>Ga0080006_1141295_pt1 | contig 15508 bp, 12 predicted proteins | sample RS3BMetagenome_FD_69209 | JGI IMG/M metagenome (GOLD analysis project Ga0080006, IMG submission 69209) | Ferric oxide microbial mat and aquatic microbial communities from Rainbow Spring, Yellowstone National Park, USA - RS3B (SPADES... ... | reverse complement strand
GTGGACGTCGCGACCGAGATGGTCCATGAACCCCCAGCCGCCCCAGCGCCCGGCCCGCAGGTCGCGTTCGGCCTCCGACGCCCGGCGGCTGGCCGCCAGGATGAGCAGGAAGGCCAGGTCGGCGGTGGTCTGGTCGAGGACACCGGGGGTGTTGCACACGGCGACGCCGAGCTCGGCGGCGGTGGCGACGTCGATGTTGTCGAAGCCGACGGCGGCGGTGCCGACCACCCGGAGCCGGCCCGCCGCCCCGGCCCGCAGGACGGCGGCGTCCACCGGGTCGGTCAGGAGGCAGACGATGGCGTCGACGTCGCCGACCGCCGCCGTCAGCTCGTCGTGGGAGAACGGCCGGTCGTCGGGGCGCTGGACGACTCGGTGCCCCTCCCGGCGGAGCGGCTCGAGACCGGCGACCGGGAGCTGGCGGGTGACCAGGACGTCGGCCACTCAGTGGACGGTGTAGTTCACCGGCCCGGCGCCCTTGACACCGAGGGCGAAGCAGAAGCAGTGGATCGGTGCGTGTTCGCTCACCGGGCGCAGCGTGTGGACCTTGTTCGGGGGGATGTAGACGAGGTCGCCCTGGCGGATCTCGCGCTCCTCGTCCTCGATGGTCATGACCCCTCGACCGGAGAGCACGTAGTAGAACTCGTGGGTCGGGTGCGAATGGGGGTCGACCGCCCCGCCGCCGGCGACCTCGAACTCGTTCACGAGCTCGAGAAAGCCGCCGTCGGTGGCCTCCTTCATCTCGCGGGCCGGCACCATCCACCAGACCGGGACCGTGCCGTTGTGCTCGACGATCGGCGCCGCGTCCTCGATGCTGCGAACGTCCATGCCCCTTCGCACCTCCGCTCCGTACACTGGGCGAACGGGGGCACACATTAGGTCAGGAGGGGTCGGGATGCCGGAGCCTGTTCGGATCGTGACGGCCGGGCGGCTGTCCGAGGAGGCATGGAGGCCGTTCGGGTGGCTGCCGGTCGCCGACACCGACCCCGCCGACGGGCACGACCGTCTGGCCTTCGAGTGGTCCGACCCGCACGTGAACCTGATCGGGCACACCCTCGACGAGGTCGTCGTGCTGCCCGCCGGGCTGCGCTGCGACGTCCTCTACCGTCACCGCACCCATACCCAGGTCCTGATGCCGCTCGACCACCGCTGTGTGCTGGCGGTGGCCGCCCCCGGCACCGAGCTCGACGGACCGGTCGCCACCTCGTCGATCGCCGCCTTCGTCGTGCACCCGCTCGAGGCGCTGGTGCTGCACCGCGGCACCTGGCACTGGGGTCCATTCCCGGTCGACGGCCCGTCGGTGTCCCTGTTCAACGTGCAGGGTCTCCGCTACCGGGAGGACAACGAGTCGGCCGACCTGGCCGCCGCCGGCGCCTCGGTCGAGGTGCGCGTCGGCGCCTGAGTCGAGACGGCGCCGGTCAGCGCAGCGAGCGGACGAGCGAGATGGCGCCGTTGGCCGCTCCTTCGACGTACCCGAGCTCCTGGCAGTCACCGATCGGGTGGGCCGCCAGGCCGGCCGCCCGGAGACCGTCGGCCAGGGTCGTCGCCGGTCGGCATGGGGCGAGGCCGATCACGCTGTCTGCCGGCAGCTCCTCGACGGCGTCCCCGGCGGCCACCCGCACGCCATCACCCGTCACCGCCTCGACGGCGGCGTTGGCCACCAGGCGGACCCCGGCGGCTTCGAGCTCGGCGATCAGCCGGAACCGCCCCGGTGCGCCGATCTCCGGGGCGAAGCAGGCCTCCGGGCCGACGACGGTGGTCGACCGGCCCCGTCGCCGGCACAGCTCGGCGAGGGACAGGGCCGCCTTGCCGTGCCCGAGGACGACCACCCGGTCCCCGACGGTGCCGTCGTCGGCGTGCAGCCAGCCCTCGAGGTCGGACAGCGAGAGGAGGCGTCCGCCGTCGAACAGCGGGACGGCCGGAGCCGGCCAGTCGGCACCGGTCGCCACGACGACGACGTCGGTCCCGGCAGGGACGCTGTCGGCGGTCACCGGCGTGCCCAGCTCGAGCGTCACGTCGGCCCGCTCGACCTGGCCGACGAGCCACCCGAGGTAGGCGTCGAGGATCTGGTCGGCGGCGGCCGCCGCCAGAAGCCTGCCGCCGAGCCGGGTACCGGCCTCTTGGAGCGTGACGTCGTGGCCGACGTGGGCGAGCAGGCGGGCCGCCTCGAGACCCGCCGGGCCTCCGCCGGCCACCAGCACCCGCCGGGGAGCGGCGGTCGGTGCGAGCCGGAGGTCGTGCTCGAGCCCGGCCGCCGGGTTGACGACGCAGCGCGCCGGCGTGCGGAGGGCGATGTTGCCGAGGCAGCGGTACTGGTAGATGCAGGGCCGGATGTCGTCGACCCTGCCGCTCGCCAGCTTGGCCGGCAGGTCGGGGTCGGCGAGGAGCTTGCGGCCCATCGCCACGAAGTCGGCCTTGCCGTCGGCGACCACCCGCTCGGCGTCGTCGGGCTCGAAGCGGCCGAAGGTGATCACCGGCACCCCGAACCGGGCGCGCACCGCCGCGGCGTCGTCGGCCAGCGATCCGACCACGTGGGGCGCGTAGGAGTCGGTCGCGCCGGTCGCTACGTCCGTGTTGGCGTAGGCCGTGAGGTGCACGGCGTCGATCCCGGCGGCGATCGCCAGCTCGATGGCCCGGCACTGGTCGTCGAAGCGCTCGCCGACCTCGTGGTGCCGCTCTCGGGCGTTGATCCGGATCCACACCGCATAGTCGGGCCCGACCCGGGCGCGTACCGCCCGGACGACCTCGACCAGGAGCCGGGCGCGCCCTTCGATGGTGCCGCCCCAACGGTCGCCGCGGGTGTTGCGGGGCGAGAGGAACTCGTCGATGAGGTACCCGTGGCCGGCGTGCAGTTCGACGCCGTCGTAGCCGGCGCGCCGGCAGCGATCGGCGGCGTCGGCGTAGCGGTCGATCACCCAGGCGATGTCGTCCTCGTCGGCGACCCGATAGCCCTGCTCGGCCGAAGGGTCGAGGAACGGCGCCACCATGGCGTCCACCTCGTCCGGCGTGAGCATGGCGCTGAGCCGGTCGGGCCGGGGCGGGTCCGGCCGGTAGGGCACCAGGCGCCGGTGGCCCTGGAGGACGTCGAGGAACGAGTAGACCCCCATGTAGTTGAGCTGGGCGGCGAGCCGTGCCCCGTGGCGGTGCACGCGGTCGGCGAGATCGCGCATGCCCGGCAGGTACCGGTCGTCGGAGACCGCCGGCATCCGCGGGTGGTTCGTTCCCCGCGGGTAGGCCACGCACGCAGTGCCGACGACGAGCAGCCCGGCGCCGCCGCGGGCCCTCGCCTCGTAGAATGCCGCCTCGTTCTCGCTGACCGAGCCGTCGTCGTTGCCGAAGAGATGGCCCATCGGGCACAGGACGATGCGATTCCGCAACTCGAGGGTGCCGATCCGCCCCGGGGTCATCAGCCTGGCGAACCGCTGGCCCCCTTGCCGCGGGCTGCGGTCCGCCGCAACACCCCTCTCGGGCGTCATCAGACCCGGGGGAGGACCCGGTCGACGTAGAGCTGCAAGCTCTCCCACCCCCACTCGGGCGGCATCCCGCCCATGAGCGGGTGCAGCGAGACGAATCCCTGGCGGCGGGCGAGCGCCACGCACTCCTCCGGCGTCACCACCTCCCACATCCCCGAGGCCCTCAGTTCCTCCACCGACGTGGCGTCGACGGCGATCGGGTTGTCGTGGTCACCGGTCTGCCATCTCCGGTAGGAGGTGGCGTCGTAGAGGGCGTAGGGCGCGATCGCCTCCCACGCCCGCTCGGGGTCTTCGGCCACGTGGACGAAGGCGGGGCCGACCGGGTAGACGAAGGCGCCGTCCTCGTACCCGACCTTCTCGCACTCCTCGCGGTAGACGTCGCCGAGCGCCGGGTTCACCGACATCGTGAAGAACGGCAACCGGAGCCGGGCGGCCCGCTCGGCGGACCGACGGACCGAGCCGCCGACCCAGAGCAGCTGCTCCGCCGGGCTCGTCGGCGTCGGGCGGACCACGACCGTCCGGCCCTGCCACTCGAACGGCTCGCCCGTCCACGCCCGCCGCAGGACGTCGAGATGCTCCTCCAGGATCGAACCCCGCCGGTCGCGGGCCACCCCGGCCATGGCGAACTCGTCGTGGCGGTACCCGAGACCGGCCACGATGGTGAAGCGCCCACCGCTCGCCACGTCGAGCGTGGCGATCTGCTCGGCCAATCGGACGGGATCGTGCAGCGGGACGAGCATCGCCCCGACCATCACGTGCGCCCGCTTAGTGGCGCCGAGCAGCAGCCCGCCGAGGACGGTGGGCGCCGAGACGAAGTCGACGCCATGGTGCTCGGAGATCGTGATCGACTGGAAGCCGCGCTCGTCGGCCCAGCGCGCCATCTCGAGGCACGCCGCGTATTGCGCGGCCTCGGAGACCTCGGCGAAGGGCGCTCGCCGGAGGTCGAAGCGGATCCCGGAGGTGACGGCGGGTCCCGTCATCGAGGTCGGGTGCCCACGACCGGTGGGCGCCGGGAAGAGGTCACGTCGACCGAGCCTCTCGGACCGGTCGAGAGGTGTCGAACAACGCCCGGTGGACGATGGTGGTGAGGGTGTCGAGCGCAGCGTCGTCGATCGGGTCACCGGTGAACTCACGCAGATAGTGGAATCGGTCGATCATGGCGAGGACGGCCACGCCGGCCGCCTGCCGGTCGACGTCGAGGCGCGGGTTGTTGGCCTCGATCCGGGCGGCCATCGCCCCCGACATCAGGTCGACCGTCTTGCGCATCTGGGTCCCGAGCTCGGGGTCGATGGTCGCCAAGTCCGTCCAGGCCCGCATCAGCGGGGCGTACCGCCGCCACAGACCCGAGTAACGGCCGATCCAGACGCGGATGTCCTCCCAGTCGACACCGTCCATCCGGCGGGTCACGAGGTCGGAGTAGAGGTCGGTGGCCTCGGCGCCCGCTTCGGCCACCAGGGCGCGGAGGAGATCCTCCTTGTTGGAGAAATAGAGGTAGAAGGTCCCCCTCGAGGTGTTGGCGATCGCGACGACGTCGTTGATCCGCGCGTTGTGGTAGCCGCGCTCGTCGAACGCCTGCATGGCGGCGTCGAGCAGCTTTCGCATGGTCCGCCGCCCCTGGCTGCGCAGCACGCGCCGGCTCGCCGGTTCACCACCGTCGACCGACCCGTCGAAGGGCAGCGACGGGAGCAGGTTGATGCTCCTCCCATGGTCGGCCCGGTGGCGCGCCCGAACCTTGGTTGCGACGCCGTTGCCCGACCTCGCACCGGCCGTCCGGGGGTTGCCGGAGCGGGGGTTGCCGGAGCGGGCGCCGGAGCGGGGGTTGCCGGAGCGGGCGCCGGCGGCGGGAGGGGCTCCCGCCGCCGCCGTGGCCTTGGCCGGAGCCGCTGGCGAGCGCCCGGCGGTGGTGCCGGATCTCGAGGGCCCCATGACCCGCCGATGCTATCGGCCCCGCCACCGGGCGTCGCCGTCCAAGTCAGGTGGCGGTCGAGCGGTCCGATCCTGCTGCCTCACGTCAAGACCTCCGGGAAGGCTGATCCGATACCGCCTGCCCAGTCCCGGTAACCTGACACGATGGTCAGTCTTCGCCGCCGCCGGGCCGGCGCGCCCGGCGCCGCGGGTCGCCGGGGCGGCGGCGCCCGCCACGACCGCCGCCGCCGCTCGGGTGGATGGGGATGAGCGAGGTGGCCCTCGGCGTCTCGCTGTCCGACGCGCTGGAGGAGCACGTTCGCCCCGGCGACGCGGTGCACGTGATGCTGGGCCACAGCCGCTGGACGGCCGCCGCCCGGGAGCTGGCGCGGCAGTTCTGGGGCACCGACCCGGGGTTCACCCTGATCATGACCAGTCTGGGGGCCCTCAGCGCCGCCTTCTTCGAGGGGAAGCTGCTGCGCCGGGTGGTGACGGCATACTCGGGCAACAGCTTCCCGACCTACAGCCCCAACCCGGTGTTCACCCGCGCCTACGAGTCGGGGTCGGTGGAGGTGGAGCACTGGTCGATCCTGACGATGGCCCAGCGCCTGGAGGCGGCCGCCCGCGGTCTGCCGGCGCTGGTGACCGGCTCGATCACCGGCTCGTCGATGGCCGCCAACGACGGGTTCGCCCGGGTGGCCACGCCGTTCGGCGAGGTCGGACTGGTGGCGCCGCTGGTCCCGGACGTGGCGCTGGTGCACGCGGCGGTGGCCGACCGCAAGGGCAACCTGGCGCTCAGCGAGCCGCTGCTGGAGGGCGTCTGGGGGGCTTGGGCGGCCCGCCGGGGCGTCGTGGCGACGGTCGAGCGGGTGGTCGACGACCTCGACGGGCTCGGCTACCGGGTACGGATCCCGGGCCACCTGGTGCGGGCGGTCGTCGAGGCACCCTTCGGCGCCCACCCGGGTGGCTGCTACGCCCCGGGGCTGCCGGTGGCGACCTACGGCGAGGACGTCGCCTTCTGGGTGGACGCCGCCCGGGCGGCCCGCCAGGACATCGGTGCCTTCCTGGTCACCTGGGTGCGCGAGCCGGCGGACCACGATGCCTACCTGGCGGCGCTCGGCCGGCGACGCCTGGACTGGCTGAAGGGCCGGGCGGATCCCCGGAGCTGGCAGGAGGACGACGAGGCCCACCCGGTGCCGGCCGACGAGCCGGCGAGCGACTGGGAGGCGGCGGCGGCGCTCGGGGCGCGTGAGGTGGAGGCGACGATCGCGGCGACACGGGCGGACGCCGTGCTGGCCGGCGCCGGGGTGGCCAACCTGGCGGCCTGGGTGGCCGTCGGCCGGGCCCGGCAGCGGGGGTCGCCGGTGCAGCTCACCGCCGAGCTCGGCTTGTTGGGCTACGAGCCGACCCCGGCCGATCCGTACATCTTCAACCACCGGGTGTTCCCCGGGACCCCGCACCTCTCGGACGCCTCGACGGTGCTCGGGATGGTGGTCGGCGGCCCGGGGACGACCGTCGTCGCCTGCCTTGGTGCGGCTGAGGTCGACCGGTCGGGGAACCTCAACTCCACCCGGCTCGCCGGCGGGAGGTTCCTGGTCGGCTCGGGCGGGGCGAACGACGTGGCGAGCCGGGCGGCGGCGTGCGTGGTGGTCACCCTGGCCAGACCCGAGCGGCTGCCGGCGGAGGTCGGCTACGTGACGTGCCCGGGCGGGCGGGTGCGCAGCGTGGTCACCGACCGCGGGGTGCTCCGTCGGCTCGACGGCGAGCTGACGCTGGCGGCGGTCCCCTCGGCGCCGGGTTCGCTCGAGGAGCGGGTGCGGGCGATGGTCGCCTCCTGCGGGTTCGAGCTCCCGGTGGCCCGACGGGTGGAGGAGCTGGCGGAGGTGACGCACAAAGAGCTGCTGGCTCTCCGTGAGTTCGACCGCGAACGGGTGTTCCTCCGGTGAGCAGGGGATTCGGTGTCGGTGCACCCGACGGCGTCGGCCGGGGTGCGACGCACCAGAGCACCGGGTCCCGGTGGTGATCCCCACTCGGGGGTTCGGGTAGGGGAAGATCCGGACGGACGCCTGGAGCACCTGCAGTCGTCCGGTCCGCCAGAGAGCAAAGGGGAAGCCATGAGAGGCCCATCGAACGGGCGCGGGGGGAGCGGTCGGCGGGTGGGGAGCCCGTCCCACATCGCCGCCACCGCCGGGGCGTTCGCCGTCGCGGTGGCGCTCTGCGCCGGCGCCTTGCCGGCGGCAGCGTCGGGGACGTCGAAGTCGCACTCGTCGAAGTCGCACTCGTCGAAGTCGCACTCGTCGAAGGCGAACGGGTCGACGACCGGCGAGGCCTCCAGCGCCGGTTTGACCTGTCCGCCGGGCACTGGTGCCGGCTCGCCCGGCGTCACGGCGACCAGCATCAACGTGGGCGCCATCTCGACGCTGAGCGGCGAGCTGGCGGCCGACTTCGGCGGCCTGGTGCCGGGGATGGAGGCCTATTTCAAGATGGTCGACGCCCACGGCGGGGTCGACGGCAAGCAGATCAACTTGGCGTACCGGCTCGACGACAACGGCAACCCGAGCCAGTTCGCCTCGCTGGCCCAGACGGTCATCAACCAGGACCACGCCTTCGCCGTCGGTGCCTCCACCTACTTCTTCAACCCGACGACGTTCGTCAACAACTGCACGCCCACCTACGGCTACAACGTCACCGGCGACTGGGCGACGGCTCCGAACCTCTTCGCCGCCGGCGGCTCGGTGCAGTACTACCCGCCGATCGCGCCGCAGGTCGGCTACGTGATGAACAAGGTGAAGGCGAAGTCGGCGGCGGTGCTCGCCTACAACGTGTCCAGCTCGTCGGACGCCTGCGCCGCCGCCATCAGCGGTCTGAAGAGCCTCGGCTTCGACGTGAGCTACTCAGACCTCAAGCTGCCGCCGATCAATGCCGACCTCACTCCCGACGTCCAGCGCATCAACCAGGCGCACTCGGACTTCATCCTGAGCTGCATGGACGTCACCGGCAACATCGCGCTCGCCCGGGCGGTCCAGCAGTACGGGCTCCACGTCCACATGATCTGGCTCAACGGGGCCGACCAGCCGGTGGTCGACCAGTACTCGAGCCTGATGAAGGGGGTCGTCTTCGACCTCCAGCACGTCCCGTTCAGCGCCAGCGAGACGAAGTACCCGGGGCTGAAGGAGTACGTCGAGGCGATGAAGAAGTACGCCCCCTCCGAGGTCTACGACGAGGTTGCGATCCAGGGGTGGCAGTCGGCGGCGCTGCTCGTCGCCGGGATCAAGGCGGCCGGCACCGACCTGACCCAGGCCAACGTGGTCAAGGCGACCAACGGCCTCACCGACTTCACCGCCGACGGGCTGAGCACCCCGGTCAACTGGAGCAACGCTCACACGACGGCCAAGGGGCCGTTCTGCAGCGCCTACGTCGAGGTGGAGGGAAAGAAACTGGTGTCGGTCTACGGGTACCACGGCAACGTCTTCGCCTGCTTCGACGTGCGCGGCAAGAAGTCGACGACCCCGGTGCCGCTGCCGGCGGGCACCCCCGGTACGTAAGGTAGGAAGAAGAAGGGCACTGGAGCGCATCGCACGCCGGAGCAGGCAGGGGAGCCAGGGGGAGGGACGTGGAGCAGTTCCTGGGGTTCGCGTTGCCGGGCATCCCCTACGGGTGCTCCTACGCGCTGATGGCGGTGGGGCTCGTCCTCACCTACCAGGCGACCGGGGTGTTCAACTTCGCCTTCGGCGCCCAGGCCTACGCCAGCGCCTACCTCTTCGCGTGGCTGATCCAGAACCAGGGACTGCCGATCTGGATGGCCTTCGTGCTGGCGGTGGTGCTCTTCGCCCCCGGCCTCGGCCTGCTGTTCGACCGCCTGCTGTTCAGTCGGATCCCGAACACCAACAACACCGCCAAGATCGTCACCGGCATCAGCCTGGCGGTCGGCATCCCGCAGCTGCTCCCGGTGATCTTCGGGACCGGGAACGTCTACAACGTCCCGTCGGTGGCCTTCAACCCCAACATCGTCTACTTCCGCCTGCCCGGGACGCCGGTCAACGGCACGTTCCTGAGCTCGGTGGTGTTCACCGCCGGGATCCTGGTCGCCCTGGTCGTCCTGATGCGCCTCACCCCGCTCGGGCTCCAGATGCGGGGGGCGGTCGAGAGCCGTCGGCTCGTCCAGCTCGACGGGGTCAACGCCACCCGGGTGGTGGCGGTGGCGTGGATGGCGTCGGGGCTGATGGCCGGGCTGGCCGGGGTGCTGCTCGCCCCGGTCGAGGCGCAGCTGCAGTCGCAGGACTACATCACGCTGATGGTGGCGGCGATCGCCGGTGCCGCCTGGGCGGTGCTGCGGTCGATGCCGATCGCCGCCCTCGTGGCGGTGCTGGTCGGCGTGGCCAGCCTGACGCTGCAGGGCTACCTCCCGACGACGAGCTTCCTCTTCTCCGCCGTCCTGCCGTCGCTGCCCTTCTTCGTGCTGGTGTTGGCGCTCCTCTTCGTCCCCGGCCTGCGGAGCCTGGAGGAGTCGAAGGACCCGCTGGCTTCGGTCGATCCGCCGCCGCCACCGGTCACGGCGACCATCCGGTCGATGCAGTTCGACCGGGTCATCAAGGTCCTCTGGTACGGGGTGCTCGCCGCCTTCGTGGTCTCGATGCTCACCTGGATGCCGAAGAACTGGGAGTCGGTGTTCAACGCCGGTCTCGCGTTCTCGACGATCTTCCTGTCGATCACCCTGATCACCGGCATGGGCGGGCAGCTGTCGCTCTGCCAGGCCACGCTCGCCGGGGTCGGGGCCTTCACGGCCGCCCAACTGGCGAACCACCTCGGGATCGCGATGCCGTTCGGCGGCCTGATCGGCGCCGGCGCCGCCGCGGTGGTGGCGGTCGTGCTGGCGGTGGCGTCGCTCCGCCTGCGTGGCCTCGGGCTGGCGCTGCTGACCCTGGCGGCGGCCCTCCTCTTCGACAACGCCGTCTTCTCGCAGAGCTCGGTGAGCTCGGGCCAAGGTGGCCTCAACATCCCGGCCAAGTGGCTGGGGCCGATCAACTTCGACAACGCCACCGGTCACGCCTACTTCGTGCTGGCGATCGCCGTCCTGGCGGTCTGCACGGTCGCCGTGCTGCAGATCCGGCGGGGCTCGGTGGGGAGCTTCCTCTCGGCCATGCGGGGCAGCGAGGAGGGCGCCGCCGGGATCGGGATCAACCTGACCTGGCAGCGGATCCTCGTCTTCGCCCTCTCGGGGGTGGTCGCCGGTCTCGGGGGCACCCTGCTGTCGATCCAGCTGACCAACGTCAACCCGAACCAGTTCAACTACGAGCTCGGCCTCGCCTTCGTCGTCATCGTCGTCACCACCGGGGTGACGACGGTCGAAGGGGCGATCCAGGGCGGGATCAGCTACATGGTGATCCAGCAGCTCCTGACCTACGCCCCCCAGCGCTTCCAGGGGCTCACGTTCGTGCTCTTCGCCTTCGGCGCTCTCACCTACGCCAAGCACCCCGAGGGCATCCTCGAGTTCCAGAAGCGCCGCTGGACCCAGCGCTTCGAGCGGCTGGTTCTGCGGCCGGCGGCCGACGACGCCCACTTCGGCCCGAAGGACGCGGTGGCGCTGGGTGCCGAGGGCGGCTTGGGAGGTCGGCGGTGAGCGCCGCCGGATCGGTGTGGGCCCGATGACCGCCGAGGTGCGGCGGGCCCCCGACGAGAGGCGGGCGGGCGCCGGCCGGCCGGCGCTGCTCGGCGACCCGTCGCCTCTCCTGCTGGTCCAGGGCGTCTCCAAGAGCTTCGGTGGCGTGCAGGCGGTGGCCGAGGTCACCTTCGCCGTCGAGCGCGGGGAGAGCGTCGGGTTGGTCGGGCCGAACGGGGCCGGCAAGACGACACTGTTCAATTGCATCTGCGGGCAGCTCCGGCCTGACGCCGGTTCCTGTGAGTTCGAAGGTCAGCGGCTCGACGGGCTGCCGACCTACCGACGGGCCCGGCTCGGGATCGGCCGCACCTACCAACGGGTCGAGGTGTTCCCCGAGATGACGGTCCGCCAGCACCTGATGGTCGCCGAGCGGTCGCGACGAGGCGACGGCCGCCTGTGGAAGGACCTGTTCGGGCTCAGTGCGGCCCGTCCCGACGAGAGGACCAAGGTGGAGGAGGTCCTCCAGCTGGTCGGCCTGGCCGACCGGGCCGACCTCCCGGTGGCGGCGCTCGGGCTCGGGTCGTGCCGGCTGGTCGAGCTGGGGCGGGCGCTGGTGTGCGAGCCGAGGCTGCTGATGGCCGACGAGCCGTCGTCGGGTCTCGACGTCCACGAGACGAGGGAGCTGGCGAAGGTGCTGCGGACCCTGCAGCACGAACGCGGGATGGCCGTGCTGCTGGTCGAGCACGACCTCGGGATGGTGGCCGACGTCGTCGACCGCACCGTCGTCATGGACGTCGGCCGGGTGATCGCCTCGGGGACCTTCGAGGAGGTCATGGCGAACCCGTCGGTCCGCCGGGCCTATCTGGGGACGGCGTGACGAGCACCGCGGTCCCCGAGGTGGCGCCGACCGGGGCGGCCGGGAAGCCGCCGGCGTTGCGGGTGAACGGGGTCAGCGCCGCCTACGGGCCGTACCGTGCGCTCTTCGACGTGACGTTCAGCGTGCCGGCCGGGGCGGTGGTGGCGCTCCTCGGCTCGAACGGCGCCGGGAAGTCGAGCACGGCCCGCGTGCTGTCGGGGCTCGTGCCGGCGACTGCCGGGCGGATCGAGCTCGGCGGTCGCGACGTCACCAACCTCCCGACCTTCCGGATCGCCCGGGCCGGCATGGCCCACGTGCCCGAGGGCCGCGGCATCTTCGGCAGCCTGAGCGTCGAGGAGAACCTCACCTTGGCCTTCCGCCAGCGGGCCGGCCGCCGGGAGGTGGCGGCGGCGCTGGCGCGGGCCTACGGCGCCTTCCCGATCCTCGGCGAGCGACGCAAGCAGCGGGGCGGCACCCTCTCGGGCGGCCAGCAGCGCCTGCTGTCGCTGGCCAAGGTCCTCGTGGTGCCGCCGCGGCTGCTGATCGCCGACGAGCTGTCGCTCGGGCTGGCGCCGGTGGTGGTCGACGCCGTCTACGACGGGTTGCGGGAGATCCACGCGGCCGGCACCGCCCTGCTGGTGGTCGAGCAGCAGGTCGACAGGGTGCTGCAGCTGGCCGATCGGGCGGTGGTGCTCGAACGCGGCACCGTTGCCTTCGAGGGGCCGGCCGCCGAGGCGGCCGAGGCGGTCGAGCGGGTGCTGGCCGCCCGCGGCGAACGGACGGCACGGATCGCCGGATCGGCGGTCGACGGCGCCGACGGGGCGCCCGCCGGCGGCGCCGGGCCGCCGGGGGCGGCCGCCGGCCAGCGGTGGCGGTGGTCGAGGGGACGACGGCCGGGTGAGCACGGTGCCGGGCTGACTGGGGGCGCGGTTCCCCCGGAGGCCGGGACCGGTCCGGCGACGACGGAGGGAGGAGCACGGTGAGCGAGGTCCGAGAGCCGGTCATCGTCGACGTGATGCGGACGACGTTCGGGAAGCGAGGGGGCGCCCTGGCCAACTGGCACCCGGTCGACCTGCTCGCTTTCGCCCTGCGCCACCTCGTCGGGCACACCGGCGTCGACCCCGAGCGGGTGGACGACGTCATCGGCGGGTGCGTCTCCCAGGTCGGCGAGCAGAGCACGAACGTCACCCGCAACGGCTGGGTGGCGGCCGGGCTGCCCCAGACCGTGCCGGCCACCACGGTCGACCGGCAGTGCGGATCGTCCCAGCAGGCGATGCACTTCGCCGCCGCTGGGGTGGCGGCCGGTCACTACGACTTGGTGGTGGCGTGCGGGGTCGAGGTGATGAGCCGGGTGCCGCTCGCCTCGAACGCCCGGGGCGGCACCGGGCCGTTCCCGCCGTCGTTCCTCGAGCAGATCGACGGGCGGCTCTGGGCCCAGTTCCGGGTGGCCCAGTTGCTGGCCGACCGGTGGGGCATCAGCCGCCAGGACATGGACGCCTACGCGCTCGAGAGCCACCGGCGGGCGGCCGAGGCGTGGGACAGCGGCCACTTCGCCAAGGAGGCGGTCCCGGTCCCGATCAAGGCCGAGGACGGCTCGCTCACCGGCGCCCTCCTCGAGCAGGACGAGGGCATCCGCCGCAACGGCTCGATGGAGGCGCTGGCCGCCCTGCCGCCGGCCCAGAGCTGGGAGCCCGAGACCGCGGCCGAGATCACCGCCGGGAACTCGTCACAGATGACCGACGGGGCGGCGGCGATGCTGATCGCCGAGCGGTCGGTGGCCGAGCGCCTCGGCCTGCCGGTCCGGGGCCGGTTCGCCCACTTCGCCGTGGCCGCCGAGGACGCGGCGATCGTCCTCTCGGCGCCGGTGCCGGTGACGACCAAACTGCTCGAGCGATCGGGGATGAAGGTGGAGGAGTTCGACGCCGTCGAGTGCAACGAGGCCTTCGCCTCGATCGCCCTGATGTGGCAGGCGGCCTTCTCGGCCGACCCGGCGCGCGTGAACCCCCGGGGCGGAGCAATCGCGATCGGCCACCCGCTCGGCGCCAGTGGCGTCCGGATGGCCGCCACCCTGCTCAACCAGCTCGAGTCGACCGGGGGGCGCTACGGGTTCCAGACGATGTGCGAGGGCGGAGGGCAGGCCAACGCCACGGTGATCGAGCGGCTCAGCTGAGCTGAGTCAGGCCGGCGGGCGCGGCGCCCGCCACATGAGCCACATGTGGGGCCCGCCGCCGGGCACGTCGAGCTCGGCCGTCACCTCGAACCCGCGGCGCTCGTAGAAGCCGACGTTCTCCTCGGACTGCGTCTCGAGGTAGGCGCCGGTCCGTTCGGCGTCGCAGCGCGCCAGCACCGGCCGCATCAGGGCGCTTCCGATCCCGCGGCGCTGGTGGTCGGGATCGGTGCCGAGCCCGCCGAGGTACCAGTGCCGCTCGCTCGGGCGTTGGCGGTCGAGCACGGCGGCCACCACCGCACTCCGGCGCATCGCCGCCGGCCCGTACCAGCGGAGCAGCGACGGCAGCGCCGCCAACAGGTGCCAGCTGGCGATCCGCGGGCGGTCGGGCGACGCCCAGATCGCCATGGCGACCGATGGTTCGGTGGTCAGCACCTCGCGCTCGGGGATCGTCCGGGAGATGACGGCCACCCCGGCCCGCTCGAGCCGCCGGCGGCGGTCGGAGGGGTCGGGGAGGACCCAGCGCGAGACCGCGTCATGCTCGTAGGCGCGTGCGAAGACGCCCGCCAGGTGAGGCGCCTCGTCGACGCGCGCCGCCCGGACGACGACGCCGTCGGGACTGCCGGCCCGGCACGACGGGTCGGCGCTCAGGTCACCAGTTCCTTCATCGCTGGGTGGTAGATGGCGTAGCGGTTCTTGCCGGCGAACTTGGCCGAGTACATCGCGATGTCGGCGTCGCGCAGCAGCGCGTCGGCGGTCGGTCGGTCGCCGATGGCGATCCCGATGCTGGCCGAGACGGTGACCGGTGCCCCGTCGGTCCCCGGCAGGACGAAGCTCTCCCGCAGAGCCCCGGCCAGCCGGGTGACGAGCAACTCGGGGCCGCCGGCCGGGCCCATGCCGTCGGCGAGCACCACGAACTCGTCGCCGCCGAGCCGCCCGAGGGTGTCGCTCTGCCGAAGCGCGGTGGTCAACCGTTCGCTGACCGCCTTCAGCAGCTCGTCGCCGGCGGCGTGGCCGAAGGTGTCGTTGACGGTCTTGAAGTTGTCGAGATCGATGAAGAAGGCGGCCACCGGTGCCCGGTTGCGGCGCGCCCTGGCCAGCATCCGCTCGGCCCGGTCGGTGATGAGGGTGCGGTTCGGCAGCCCGGTCAGCGGGTCGTGGGTGGCCTGGAAGGCGAGCTCCTGCTGCTGGCGGGCCAGCTCGCCGTCGATCCGGCGGCGTTCGCCGTCGACGCTCTCGGCGATCCGCACGAGGGTGACGTCGAGACTGCGATCGAGCATCTGCAGCGCCTGCTCGAGGGCGCCGAGCGGGACGTGCTGGCGTTCGGCTTCCTCGCGCAGTATCTCGGCCACCGCGTCGCGCCACCGCAGGCAGCGCTGGACGAGGGTCTTGAGCCGGCCGCTCCGGCCGGCGGTCAACCGGCCCGACAGCGACCAGAGGCTGGGGGGCGCGCCCGGGGGCGCCGCCGCGGCGGGGGCGGCCCGCCCCCCGGGGCAGCCCCCCGCGGGCGG
>Ga0080006_1081105_pt1 | contig 15513 bp, 14 predicted proteins | sample RS3BMetagenome_FD_69209 | JGI IMG/M metagenome (GOLD analysis project Ga0080006, IMG submission 69209) | Ferric oxide microbial mat and aquatic microbial communities from Rainbow Spring, Yellowstone National Park, USA - RS3B (SPADES... ... | reverse complement strand
GCTCATAGCTGTTCACCGATCGGGTGCCCCAGTTCGTGATACGGACCGACCAGGTAGACCGTGTCGCCGCCGCTGAGCCGAGCGTCTCGGCGAGGATGAAGGTTAACCGGCTCGCCCAGCCGGGTGATCGCGATCACCCGGACTTGGGCGGACAACTCGGACAGCTTCTTTCCGTCCGCATCGCTGGCCGGCTCTACCTGCATGGCGCCGACCACAAACGAAGACTGCCCGACCGAAAACGTCCCCAGAGTCAGACCTTCTCACGTTGCCGCTTTGTCTGGGCTATTCGAGATCCGATGTCGTAGACCACGATTTGAGCGGTCACTCCCTGGACTCGATTGACCGCTGCCGCGATCTTGTCGGCGGTGCGGTCATGAAGCAGCCTCCTCGCCAGTTCCCCGTAGGTTCTTCGCGGCAACAGCACCGTCAACTTGGCGTCGGGATGCTCGTTCAGCTCCCGCAAGACGAGTTCCTGGGCGGCCCGGGGCAGCTGACGGTCAGGGCAGTCGATCAAGCGCAGCGGGACCTGGTGGTTATTGCGCTCCCAAAGGTTTTTCAACCGAGCGGCATGTGTTCGGTCCACCACGAAGTGCACTCCACTGATCTCGTCGGCTTCAAGTTCTTCTCCGTACTGCAGCGCCTCGAGCACCGCGAGATCAACCGAATCCACCAGGACCAACACCCGATTTTTGGCGTACTTAGCTACGTCGGGACCCTCGGTGTGCGACAACTCCAACATCGCAGCCTCGGAACGATATTGAGCGTTAAACCGCATCAAGGTGAACACCAGAATGGGAAAGACCACGACGATGAGCCAAGCCCCTTCGGTGAACTTGGCGATCGCGAAGATCGCCACTACGACGGTCGACAAGATCCCCGCGGACAGGTTGATCACCAGTTTGCGCCGCCAGCCCGACTCCCGATAGGTCAGATGATGTTTGGCCATGCCATAGCCGGCCATCGAGAAGCCGGTGAACACCCCGATCGCATAGAAGGGCACCAGCGCATTCAGCGAGCCACCGGTGAAAACCAGCAGCGCCACTGCCAGCACGGCCAGCACGATGATGGCGTTGGAGAACACTAGCCGGTGACCACGCTTCATCAACGGCCGTGGCAAAAAACCGTCCTCGGCAACAAAACTGGCCAGCGCGGGAAACCCGTTGAAACTCGTGTTCCCTCCGGTGAAAAGAATCACTGCCGTCGACGCCTGCACAAGAATGTAAAACACGTTGCCGATCAGCCTGTTCCCGAACACCGCCCGGGCTATTTCGGACAGCATCGAGGGATAACCACTGGCATATGGGGTGGCATATGTAACGTGCGCAAGGTAGGCCACACCCGCCAACAAGAAGCCCAGAATGCAAGCCATCACCGTCAGCACCCGGCGAGCGTTGACGCCTTCAGGCTTACGGAAGCTGTTGACGGTGTTTGAAATCGCCTCCACCCCGGTCAGAGACGACCCGCCGTTAGCGAACGCCCGGAGCACGATCAGCACTGTCGCGCCCATCACCAGCCCACTACCCTGATGCACGGTCACCGCCCCCGCGATGTGAGCCGGATCGTATCGTGGCAGGCCCCAGAAGATTTCACGAAACACCCCGACCACGATCGTTAAGCTGACCATCGCGACAAACGCATAGGTCGGAATCGCAAACGGCCGCCCGGCTTCCCGCAATCCGCGCAGGTTGGCGTAAGACATCAGCAACACCACACCCACCGTGATGTGTAGGCTATAGGGACCCAGCACCGGGATGGCCGATACCACCGCCACCGTGCCCGCCGCGCACTGCACCGCAACAGTAACCACATAGTCGATCAACAGCGACGCCGCCGCGATCTGCGCCGCCCGCACCCCGAAATTCTCCCGCGCCACCACATATGAGCCGCCGGCTCGGGTATAGACCATCACGACCTGCCGATACGAAGCGGCCACCAGCGCCAGAATCAACAAAATGACTCCGGTGATCGGAAGTAACAGCGCGTACGCGGCCATCCCGGCGGCCGGCAGCAGCTCGATCATCACCTGTTCGGAACCGTAAGCTGTCGACGAAATCGCATCCGGTGAAAGCACACCGAGCGCGACAGAATTCGACAGCCTCTCATGCTGGAGCTGACTGTTGATCAATGGCTTCCCGAGAAAAGCCTTTTTGAACACGTCGGACAAAGACCACGGTATTACCTGCCGGGCAGCGCTAGATGTCATGACTTTTCCCCGTTCATTCGATTTCAGTCAGAAGCTGTCCGGAATTTAGCGCGTACTTTTGCCGCGACTCAATCCGGGGGTGCGGTGCCGCGGACAGCGGCGACCCGACTCGGCGGTCCAGGCGGTGCACGAGAAGGAAAGCGGAGACGATGGTGGGCTTAGACAGTGCAGATCGTGCCGATATCACGTCCCGGTAGAGAAAGTTCTCAGGTATTACACCAGAGCCGATAGGAAACCGAGAATGCATGTGCAATGAAACAGGATCATCACCCGCGCCAACCGTCACCGATGCGCTACCTTTCACCCAAAAATTTATGGGTAGAAGCCATCAGCCGAATCGGCAGTTGAAAAGGGCGGGCTTCATCGCCTAATAACAACGGTAACGCATGCCAAAGCATAGACGCAAATCAGATCAGCCGATCAACATAGACACGGTTGGGGCCGCACGCTGACTACAGGTGAGCGAAGACAACCGGGCAAACGACATCGTCAGACCATGGCCCGGCGGCCGGTGAGCGCGCGGCCCAGGGTGAGTTCGTCGGCAAACTCCAAGTCGCCGCCCATCGGCAGCCCGGACGCGATCCGCGTCACGGTCAAGCCGGGGATGTCGCGCAGCATCCGAACCAGGTAGGTGGCGGTCGCCTCGCCCTCGGTGTTGGGGTCGGTGGCGATGATCACCTCGGTGATGTCGACGTCGTCCACCCGCTCCCCGATGCGGCTCAGCAACTCGCGGATCCTCAGCTGGTCGGGCCCAACTCCGGACAGCGGGTCGAGCGCACCGCCAAGCACGTGATAACGGCCGCGGAATTCCCGGGTGCGCTCGACGGCCTGGACATCCTTCGGCTCCTCGACCACGCAAACCACAGATGCATCTCGACGGGTATCAGAGCAAATTCTGCACCGCTCGTTGTCGGAGACGCTGCCGCACACGGCGCAGAACCGCACGCCGTCGCGAACCTTCGCCAGCACCGCAGTCAGCCGGTCGATGTCCGGCGGTTCGACGGACAGCAGATGAAAGGCGATGCGCTGGGCGCTCTTGGGTCCGATACCCGGCAGTTTGCCCAGCTCATCGATCAGATCCTGAACGGGTCCCTCGAACATGTGAGTGCGGAATCTACAGCCCCGGCACCTGGGTCGGCGGCTCGGGCGGTGGGGCCGGTGGGCCGGCTATACCGCCGGCCAGCGCCCCCAACCGTTCCTTCGCCATCGTGGTGACCTGCTGGGACGCATCGGACATCGCTCCGACGATCAGGTCCTGCAGGGTTTCGACGTCGTCCGGGTCGACAACCTTGGGATCGATTTTCACTGCGACCACTTCGCCGCTGCCCTTGACGACGACTTCGACCAAACCCCCGCCTGCCCGGCCATGCACCTCGGCGTTCGCGAGCTGCTGCTGAGCGTCCAATAACCTTTGCTGCATCTGCTGGGCCTGGGCGAGCAGCGCCGACATATCGCCTCCGGGTTGCATGACAGTCCCCTCGCATCTCGGTCTCAACTTGGTTTCGCCTGTGCGTGTTGAGCGATTCGAAACCCCAGCGTAGACCGCGCGACGTTACCTTGGCGCCGTGGACCTACGAGTGAGCAGGCGTGTCGGGATCAAACTGGTGGTCGGCCTGGTGGTTGCCGTGTCGGCGGCAATCATCCCGACGGCGATGCCGACTGCGAGGGGGGTCCCCACCAACATCGCCGGCATGGTCGTCTTCATCGACCCCGGTCATAACGGCTCCAATGACGCGTCCATCAACCGTCAGGTGCCCACCGGCCGCGGCGGCACGAAGGACTGCCAGGCGAGCGGAACGACGACCAACAGCGGCTATCCGGAGCACACCTTCACCTGGGACACCGCGCTGCGGGTTCGCGCCGAGTTGAACGCCCTCGGCGTGCGAACCGCCATGTCCCGCGGCAACGACACCGGGCTGGGACCGTGTGTCGATGAACGCGCCAACATGGCCAATGCGCTGCATCCCAACGCGATCCTGAGCATCCACGCCGACGGTGGCCCGCCATCCGGCCGCGGGTTCCACGTCAACTACTCGGCGCCGCCGCTCAACCAGGTGCAGGCCGGGCCGTCGGTGCAGTACGCCCGCATCATGCGCGACCAACTGCAGGCCGCGGGCATTCCGCCCGCCAACTACATCGGTCAGAACGGCCTGTACGGACGTTCGGATCTGGCCGGCCTGAACCTGGCGCAGTACCCGTCGATTCTGGTCGAATGCGGGAACATGAAGAATCCGGTGGACTCGGCGCTGATGGAGTCCGCGGAGGGCCGGCAGAAGTACGCCGACGCCCTGGTTCGCGGTGTCGCGGGTTTCCTGGCCACCCAGGGCCAAGCACGCTGAGCTAGATTGCCGGGCTAACTCTCCAGCTCCTTCTTAAGGTTAGCCAGAACCTCGGCCTGGATCCTCTTCAATCCGATTGGCGCGAAGGTCTTTTCGAAGAAGCCCTTGACGCCGCCCGCGCCGTTCCAGGCGGTCTTGACGGTGACGCTGGAGCCGGACCCGGCGGGAGCCACCGTCCAGTTGGTCACCATGGACGAGTTGGCGTCCTTCTCGATGACGGTGTGACCGGCGACGTCGACGTCGACCTGCACATCGCGCACCCGTGATTTGGTGGCCTGCAGTTTCCACTTGGCAACCGTTCCGGGTCCCTGCCCTCCCTTCACCAGCTGGTAGTCGCTGTACTGCGGGGACAAGATCTTCGGGCGCACGTTCTGATAGTCGGCAACGGCAGCAAGGGTGGCCGCGGGCTCGACATTGATCAAAATCGTGCTGGCTGCGCTCACCTGTCCCAAGGCAACTCCTCGTTCGGTCCAATTGTGGCGGTGCCCGCGCGGGTGCACGGGCTGTTTTCGAAGACTAGGGTATATGTGGTGCCTGCTCCTGGATCTGCACTCTCGGCCCACACAGCGGGCGTCGACCGGATGATGGCTAGTTATCGATCCATACCGGCAACGTCCGCCGTACGACTCGCCAAGCCCACCTCCAATCTGTTTCGCACCCGCGCCAAAATTGATGGGCGCGGCCTGGACACCTCGGGCCTGACCGGTGTCCTGTCCGTCGATCCCGAGGGCCGCACCGCGGAAGTGGCCGGCATGTGCACGTATGAGGATTTGGTGGCCGCGACGCTGCCGTGCGGCCTTTCGCCACTGGTGGTTCCGCAGCTGAAGACCATCACCCTCGGCGGCGCGGTCAGCGGACTGGGTATCGAGTCCGCATCGTTTCGCAACGGTTTGCCGCACGAGTCGGTGCTGGAGATGGATATCCTCACCGGCGCCGGCGAATTGCTCACCGCGTCGCGCAGCCAGCATCCCGACCTGTTCCGATCCTTCCCGAATTCCTATGGTACTCTTGGCTATTCGACCCGGCTCCGGATCGAGTTGGAGCCGGTCGCTCCGTTTGTGGCGTTGCGGCACGTCCGGTTCCGATCGGTGCCCGAGATGATCGCGGCGATGGAACGCATCATCGATACCGGCGGGCAGGGCGGCATTCCCGTGGACTATCTCGACGGGGTGGTGTTCAGCCCCGACGAAAGCTACCTCTGCGTAGGCAGGCGGACTGCGACCCCGGGACCGGTCAGCGACTACACCGGAAAGAACATTTACTACCAGTCGATCCGCCACGACTCCGTCGGCTCGGGAGTCGGACAAGAGCCCACCAAAGATGACCGGCTGACGATCCACGACTACCTGTGGCGCTGGGACACCGATTGGTTCTGGTGCTCACGCGCGTTCGGCGTGCAGAACCCGCGGGTGCGGCGCTGGTGGCCGCGCCGTTACCGGCGCAGCAGCGTGTACTCGAAGCTGGTTGCCATGGACCGGCGTCTCGGCGTGTCCGACTGGATCGAGAAGCGCAACGGTCGCCCGGCGCGTGAACGGGTGGTTCAGGACGTGGAGGTGCCCGTCGAACGGGCCTGCGAATTCCTGGAGTGGTTCGGCGACAACGTGCCTATCACGCCAATCTGGTTGTGCCCGCTGCGGCTGCGTGATCCCGAGGGCTGGTCGCTGTATCCGATGCGGCCGGATCACACGTACGTCAACATCGGCTTCTGGTCGTCGGTGCCGGCCGAAACCGCTGGGGGCCCGGAAAGCTCGGCATGTGCAACGAACCGGATGATCGAAGCGAAAGTGAGCGAGCTCGACGGGCATAAGTCGCTGTATTCCGACGCCTTTTACACCCGCGAGGAGTTTGACGAGCTCTATGGTGGGGAGGTCTACAAGACGGTGAAGAAAATCTACGACCCTGAATCCCGGTTCCTCGACTTGTATTCGAAGGCGGTACAACGGCGATGACCACGACCAGAGACTCGAGCCGCATCACCCCACACTCCGCGGGCAAGCTCAGCATGGCGCAGGTGCTGGAGATCTTCGCCGCGACCAGGCGCCATCCGCTCAAGTTCACCGCTTATGACGGCAGCATCGCCGGCTGCGAGGACGCAGACCTGGGCCTTGACCTTCGTTCCCCCCGAGGCGCCACCTACCTGGCCACCGCCCCCGGCGAGCTCGGCCTCGCCCGCGCGTACGTGTCGGGCGACTTGGGGACCTATGGAATCCACCCCGGCGATCCGTACCGCTTGCTCAAGACACTGACCGACAGGGTCCAGTTCAGGCGACCGCCGGCACGGGTGCTCGCCAATGTCGTCCGTTCGATCGGCATCGAACGACTCGTACCCGTCGCACCGCCGCCGCAGGAGGCGCCGGCGCGGTGGCGCCGGGTCGCCGACGGCCTGATGCACAGCAAGACTCGTGACGCCGAAGCCATCCACCATCACTACGACGTATCGAACACCTTCTACGAGTGGGTGCTCGGTCCGTCGATGACCTACACGTGCGCGGTCTATCCCGACGTCGACGCGACGCTCGAAGAGGCCCAGGAGAATAAGTACCGGCTGGTTTTCGAGAAGTTGCGGCTGAAACCAGGGGACCGGCTGCTCGACGTCGGCTGCGGCTGGGGCGGCATGGTTCGCTACGCGGCGCGACACGGCGTCCGGGTAGTCGGTGCGACCCTGTCGGCCGAGCAGGCGAAGTGGGCGCAGCAGACAATCCGGGACGAAGGGCTGGGGGAGTTCGCTGAGGTACGGCACTCTGACTACCGGGACGTGCGCGAGGTGGGATTCGACGCCGTCTCGTCGATCGGGTTGACCGAGCACATCGGTGTGCGGAACTACCCCGCCTACTTCAGCTTTCTCAAATCCAAGCTGCGCACCGGCGGCCTGCTGCTCAATCACTGCATCACCCGCCACGACAACAGATCGACCTCCTTCGCCGGCGGGTTCACCGACCGCTACGTCTTCCCGGACGGGGAGCTAACCGGCTCGGGGCGCATCACCGCAGAGATGCAGAACGTCGGCTTGGAGGTTCTGCACGCGGAGAACTTCCGGCGTCACTACGCGATGACGCTGCGTGACTGGTGCCATAACCTGGTCGAGCACTGGGACGAAGCGGTCGCCGAGGTCGGCCTGGCGACCGCCAAGGTGTGGGGTCTGTACATGGCGGCCTCGCGGGTGGCCTTCGAGCAGAACAACCTTCAGCTGCATCATGTGCTGGCGGCCAAGGTCGACGCGCGGGGCGACGACGACCTGCCGTTGCGGCCCTGGTGGATGCCCTAGTCGGTATCGATACGTCGCGCCCCTAGCTCGTTCTGCAACAATTCCAGCGCAGCCTCCTCGGGATCGCGCCGGGGCGCTGACGTGTCGCTGCGGCCGGCTTCGGCGAGCATGTGTTCTTCTTCATCGCGTTGAGCGGCAACGGCGTCGGGCGCGGGCTCGTCCACTTCGGGAATCACCGGGTGCGCTTCGGCGGGTTCCGGTGCGCCCGCTTCGCAGCGCACCCGCCAGTTCACGCCTAACGCGTCTTTGAGGGCTTCGGCGATGACGTCGGCGTTGCGCTGTTCGCACAGCCGCCTGGCCAGCGGCGCCGACGCATGGGTCAGCACGAGCGTGTCGTCCTCGACGGCGCGGACGGTGGCGCCGGCGAGCATCACCTCGGTGGTGCGGCTGCGCTGGCGCACCTTGTCGCGCACCGTCGGCCACATCGTCCGTACCGCTGCCGCGTTGAGCTCACCGGGCATCGACCCTGGACAGGGCTCGGGCTTCGGGCCGGGCTCGGGCTTCGGGCCGGGCTCGGGCTCCGGGCCGCGCTCGGGCTTCGGGCCGGGCTCGGGCTCCGGATCGGCGATGGCGCGCGCCCGCCGTGGCGACGCGGCCGGCTGGGCAACTGGGGGCGCGGGATGTGGGCTGCGCGGAATGGACATGTCCAGGCGGGTCTCGATCCGCTCGACGCGCTGCAGCAGCGCCGATTCTGCATCGCTGGCCGAGGGCAGCAGCAAGCGTGCGCAGAGGACTTCCAGCAGCAGCCGTGGCGCCGTCGCACCGCGCATCTCCCCCAGACCGGCCTGCACCACGTCGGCGAAGCGGGTCAGTGTCGCCGGCCCGATCCGTGCCGCCTGCTCGCGCATCCGGTCCAGCACGTCCTCAGGCGCATCCACCACGCCACGGCTCGCGGCATCCGGAACTGCTTGCATCAGAATGAGATCGCGGAACCGCTCCAGGAGATCGGTGGCGAAACGCCGCGGATCGTGACCGGCATCGATCACCGATTCGACCGCGCCGAACAACGAGGCGGCATCGGAAGCGGCGAGCGCGTCGACGGCGTCGTCGATCAGGGCGATGTCGGTGGCACCCAGCAGTCCCAGCGCCCGCTGGTAGGTCAACCTGATGCCGTTCGAGTCGCCCTCGGCTCCGGCCAACAGCTGGTCCAGTACCGACAACGTGTCGCGGGGCGAGCCGCCGCCGGCGCGAATCACCAGGGGGTACACCGCGTCGTCGACGACGACGTTCTCCTGCTCACAGATACGCCCGATCAGCGCCCGCATAGTCTTCGGCGGCAGCAGCCGGAACGGGTAGTGGTGGGTGCGCGAGCGAATCGTCGGCAGCACCTTCTCCGGTTCGGTGGTGGCGAAGATGAAGATGAGGTGTTCGGGCGGTTCCTCCACGATCTTGAGGAGCGCGTTGAAGCCCGCCGTCGTCACCATATGCGCTTCGTCGATGATGAACACCCGGTAGCGGGACTGCGCCGGCGCGTAGAAGGCGCGGTCCCGCAGCTCGCGAGTGTCGTCCACGCCGCCGTGGCTGGCCGCGTCGAGCTCCACAACGTCGATGCTGCCCGGCGCGTTGGGCGCCAGCGCGGTGCAAGATTCACAGACGCCGCACGGATTGGCCGTCGGCCCCTGCACGCAGTTCAACGACCGGGCAAGGATGCGCGCCGACGAAGTCTTGCCGCAGCCGCGCGGCCCGGAGAACAGGTATGCGTGGTTGATGCGGCCAGCTTCCAGCGCGACGGAAAGAGGTTCGGTGACGTGCTCCTGCCCCACCACCTCAGCGAAAGTCGCCGGTCGATACTTGCGGTAGAGGGCCACGGTCAGCAGGCTACCGGCGCCGTCTGACGATGCGCGCCGCGGAGTGGCACGGGGTCGTGAGCGCTGACTCTGCGCTCAGGGCGCGGGTCACTCGCACATTCGCGCCGTGACCGCAGAGTGAATCCGTGACGTCGCTTCAGTTCACAGCCGAAGCCGGGGAGGCCAGCCGGAACTCCGTGGCCGCCAGCAGCGCGCAGGTCGCCAGCCCGTCGACCGCGTCACGCAGGTCCGGCAACGACGGGAACGTGGGCGCGATCCGAATGTTCTTGTCGTCCGGGTCTTTGCGGTAGGGGAATGACGCACCCGCCTCGGTCACCGCGATGCCGGCGTCCTTGGCCAGGGCGACGGTGCGCCGCGCGGTGCCGGGCAACACGTCGAGGCTGATGAAGTAGCCGCCCTCGGGTCGCGTCCACGAGGCGATCTTGGATTCACTCAGCCGCCGGTCCAGGATTTCCACCGCCAGAGCGAACTTCGGTGCCAAGATCTGCTGGTGGCGCAGCATGTGCAGGCGCACCCCGTCCGCGTCGCCGAAAAACCGCAGGTGCCGCAGCTGGTTGACCTTGTCCGGTCCGATCGACTTCTTCCCTGCGTATTGCAGATACCACGCGATGTTGCCCAGCGATCCGCCCAGGAAGCTGACGCCGGCACCGGCGAAGGTGATCTTCGAGGTGGACGCGAAGACGTAGGGCCGGTTCGGGTTGCCGGCCTTGGCCGCCAGGCCCAGCACGTCGATCTGGGGGACGAACTCGTTGGTCAGGGTGTGTACCGCATACGCGTTGTCCCAGAACAGCCGGAAGTCGGGGGCGGCGGTCCGCATCTGGACGAGCCGGCGAACCGTCTCCCAGGAATAGGTGATCCCGGTCGGATTGGCGAACACAGGTACGGCCCACATGCCTTTGATGGCCGGGTCCACGTCGACCAGTTCTTCGATCAGGTCGACGTCCGGCCCGTCCGGCAGCATTGGGATGGGGATCATTTCGATTCCCATCGTCTCGGTGATGGCGAAGTGCCGATCATAGCCGGGAACGGGACAGAGGAACTTGACGCCCGGTTCGTCTTTCCATGGGCGTTGCGAGTCGACGCCGCCGTACAACATCGAGAAGGCGACGTGGTCGTGCATCAGCTCCAGGCTGGAGTTGTTGCCAGCGATCAGGTTGGGCACTGCGATGCCGAGCAGCTCGGCGAAGATCGCCCGCAGCTCGGGCAGGCCATTGAGGCCGCCGTAGTTACGGGTGTCGGTTCCCTCGCCGTCGCGGTAAGAATCTCCCGGGAGGCTGAGCAGAGGGTTGGACAGGTCCAGCTGCTCGGGCGAAGGTTTGCCGCGGGTCAGGTCCAAAGCCAGCTTTTTGGCCTGCAGATCCGCATAGTCCCGCTGGTTGCGCGCGTGCGCCGCCGTGAGTTCTTGCACGCTGAGGGAATCCAACGACACCATGGGCCCTTTCGCTGTCAAACACTGCAGAGTGGCGATCGCAAGCGCGGCGAGGCAGGGCGCTGCGAGCGCCCCCCGCTTACGGGGGACGGGTTGCCACCAGTCAAAACCAAGGGGACCCCGCGCACCCGACAGAGCCCATTGACCCTTGCTGCCTTCCGGCCCTGGGGGAGTTCACAGGATAGACGCCGCACGGGGTCCGTAACGATCCTAATACCCGGCGCGAATCGACCGGCAGCGGCTACCGGGGGCGGCCGTCGCCCGCTCGGCTACCATTGCCACGGAGGATTCGCCTAGTGGCCTATGGCGCTCGCCTGGAACGCGGGTTGGGTTAACAGCCCTCGCGGGTTCAAATCCCGCATCCTCCGCCACGAGTTCGCGATGCGAACACGCAAGCCGTTGGCTCGCAATCGGGCTTGCGATCGGCTCGCTCGCCTTTAGGCTCGCTTGAAACGATCAGCATGAGGAGGCGTATGGGGCGCAAGGTCGCCATCCCGTGGCACGCGTCGTTCTCGATCGGTGCCGGCTTCCTCTACTTCTTCTTCGTGCTGCCCCGCTGGCCCGAGTTGATGGGCGACACCACGCACGCGCTGGGGAACGCCCTTCGGATCGCGACCGGCGCGCTGATCGCCCTGGCCGCACTCCCCGTGGTGTTCACACTGCTGCGTACCCGCAAGCCGGAGTTGGGCACCCCGCAACTGGCCCTGTCGATGCGAGTGTGGTCGATCGTGGCCCACGTGCTGGCCGGGGTGCTGATCATCGGCGCCGCAGTCAGCGAGTACTGGCTCAGCCTCGACTCCGCCGGACAGTATTTGTTCGCGATCTACGGCGCTGCCGCCGCGATCGGGGTGCTCGGGTTCGTCGCCTTCTACCTGTCGTTCGTCGCCGAGTTGCCGCCACCACCGCCGAAGCCGATCAAGGCGAAGAAGCCGAAGCAACCCAAGAGGCGAGGCCTTCGCCGCAAGAAGGGCGACGAGGCCACGGCGACGGAAGAGGCCGAAGAAGCCCCCGAAACCGAAGAAACCGAAGAAACCGAAACCGAGACAGCCGAGGCACCCACCGAGGCGGCGCCGGTGACCGAGGACACGGAAGAGTTCGAGGAGCCGCGCGGCGGGATACAGAACCGCCGTCCGACCGGCAAGGGCTCACATCGTATCCGGCGCCGACGCACACGGAGCGGTGTCGCCCTCGACGAATAGTCAGTCTCTGCGCTTGAGGTGCTCGACGTAGGCAGCCAGACGCTGCTGGGTCTCCTCGGCGCCCCACATCTGGCGGACCTCGCCGTCGCCATCGACGGCCGCCCGGATCCGCGCCATTGTGGGCGCCCGCAGCCGGGTCTTGGTGTGGCGATACGCATCGGGCGGGATCGTGCCGAGGTCGGACGCCTCCGCCACAGCCGCCTCGACGAGATCCTCGGCGACGACGCGGTGCGCGAGTCCGGCCGCGACGGCCTCAGGCCCGCGGTGGGTGCGGCCGCCGAGCAACACCTCCTCGGCACGGTCTCCGCACGCGTAGCGCATCACCTCGAGGGCGGCGACCGGAAGTGGCACCCCGACGCGGAGTTCGGAAGTCCCGATCTGCGCATCAGGGCCGATCAGGCGGCGGTCACAGGCGCATGCAAGCACGCACCCGCCCGCGATGGCCGCGCCGTTGATGGCGGCGACGGTCGGCCCCGGATAACAGAACATCGCCTCGAATGCCTCGGACAGCGCCGGGACCAGGCGGTCGGTGTAGTCGGCACCGCCCTCCACCACGCGTTTGAGGTCGACCCCGGCGCTGAACGTCCGGCCCGCACCGGTGACTATGAGCGCGTCGGCGCCCGAACGCTGCAGGTCGCGCACGGCTAACGTCAGCTCTTCCAGCAACTCAACGTCCATTGCGTTGACGCTCCCCGAGAACAGGGTCAAAACCTGCACGGGCCCCTTTGCCTGGATTTCAATCATCAGCGACTCCCGACTGCGGGGATGATGGGAATATCGGTGTTCTCGTCGGTGTGGTGGCTCGCGCACACGCGGTGGTAGCCGTCGGCGATCTGTAATCGGCCGCCGCCGGAAAACCATCGGCCTCGGGATCGTCCAGCCATTTAAAGCCGGGCATCGTGGTATCTCCCTTCGCATGCCTTCGTAGCGTCCGACACCGACGCAGCGTACCGGGTTGGCGGTACGAAATTTGGGATCAGCTGCCAACAAGAACACAGTTCGCGACTGTGAATCGGGCGACGCGAGGCCGGCGTCGGGTCGGGAAATTCACTGTCGCCCGGGCGGTCGCGATTTCCTATGCCGAGCGAGTGCCAAACACATATCGGGTCGTGCAGTGGAACACGGGCAACGTCGGCAAGAACTCGCTGCAGTCGATCATCGGAAACCCCGCGCTGGAACTCGTCGGGTGGTATGCCTGGTCACCGGAGAAGGTCGGCCGCGACGCCGGTGACCTCGCCGGCATCCCGCCGATCGGCGTGGCGGCTACCAATGATGTCGACGCGCTGCTCGCGCTGAAACCGGACTGTGTCGTCTACAACCCCATGTGGATCAACGTCGATGAGCTCGTCCGGATCCTGTCGGCCGGCACCAACGTGGTGACGACGGCCTCTTTCATTACCGGACACAACCTCGGCGACGGCCGTGGCCGGATCGACAAGGTCCACGGGCGACCTCGAAATGGCGTCCTGGACCATACCCGCCGGATGCGTCGCGGGCAGCTACATCAGCTGGCAGGGCATCGTCGGCGACAAAACCCTGATCGACCTCAATGTCCGGTGGCGCAAGGGGCAGACACTCGAGCCCGACTGGAAGATCGATCGGGAAGGCTGGGTCATCCAGATAGATGGGCAGCCGACGGTGACGACCAAGGTCGGCTTTCTGCCGCCGCCGTACTTCGAGGCCGCGACGATCGAGGAATTCATGGCGCTCGCTCACATCATGACCGCGATGCCCACCATCAACGCGATTCCGGCCGTCGTCGCTGCGGCACCGGGCATCGCCATCTGCACCGACCTGCCGCTGACGCTGCCCCGTGGATACGTGCCGAAGCGCTGACACTCCCCCGGACACACGCATGTGTCAGCATTGAGCGGTGCATCGACACCACATCGTCCGTTTCGTTTGCGTCGCAGTCGCGATAAGCTCGGCGGTGTTCGTCGGGTCTATCGACATCCCGTCCGCTCATGCCGATCGGTGCCCCGCCGTCGAGGTGACGTTCGCTCGCGGCACCGGCCAGCCGCCGGGTGTCGGCAATGTGGGCCAGGCTTTCATCGACTCGCTGAGTTCACAAATCCCTGGGGGCTCGTTGGGGGTGTACCCGGTCGATTACCCTGCGACTTCAGCTTTTGCGGCAAGCGCCCAAACCGGGGCCGATGACGTGGTCGCGCACGTCCAGGACATGATCGGGCGATGCCCCAACACCCGGTTGGTGCTGGGGGGATTTTCTCAGGGCGCGGGTGTCATCGATTTGGCCGTGCCGGCCCTGCCGCCCCAGGCAGTGGATCACGTCGCGGCGATCGCCGTTTTCGGCAATCCCACCAGTCCGCTCGCGCGTACCCTGTCGGGTGCCGTGTTTCCCCCGATCGGGCCGCCGTACAGCGCAAAGACCACCGACGTGTGCGCCGACGGCGACCCGACGTGCTCGGGTGGCGGCAACATCATGGCGCACGCCGCGTATGTTCAGTCCGGGTTGACCTCTCAGGCTGCGACGTTTGTCGCAGCTCGCCTGCGGGGTTAGTGGTCCCCCGATACCGCCGACTCCGGCGCGGCCACCTCGCGCCGGGCGGATTTGGTGCAGGCGGCGCCGAGCGATGGCACCGGGAGCGGCCCCTGGTGCCGGGCTGCTTCGATGGCATTGCGCAGCGGACCGGCAAGCCCCGCAAAGGATCCCATGTCGAACAACAGCGGCGTCAGGAGCCGGTTGTGGATGAATCCGAAGGCGCTGCCGGCTCCAGGGTCAGCCCATCCGAGGGTTCCGCCCAAGCCGACGTGGCCGAACCCGTTGAGCAAGCCGGGAACCGGCGATTCGTGGTAGCCGAGATGAAAAGGCATGGGCACCATCATGTTTGCGTCTGGCCACTTACGTCGCGGCTGTCCCGTCAGGCCGCGCACCAACTCCTTCGACAGGTACTTTCTGCCGTCGATGCGGCCGTCGTTGGCCAACGCGGCGTACATCTTGGCCAGGCCACGGCCGGTCACCACGCCATTAGCCGCCGGTACCTCGCCGTCAAGGAACGGCGTATCGCCTTGCACCAGCGATACGACGCCCGGGAAGTACATCGCGCCGACCGCGCCAGAGAATGGCAAGCCGGCCACCCTGGGTGCGATAAAGTTGAACACCGGGGCACGCAGTTTTCCGTGCGGTATCAGAATCTGCGCGGATTTGGTGGGCGCGGATTCCGGGGGGCGGCCGAGATGCACGCCGTCGGTGTTGAGGGGGCGGGCGACCTCGTGACGGATCAGCTCCCGCATGCCTTTACCGGTCACCGC
>Ga0080006_1080388_pt1 | contig 15517 bp, 21 predicted proteins | sample RS3BMetagenome_FD_69209 | JGI IMG/M metagenome (GOLD analysis project Ga0080006, IMG submission 69209) | Ferric oxide microbial mat and aquatic microbial communities from Rainbow Spring, Yellowstone National Park, USA - RS3B (SPADES... ... | reverse complement strand
ACTTCGCTTTTTATTCAGGCAGTACCACTCTGGCGGATGATTCAACAACTGCTTGAGGCATGGGTCAAAAGGCATAGATTTGATTTCAACTCACGAGTGCCGATTTGAATGCGATATACTTGCCTTCATTTCATAATGTCGGTTATCAACTCCTTATTGAGATCTATGCGGTTGTTCCGGACTTCGATAAAACTTACATACTGATGAACAGTCCGAATCCTTACTGAGCTTTAATCACAGTGGGCTTTATTCCACAATATCCTCTTCTAATTTGGAGTTTTTCTGCTGAACTTTCACCCTTGAATAGGCAGTACGTTTCGTGATAATGAATCTATGGATTACTTTTAGTCTGTCCTTGATCGAGCATCTTATTCATTGCTTCGTGTAGATTTATTAGAGTAAACATTTGGTATGAAGCTTTAAAGAGAAGTGATAGGAAGGACTTCATTTGCTCCTCGACCTAGCTATTCTTCTAGCTTCACTCTGGTCTCTTTCGACAGAAATGATCGAAGACGTCTTTGTCGACCTTGCGTACGGTAGCTTGTTCGGATGGAATAATCTATCAAAGGGTATCCTGATTTCAAGCGTTGTTTTGTTTCTGGTATCAGCTGCGATATTGAAGCTTGCCTTCGATTGGGTCGCGATCAGTCTGCCTTACCTGAAGTTGGCTTCGGCTGTCTTGCTCGCAAGTTTTGGTGGGTACTGGTTGTACGAATCTCTTATGGGGGATCATGATCTATTTCAAGGTCGGGAAGTACCCAACGAGGAACGAAGTAACGTAAAGATTGTAACGCAGCTCGTGATGGTGGAGGAGTTTGAGGTTTTACTGATCGTGATACCTCTGATAGCCTCGTCGCATGCCACAGAAGCGATTATCTCTTTGATCTTTGCAGTTGGCTTTAGCTTTTCGATGGCAGCCGCGATGAGGAGAAAATTCGAGTCGCTGGTAAGGTCGAGAATCAGGCATCTAAAGTTCGCATCAGGGGTGGCGTTGTTGGTGATGGGGTTACTCGTGCTTCTTGGGTGATCCTGCTTCATTGGAAAGCCATTTCTCACTCCAGGCTCTGAAATCACGAAGTACCTTGCTCAGCTCCGCTCCTTTTTTTGTTAGCGAGTAAAAGACATGTATAGGGGGACCCATAGAAACTGACCTAACTATTAGGCCTTCCCTTTCCATATCCCTGAGGGTATCAGCTAGAACCTTGCTCGAAATCCCGGGCATCAATCCCTTAATTTCGTTAAATCTCTTAGAACCCCCCATCAATCTATCAACAAGAACCAGTCGCCACCTTCTTCCCAGCACTTCGGTTGCCGCGGTAATAGGACACCACATATCTGCCGCCTGCCTTTCCTTCCCCTTGCCCATCCGCATGTCTTTGGATTCTACGGTTAAGTATAAATAGTCACTTATAGAAGTCAAGTTACAATTGGTAACCAAGTATGAAAAACAAACCAATTCACGAAAGGAGGTGCAGGGAGAATGGCAGCCTTGATTGATGTGCTGTTACCATACGTTCCATACCTCGCACTAGTGATCAGAATTTGGTTCGGCGCCAACATGATAATTCATGGTTATCCGAAGGTCACTCAGACAAGGCAGGTCATTCAAATGATGGCAGGGTGGATGGGTATGACACAAAGAACAGGTCAGGTGACCGCTATGGTCAGTGCAGCAGCAGTTCTAGAGTTCTTTGGCGGAATCTTTATGATTGTTGGTCTTATTGTGAATGTGGTGGCTCTATTCTATGCGATTTTCTTCGCCTCGATAATCATAATGAAGAAGACGAAGATGAAATCAAACTACATCGATGTCTCGAAGCCTAGTTATGAGCTTGACGCTCTCTACCTGATGCTGGCTATAGTTCTACTCGTGATAGGCGCTGGCGCGTTTTCGCTGGATTCCATAATAGGAATCTGATTCCTCTTTATTTTTTTATTTTAGTCTCAGATTATCCAGGTCTCTTACTGACCTTACGGCTCTAATTCAATTGAAATTCGGATCTATTATCCGGGCATCGTCCTGTCTTAGGTAAAGTGGATTGTGGAGAAAGGTGAGCATATTTGATACGAAAGGTATTCCTAAGAAAAGAGATGTTAGCGCGGCCCTTTCGTCGTATCTAACATCGTAAATCCTACAAGCGGCAAAGGCTTTGATTGCAGTTCAAGCGGAATCGCCTCATGCCATTCTGGCGCGGGCCGATCAAATGTTGTAACGAAGTAGGGGGCTCCAAATAGGTATTCGCAAGAGATGAAGGCGACGTACTGTTAGAAAGCTGGGGAAATACCGAAAGGACTCCTCCATGATGGGTTTCAACGATATATTCGTATGGGACAATCCTCACCCCTGATCGGGGTCGAGTAGTCGTTTTCTGCCCGACCGATAGGCATTACGATCTCCCTGCTGACCTTAGACAATCTTAGAGGGGTCGTGAAAGAAGAGATGTTTCGTTGGATATGAGAAATGGAAGAGAATTGTGCATACCATGGTTCTTTCCTTTGGTGACAATAGCTACAGAAAGATCGGGTAAGTAAGTTTGTCTTTTGGGATGTCTCGGAACCCTTTGTTGAAACATCATTGAATCCGCCCTCTTTATCCATCCAAAGAGGAAGGGAGGGGCTAACTCTCACCAGTTATGACAGGCTGGGAAAGGCCTCGCTCATGCGCCTCAAGGATGCTGTTTCTAAACGGGGGATAAAGAATGCCTCTGTCTGTAATTATCGCGGTAACCAGTTCCGGTGGTGTAACGTCAAACGCTGGGTTGAAAACCTTCACCCCCTTGGGGGCAATTCTTCTGCCCCTGATCATCTCAACCTCTTTGGGGCTACGTTGTTCTATTTTGACTTCAGGAAGCCGCGTGTTGAGGTCAACGGTAGACCAAGGAAGGGCTACATAAAAAGGTATGTTGTGTCGGTTCGCCATCGTTGCCACTTGATAAGTACCGATCTTGTTAATGACGTGGCCATCGAACAGCAGTCTATCACAACCGACCAGCACTTTGTTGACCATACCCTTCGACATCACGTATCCAACCATAGTATCTGAGATAAGCGTAACATCTATTCTATCCTTCATTAGCTCGAAGGTTGTGAGTCTTGCCCCCTGAAGGGCGGGACGAGTCTCTGTTGCGATCATCTGCACTTTTTTCCCCTTCTTTACAGCCATCCTGACCGGTGCGAGTGCCGTTCCATAATCAACAGTTGCAAGTGAGCCGGCGTTGCAATGAGTCAGAATCGTATCACCATCCTCGATTAAAAATTCCCCCACTTCACCTATCCTTTTGGAAGTTTCTTCTTCATAATTCATTATTTCTACAGCCTTTTTCAAAGAGGCTTCCTTGCCTTTCTCTATGCTGGCAGATTCCTTTATCGTTTCGAGAAACCTGTCAAGAGCCCACTTCAAGTTTACAGCTGTTGGTCGCGCTGAATTCAGTTTCATGGCCACCCGCTCAGCATCAGCCAACATATCATCTAGCTTTGAGTAATGGTTTTGGCGAAGTTCAAGTGCCGCGCCAAAAGCGGCCACAACACCGATGAGTGGCGCACCCCTTACTTTCATCTCCCTGATAGCATCGAAGGCATCATCCGCCCCTCGTATCTCGATCCACTTCATTCGAACAGGAAGAAGCCTCTGATCAATCACCCTCAATTTACTACCGTCCCATCTTATCGGTCTCAAAACGTAAATATGTGCACGAGGGGATTAAAAAACGATTCTAAGACAAGACAACAATATAGCCGGCGTAAAGCGCTTCAATGAAAAGGAGCGAAGCGGTTAAAAATGGGGCTGTCTAGGCTTTATTTAATCGGTGTATTACTGATTGTTCGCACCACAAGCTGGTTACGACAGGGCTTTAACGATATTCTCCCCCGACGGTAGACTGTACCAAGTTGAATACGCAATAGAGACCGTTAGGCGAGGGACACTCGCAATAGGAATAAAGTGTAAAGAAGGGGTCGTGCTTTGTGCTGAAGAGAGGGTCAGAAAACTGCAGACAGAAGGACTAAGTCAGAAACTTTTCCAGGTAGATGAGCATATAGGGATTGCGGCTGCGGGATACGTCCCGGACGCCAGGATTATGGTGGATCAGGCAAGGGTTCAGGCTCAGAACAACAGGCTGGTGTACGACGAGCCGATCGAAGTAGAAGGTATCGCAAGAAAACTGGGCGATATGGCCCAACAGTACACACAATATGCGGGGGTTAGACCATTTGGGGTTTCTTTAATCATCGCCGGAGTGGATAATGATGTACCAGCTATCTTTGTGACAGACCCTAGTGGGACATATCTGGGATACGACGCCATCGCCATAGGTGGCGGAAGCGACCAAGTTAACGAATATCTTGAACAGAAGTATGATATGAATATGACGCTGGAGCAGGCGATCGCATTGGCCGTCGAAAGTGTGAAGAAGGCAGGAGAAGAAAAGGCAGAGCCAAAACATATCAAAGTTGCAACAATAGACATCAAAACAAAGAAGATGAAGCAGGTCCCGGATGAAGTGGTCGAGAAGTATCTCACCCCACCTTCCGGTGAAACCAAGCCTTCCTAGATTTGACCCGACAGGTCTAAGATTACAACATCTATTTCTGCAACATTTGGACGGTTGGTTAATTTAGCCAGATTTTTCATGCAAATGTGACCACACGTACACCTGTAGGTTCTTGTTGGTGTACAGGTTTGTTGGTCACAATTAGGCTTTTATGCCGATGAAACCGGATACACTTAGATCCTCTGCTGATCAGATTTAATGCATGAACAGAAATTTATTCCGCTTACCGATGCAGATAACCGTCAGAGAAAATGTCAGAAATCTTGCGGTCATCGAATAAGTGCTATTCTTTGCTGTCCTGCTCTTGGTTTATCGAGTTAATCGTTGCACTATCCAATTCATACGACTAATGCATCTTACTAATGTTGTTTTGCAACTGTCTTTACATGCAATATTGTTTAATTAGGCTAAAAACTAAAACCCTCCCGGGTACATTGGAAAAAAGTCAAACGCAAAGGCCAAGGCCAAGGATAGAAAGTCTTGCAGACCTGGTATTCGGGCTAGCTCTTTCCATAAGCGCGATTATACTTGTGGGAAATTCACCAACCACGTCTGCCGGTCTTTTCGAAGACATAACGACTTTCGCGCTTAATTTTCTGATATTGATCTCCGTTTGGCTGAACTACACAAGTGTGACATCCATACTGCCAATCGAGAACACTAGGACCGTGGTCCTAAACTGTGTGCTACTCTTCGCCGTCTCCATCGAGCCATTTCTCTTTAATTTGCTGACGATTTATCCTCAAGCAACAGGTTCTAGGATATACCTGCTACCGACCACGAGCGCCCTTTATGGACTCGATATAGGGGGCATGATGGTAATTCTTGCCCTCTTTTATCTTACCCTAGCAGACGAAGAGAAAAAGCTCGTGCCAAAAGGCATGCTGAAAGAAATAAAATTACGTGCAATAACGACCTTTTTAAGTGCTGTAATCTTCCTTTTATCCGCGCTACCCATATTCAACTATCTTACAATTTCATATACATATGTGCGGACTGACCTATGGTTTTCGACCTTGGTGATAAATTGGGGAAGAAGGCTGTATTCGAGGAGAAGAATTGGGAGAGATGTTGAGGCAAAAGGTGGGTAGGGTCCGAGGTTCACAACTACCTAGGGACTACTGTCTATTAATGTTTGTAAGAAACCGTTCTCAACAGGTGGGGTATCATTTATAACACCCTACAAAAGAGAGCCTACAAGCGAGTACAAGAATTTGAGTGAAAAGATGACCACCGTCCGTTTGACGGTGGGCGGGGATAAATTCGAGATCCTCGTCAAGGCGGACGCTGCCCTGAGCTACAAGCAGGGGAAGAAGCTTGAAATGAGTCAGGTGCTGGCCGCGGACGAGATCTATACAGATTCATCAAAGGGGGATAGGGCCTCCAGTGAGAAGCTGAAAAGGGCGTTCCATACTGACAACCTCGCACAGGTTGCCGAAATGATCCTCAAAAAAGGGGAGCTACAACTCACAACAGAGCAACGACACAGAATGATTGAAGACAAAAAGAAGCAGATTGTGGCACTTATATCGAAAAACTATGTTGACCCAAAGACCAATCTACCTCACCCGCCTCTAAGAATAGAACAGGCTATGCAACAAGTGAGGCTCGCCATAGACCCTTTCAAGCCAGCGGAAGAGCAGGCGAAAAAGGTTATAGACGAATTAAGAATGATACTTCCTTTGAAGACGGGTAACGTCAAGCTTTCCGTTCGGGCGGACGCTTCATATGCCCCACAGGTTCTAGGTATACTGAAACAATTCGGGAACGTCTCGAAGGAAGAATGGAGAGACGATGGTGGGTTGAACGCTGTTATAGAACTACCAATCGCAACGCAGAGGACTCTTCTTGATAGGCTGGGTTCTGTAACGAAGGGAAATGTGCAGGCAACACCTTTGGAGTGATCAAGATGACAAAGATAATACGAAAGTTTGTCCTACCGGGGGACCTAATCGTTAGGGGCAACTACCCTCCAGCCCCCAATACTTACCAGTTTGAGGATGGCTTGCATTCACTTAAAGTGGGACTCTCTGAAATAGAGGGTAAAAATGTTAGGGTGATACCGTTGGCTGGGAAGTACATTCCACGACCTGATGACCTTGTCGTTGGCGTTATAGTAGACATGAACGCCTTTGCTTGGTCCGTGGACATAAACTCCTTCTTCCCTGCTTTTCTTACAGCCACAGATGTATTCGGTAAGAGGTACTCGCCAGAATCGGTGGACCTGAGCAGCAAGTTCGATATAGGTGATGTGATAATCGCTAGGGTCGCCGCGTACGATAGGTCAAAGGATCCAATGCTTACTGTTGCCGGGCCTAAACTTGGAAAGGTTAACGGCGGGTATCTGATGAAGATTTCACCAGTTAAGGTGCCCCGTTTAATAGGAAGAAGAGGTTCGATGTCAAAGATGATAGAGGAGGCAACTGGTACCAGAATAACGATAGGACAGAATGGTGTTATTGTAATAAATGGGGAACCGAGCAAAATACCTCTGGCAGTCAAGGCGATAGAGATGGTTGAGGCGCAGGCCCACTTGGCCGGTCTGTCTGTTAACGTTCAGAACTTCCTTTCCAAGGAGACCGGAAGAGATGTAAAGAGGCCCTCAGATGGTCCTTCGCGGACCGAAGAATCTTATGACGATGGTGAAAGTGAGTAGTTAGATGACTCAATTAATCAGTAAGAAAAACCTGAGACTGGACGGCAGAAAACTCGATGAGCTCAGGCCGATAAAGCTGACCGTGGGAGTGTTGAAGAACGCCGATGGCTCAGCGTACATAGAATGGGGAAGGAACAAGATAATGGCCGGTGTATACGGTCCTAAGGAGTGCCATCCTAAGCATATGGCTCTACCTGATAGGGCGCTTCTGAAGTGCAGGTATCATATGGCGCCATTTTCTGTAGATGATAGAAAACCACCCCAGCCATCGAGAAGGGAAATAGAACTCTCAAAGATCATCAGAGAGGCGCTTTCCCCGGCGATTGTTCTGGAGGATTTCCCCAGGACTGCCATCGAAGTTTATGTTGAAGTTCTGCAGTCTGACGGCAGTTCCAGGATAGCCAGCATAACGGCCGCCTCTGCCGCACTGGCCGACGCAGGTATACCGATGAGAGACCTTGTCGTCGGGTGTGCGGTTGGTAAGGTTCAGAACAAAATAGTCGCGGACGTAAGCGATGTGGAAGATAAGGAGGGACAGGTGGACCTGCCGGTGGCTTTCATGCCAAACCTTAACCTGGTGACACTCCTTCAGAGCGATGGGGCGCTAACAAAGGAAGAGTTCGAGAAAGCGTTCAAGCTGGCGCTCGAGAAGGGCAGGTACGTTTACGAGATAGTGAGGGATGCGTTGCTTGAAGGTTTCATTGAAAGAAGGGAGGGAAGTTGATTGTCTGCTGAGGAAAGGAAGCATGAATTTGTAGATAGCATCAGGCGAGAGCAGGTAATCAGGACTCTCCAAACAGGTGTGCGATTGGACGGTAGACGGATGGATGAATACAGGAAGATAAAGATAGACGTCGGACCTATAGTAAAAGCTGATGGCTCCGCTCTAGTCCAAATTGGAAACACGAAAGCGCTGGTTGGCGTTAAGGTGATGGTCGGAACACCGTTCCCTGACACACCAGATGAAGGAATACTTACGGTGAATGCGGACATCTTGCCGATCGCTTCGCCCTACGAAGAGCCAGGGCCGCCAGACGAAAGCACTATTGAGTTGAGCCGTGTGGTAGACAGAGGGATAAGAGAATCCCATATGATAGACATGGGGTCGCTGGTTCTTGAGAAGGGGAAAAGGGTGTATTCGATATTCGTGGATATCACAGTGCTGGACGTGGATGGCAATCTGTTTGATGCCGTTTCCTATGCGGCGGTAACAGCATTGGCCACCACCAAGTACAGAAAAGCAACTTTAAAGGGGGACCAGGTTGTTTACTCTGAAAAGAGGGTCCCACTCAAACCTCAAACGATACCTGCATCCGTAACCACAGCTAAAATAGGAAGGTCCTTGGTGGTGGACCCCGATTGGCTGGAGGAGGCTGTGATGGATGCGAGACTGACCCTGACATTTAATTCAGATGATGAACTCTGCGCAACACAGAAGGGAGGAACCTTTGGCTTTACTCCAGAGGAAATCTTAAAACAGATGGAGGTCGCCCGCGAGAAGGCAAGGGAGAACAGGATTATTCTTAAGGAGGCTATAGAAGGTGCCAAGAAAAAGTAAGCAATCGCTGAGCGGGCTGGGCGCAAAGCATGGTGCTACGGTGAGAAAGAGGTACACCAGAATATACAGAGAGCTTAAGGCCAAGAGAAACTGTCCCTCCTGCGGCTCAAGAAGATTTACGAGATCTGCGGTGGGTGTTTGGACCTGTGAGAAGTGCGGTCACACGGCGGCCGGTGGTGCGTACACCTTTTCTTGAAACTACTAGGGTAGATTTAGATATAGTCGTTCCCATTCCACGCAAGATAGCAAGGGCCGTAGCAGCAGGCCTCGAGCCCGAGTTTGAGAAGGGGATGATCCGTGCAGAGGGGGAGGGGGTACATATACGGATCGAAGGGCTAGATATCCCCAAGGCCAAGGCCGCGATCAACTCTCATCTAAGAGTTTTAAAGGCGGCTGTTGACAGCATACGAGTGATAGATATACAATGAGCGATGCCTCTGTTCCACCATGGCTTCAGGAGCAGCTGGCCAAATACGACCAGATGAGGCAGACTCTCCAGTCTGTCGTAGCCCAGAAGCAACAGCTGCAGGCTGAACTTAGCGATACTGAACGGGCCCTGGCAGAGTTAAGGAAGGTGACGAACGAGACCCCAACCTACAAGATAGCAGGCTCGGTTCTGATTCGTGTCGACCGCGAAACTCTGCTCAAGGAGATGGAGGAGAAGAAGGAGCTCACTAACACAAGGGTAATGGTGCTTGAGAAACAGGAGCAAAGATTGCAGGCGAGTCTACAGGAACTGCAGAACAAGATTACAGAATCGCTCAGGCCAAGGCAGCCCTCCGCAGGTCAGGGTACCCCGGGTTGAAGTAAATGACAGTGCTGGGGAGGTTGAAGCCACGCCGAGCCTTGGTCATAACACACAGAAATGCTGACGTTGATGGTATATCGTCCGCCCTAGCCATAAAGAGGCTACTTCTGAGATTAAACAGAAAGGCTAGAGTGGACTTGGTTGCCCCGCAGGGGGTATCATCGCAGTCAAAGAAGGTGCTTGAGATACTCGGTGAAACATTCTTCGAAAGTATACCCCCTTCATCTCATGATGTGGTGTTCATCACGGACACGGGACACTCCAACCTTCTAGATGAGGAGCTTGCCTCAGTAAAAAGAAAGAAGGGGAAGAAGTTTCTTGTCGATCACCATCCTTTGGATCGAAGTATGAAGAAGATTGTTGATAAGGCAATAGTAGACGAATCCGCATCGTCAGCAAGCGAAATGGCTTACAGGTTGTTCCTTGATTCCAAACTAAAGGTTGACAGAGATACCGCCTTCATACTTGCCCTCGGCATAATGGCCGATTCTCAGTTTCTGAGTATAGCGAGGTCCCAAACCCTTCTGTGTATGGCCGACCTGATAGAGAAGGGGGTGGATGTGGAGGAAGTTAGAGCCATACTTAGAACAAGGAGGGAGCCCTCCGAACAGATAGCCAGAATAAAGGGAGCCAGGAGGGCCTCATTCTTCAGGTGTGACCAGTGGGTGGTTGGGATTACAAATGTGGGATCTTACCACGCATCTGTTGCCAGAGGACTCATTGACCTTGGGTGTGACTTGGCGACTGCCGTTGGGGACGTAGAGGGAGAAACAAGGGGAAGTGTAAGGGAGACGCAGTCATTCTATTCTGCCACGAAAGTTCACGTTGGAAACGACATATGCAGGAAGATAGCAGATGAATTAGGGGGATCCGGAGGAGGACATCCGACGGCTGGATCGTTCAACACAAAGACCACCGTAGACGAGGTGATCAAAAAATTTTCAGAGTTGGTGGAGGACCTTCTCAGGTCCCAGATGAAGATCTTGATTCGACCCGCCACAGAGAAGGTTGAGCAACCGCTAGTTACAGCCGAACACCCTTGAATCGGTTGTGACACACTATTCTCCCGACAATCAACACAAGATTATACATGTTACGTGTGTCACGAATCCCACCAAACCGTTTAATATGACGCAGTAGACGGTTGTAATTACTCAAAAATTGGTGATTGCCTTGGGTAGGACGATTGTTGAGTTCGATGATTTCACGTTTGCCTACGCCGGCTCCCCGACACCCGCAGTCCAACATATCACGTTCAGCGTAGAGGAAGGGGAGATAGCTGTACTCGCCGGACTCAGCGGAAGCGGAAAGTCAACGATACTCAAGGCAATAAACGGGCTGATCCCCCACATATACCCGGGTGAGTATTCGGGTGCGGTAAGGGTGGACGGACTAACGGTGAGAGATACGCCCACGTATCAGCTTGCAAAAAAGGTAGGTTTTCTGTTCCAAAATCCTGAAAATCAGATTTTCATGTTTACCGTTGAGAGGGACATAGCCTTTGGACTAGAAAACATGGGTTACGACCCTAAAGTGATTCGGGAAAAGACAGATTGGGCGATGGACCTTCTTAACATAAGAGACCTTGCCAAAAGGTCGCCCAGCGAACTCTCTGACGGTCAAAAGCAAAGGGTGGCCATCGCCGGTTCACTTGTCATGGACCCTAAGATCCTGGTGCTGGATGAGCCCACTTCGTTGCTGGACCCGAAGACTGCATTGGATGTGGTGAATCTGGCGAAGACTCTGAATAGGGAGCTTGGGTTGACAGTGATACTGGTTGAACACAGGCTGGAGCTCGTTTCCACAATAGCTTCAAAGATGATAGTTGTTAAAGATGGCTCAATTCTGCTACAAGGAGATCCTTATGAGGTACTGTTCAGCGATGGGCTCGAAGATGCTGGTCTCTCTCTTCCCCCTATCGTAGAACTGCAGAAGAAGTTAGGCACAAAGGTGGGAAAGCCTGCTCTTGACGTCGAAGAGTTTGTGAAGGAGGTACCCAAGGTTTGGCACTCATAGAGTTTGAAGATGTATCGTATAAGATGCCTAATGATGTTATGGCGCTGAAACATGTGAACCTGAAGGTGAGCAGAGGAGAGCTTGTGGCGATTGTGGGTGGGAACGGCGCGGGTAAAACCACCCTTCTGAAGCATATGAATGGATTGCTTAAACCGGCATCTGGAACTGTCAGAGTGGACGGAAGACTCATCACAGAGTTCAGCGTCGCACAACTTTCCAAGCTGGTTGGGTTGGTCTTTCAAAATTCAGACCATCAACTGTTTGCGGAAAGTGTGAAGGAAGAGATAGCCTTCGGTTTGAGAAATTTTGGATACCAGCCATCGGAGGTGGAGTCAAGGGTGCAGTACGCTATGCGGCGTTTTGGTTTGGAGTCTCTTTCCGAAAGAGCTCCACTTACACTGAGTGGAGGGGAGAAGAAACGGCTGTGCATCGCGCTCGTAACCGCGTGGGATCCAGTTGTTCTTGCACTGGACGAACCGACAGTAGGACAGGACCATCTGAACAAAATGAGGCTTCTTGCACTCGTCAAGAAGTTCATAGAGGAGAGAAGAACAGTGATCATAGTTTCTCACGACCTTGAGTTCCTATGGCCGCTTCAACCAAGAACCGTCGTGATGGCAGGAGGGAGAGTTGTGGCGGACGGTCCAGCCGCTTCTATATTCAACAACTTTGCCTTATTGGAAAGCTCCGGGCTCAGACAACCTCAGCTCGCGAGACTGGCTTTGGCACTCCAAAGCTCAACGCCGTTCGATAATGTTGATGAGGCCGTCTCATGGCTAAAGCAAAGGTACGGTTCCTACCATGTGTAACAAAGGAATGGGTGATCGCTGATATATGGCGAAGGTGATTTATGAGGGTCTCAAATTCAGGTACAAAACCACCCTTATCCACAGGCTTGATCCAAGGGTAAAGATGGTCCTGTCCATCGCTCTCTTCGCTCTGGCACTGTTGGGTTCTAACTTCTACCAGGAAGCGATAACATTTGTAGTTACCACCGTTCCCGCCGTAATAGCGAAGTCCCTCAGAAGGCTGATGAGGGTTGTAGCGCTATCCGTGACCTTTGGAGTATTCGTTGTGGTGATAAATCTAGTGGCTGGTGGAACTATCGTTGAGTCGATAGTTCTTGCTGTAAGGTTCTTGGAGATAGTGGCCTCCACCTCTCTATTCTTCGTGACCACCTCACCCGACGAACTCGAGTATGTACTTAGATGGTTAAGGATGCCTAGGGATTTCGTTTTTGCATTCGCCACCTCTATCAGGTTCGTCCCAGTTCTGCTAATGGATCTGACTCAGATAATCGATGCGCAAAGGTCTAGGGGGCTGGAGCTCGATAAAGGGGGGCCTATCAAAAGAATAAGGAATCTGATTCCGGTCCTGATCCCCCTGATCGTGAATTCACTTGTTAGAAGCGGAGAGCTAGCAGAAGCGATGGAAAGCAGAGGATACGGCGCCGTTAAAAAACCTACATCTATGAATACGTTGAGGATGACCCTGCGTGACTGGGTGGCCCTCGCCATAGTACTGCTGGGCACTACTGTGCTTATATGGCTGTATCTGTACGTGCTCTGATATGCTAGAGATTCCGCTTGAAGGGGATTTCAGGCTGCCTAGGGTGGGGACCGAAGGGTTCAGAAAGTTGATGACCTCCGGTCTTGAATATGATTCCAAGACGGGTTTCCGGGTTAAAAATAATGCTAACCTGGAGCAGCTAAAGGCAAACCTAAGGAGTATCCTGAATGATGAAGTCGAGTTTGTGTTCAACTGTTTTGTGTGTGCGGAGAGAATGTCCTGCACAGGGTGTGAATATCACTCCACATGCTCCATAGAGAAGTGTGGTAGGTGCCTTTGTAGCAAATGTATGAAAAAAGGTTTGAAGGAGTACCAAGACGCATGGAGGAGGTTATTAGCCTCCAGTGGCGATTGATACTATGTGTGGGAGTTCCGGAAGCAGAATCTTCATACCGAGGCGCACGCCCTCAGGGGAGCCTGGCAGACAGACTACAACGATGTCGTTCATTATACCAAGAAGCGCACGAGAGAGCATGGCAGCACCCCCTATCTGTTTTATACTCTCCAACCTGAAGATCTCCCCGAAGCCGGGTAACTCTTTATCCAGAAGGGGCTTTATAGATTCGATTGTTACATCTGTTGGTGAAACTCCCGTACCACCTGTAAGCAAGATCACGTCCACCTGAAACTTCGTAGCTTCCAGTGTCTTCAACCTGATATCTGGCTTAAAATCTGATACCAGTGACCGAAAGACGATGACATGACCTGCCTTTCTCGCGAGTTCGCATATCACGTCCCCAGATTCATCCTTGGTCCCTCCTTCCTCAATCCCGGCATAATATCTTGATGTCGAAACTGTGATAACACCGATCCTCAGCTTCTTTTTGGCCATGGTCTTGTGTTTCTGGTGTGGTTTTTCATCTGTCATGGTTTTTCCTTCACCTTCTTTAGAACCCTAATATGTGATATTTCCGTGCTTGGATACTGACCTTTAGCATCCTTCTCAAATTTCTTGACGACGTCCCAGAACGCCAGCAGGGCAGTCGAAATCGCAACAAGAGCCTCCATTTCTACACCTGTCTTCGCCAGCCCGACAACTTTGCTTCTCACCCTCACCCCCTCGTTTTCCAAGAGAACTTCTATATCGACTGATTCTATGGGGATGTTGTGACAAAGTGGTACGATTTCGGGGGTTCTTTTAGCCCCCATGACACCTGCCACCTTCGCGATTTCAACAGGGTCCCCCTTCTCAAGGGCTCCTCGCTTCACAGCGGTAACGGTGTCCGCCCGCAGCCTGAGGAATCCTTCGGCAGTTGCCTCTCTACGTACCACTGCCTTCGAAGATATATCAACCATTCTTGCCATTTCACCAAGTCTACGAACAGGTTAGTTAAAAGGAGTACCAGAACGTGTGAGCTATCCCGCCCTGACCAGATGAAGCTTCCTACTTCTTCCATCAGACTCGTTCCCTTTTTTGAGAAAGGTTACGGAGGTCTTGATGTCCACAGGCGTAAATTCGGACTGCACCAGTCCTACTTTCATCATTCCTATCTCGAAACATATGAAAAGTATTCTATAAGGGGGCTATCCATCCCCTCCCTCACGGAAGGGGACTTGATTTTCGCCCCCTCAAACCCCCGAAAGTTAGACTAATTCGCGATTTACGCAATCTTCAGCGGTTAAATTATCTTTTTAATTTGATTCAGTGGCTGAGTCCATCTGTTGTCAGCCGAAACAGACATCCTTGATATTACAGGTCTAAACTTCGCTCTGAGGGCGTCAGGTTTCTCATCTGAGACCGAAATGTCAACATCGCCCAGTTCCCTGTAAAGAGATTCTATTACCTCCTTACGAACATCCTTACCTTCGCCGAACCATCGTAAAACAAACTGGTATATATCAGTCTCCACTAGTTGACATCTTGGTGCCTGAACGGAATGGAGTGCGTTGGCTATCCTTCTTGGGGACACCATCTTGCCATCTCTGGACGAAACGTAATCTACTTTTCTACCTTCTACCGACTTCAGCTTTCTTGTCCTTCTACCACATTTACAATTGGAACCTCCCAGAATTGCCCGGTCCCCTGTATCGTATCTAAATAACGGCATCGCTTTGTTAAGGAGAGTCGTGACATAGACATCACCCTCTTCGTTTTCTCCAACCGGTTGGCCGTTACGAAGCACCTCAACAACGATCGAGTCGGTTATTATGTGCAAACCAGATTTGCATCTGCACTCTGACGCAATAACACCGGTTTCATTTGTACCATAGCCGTCAAACACTTCACACCTCAAAATACTTTCGATGTACTTTCTATTATTCTCATCCAGAGGTTCTCCAATCGAGATCGCAGAATCTATATGCAGATCAAGGGAGCGATCCACCCGAACGAGGTCCGCGAGCATTCTTAAGTAGGCGGG
>Ga0080006_1134694_pt1 | contig 15522 bp, 16 predicted proteins | sample RS3BMetagenome_FD_69209 | JGI IMG/M metagenome (GOLD analysis project Ga0080006, IMG submission 69209) | Ferric oxide microbial mat and aquatic microbial communities from Rainbow Spring, Yellowstone National Park, USA - RS3B (SPADES... ... | reverse complement strand
GGCGGGGGCGACGATCTCGCACCAGGACTCGAAGGCCAGGTCGACTGAGTGCTCACCCACCGGCCGCTACCGGATGCGAGTCTGCCGGATGGCCGACCCGCTAACACTCATTAGGTTGATCGCGGCGTTGTCATCACGCTGCTGGATGGCCGAACAACCACCGCAGTGCCATTTCTCATCCCGGCCGATGTCTTGCACATGCCCGCAGGCGTGGCAGGTTTTGCTCGATGGGAACCAGCGGTCAGCGACCACCAGTTGTGACCCGTAACAGCGTGTCTTGTAGGACAGGTGCCGCCGTGGGGTACCCAAGGCGGCATCGGCCAGCCCGCGCCGTCTGGCGCGGGCACCCGAAAGGCCCTTGTGCCGCAACATGCCCGCCGCGTCCAAGCCTTCCACCACGATGCGGCCGCGGGTTTTGGCCAATCGCGTGGTCAGGACATGCAGGTGATGACTGCGGACGTCGTTGACCAAGCGGTGCAGCCGGGACAGTTCGGTGCTGCGCTCCCGGTGGCGCCGGGAACCTTTCACACAGCGCGAGCGGGCGCGCGACACCTGCCACAACTGGCGCAGCGCGGCATCAAGCGGGCGGGGATTGGGCACGCGTTCGAGCACTTCGCCGGCCGCGGCGGCCACCGTCGCCGGCCGGCGAACCCCGACGTCGACACCGACCCGCGAATCAGGCTGCGCTACGGCGGGCTGTGGAGGCCGTTGAACCAGCACCCGCACGCTCGCATCCACCAGCGCACGGCTTTGGGCAGCCAGAGCGGCTTCGACGTCTTCAGAGCCGAACCGGCAGAACCGGTCCCGGTGCTCCACCACGATCCGATTCACCGCCGGGTCACACAGCAAAGCAATAAACTTGCGACGGTGCCCATTCAACGCAGAGCCAACCTCGACAACCACCTTGTCGACCGGGATCTGTCCGGCGGTGGCGGCCCAGGCAGTCGCCCGCGCCACCTGCCGATCCAGATCAGCCTTCTGATCGACCGAGGACACGCGCGCGTACACGGCCCTGCGTGATCGCCGGCCAGACGCACCGATCGGCTCGTCCACCAGAATCAGCCGGCCCACCCGCTGCACTGGCATCAGCAACAGCCCACCACGAAACCAGCGATACGCAGTCACCCGCGCAACACCGTTGCGCTCAGCCCACACCGCCAGATTCATACCGTTGCTCCTACAACACACCACCGACAACTACCGACCACTCAGACCGCAACAGCTGACAACCCCACACTGCTCCCAGTCACGGGGCCATCGTAGGTGCGCACCCGCGATCGGGCGGCAAACCTGGGTCCCGACGCGCCACACGCGGCCTACACTGACGCCGTGGGCAGCATTCCGGCCGGCGACGACGTTCTGGACCCCGGCGAACCGATGTATGACCTGCCCCGGGTTGCCGAGTTGCTCGGTGTGCCGGTCAGCAAGGTGCATCAACAACTGCGAGAAGGCCACCTGGTCGCGGTGCGGCGCAACGGCGGCGTCGTGGTTCCCCAAGTCTTCTTCACCAACTCCGGTGAGGTGGTCAGGAGCCTGCCGGGGCTGTTGACGATCCTGCACGACGGCGGTTACCACGAAACCGAGATCGTGCGCTGGCTGTTCACCCCGGACCCGTCGCTGACGATCACTCGCGACGGCACCCGAGATCGCGTCAGCAACGCCCGCCCTGTCGACGCTCTGCACGCCCACCAGGCGCGGGAGGTTGTGCGCCGGGCACAGGCGATGGCTTACTAGGCGGTGTGGGGTGGGCTGGGGCCCTGCTCACATCTGGACGCGGGGCGGCAGGGGATTTGATGAGCGCCCAGAATCGGGGATGGAAATCGCTGTTGCGCCAACGGATCGTCTGCCGTGGCGGGACCGTGTTGACCGGCGAACATGAGCTGTGGCTGCGTCGGCAGCGCCGGGCGTTTGCTTCCTCGGTTCGGCGCAGGCTAGCATTTCGACCAGACGATGAAGCTCGTCTATAACTGCCGCCTTGGCTAATGGCTTCTACCCGTGACTGATTCGGGTGGAAAGCGGGTGAGCAGTGGACGCAAGCGTAACCCGGGCGATGTTCGGGGACTGGCTTATCGACCACCTCCTTCACATTCTCGTGCCGATGTCGACGGCCCTGATTTTTTTCACCGCGGGTAACACCCGTTTCAACGGGTTTCCCGCGCTGGCCAGATTTCTTGCCGAGGACGGACTTTTGTCGTGGCCGTTGATGAGGAGTGGTCAGCGGCTGGTGTTCGCCAATGCCGTCATCACGCAAGCCGTGTTGGCGGTGGCCCGCTCGGTCTTCACTGATGGCTCGGTGACTGCGCTGGTGCCGTTCTGCGCGATCCGGGTCCGCACCGGCTTCTCGATGGCGGATCCGGTCCAACTCGCGGTGCTCGAGGCGCCGCATCACGGACGAGAACCTGAAGCCGTAAGAGATGAACGCGCTGCTGCGTCTCGAGTCCGAGGTGCGGCCGGTCAAATGGTTTACGACGAGTCCCGAATAGCCCAGACAACGAGGTGAGAATGTCTAGCCTGGACGAGCGGCGCAGATCGGTGGAAACAGCGCCCAAGGTGGATCACCACATCATTCTCAGCGGAGACGATGCGCTGGCGAATGCGATCCTGACGGAGTTGGAAAGCGTCGGCGCGACGGTGATCAGGCTCGCAGATGACGATGTCGCCGATACCGAGATCGATCTCGCCGAAGCCGGGATTGATCAGGCAGCGGCGATCGTCTGCGCGGGAGAGGACGTCGCAACAAACCTCGAGATCGCATTGCTGGCGCGCGAAGCCAATCCGGATGTGCGCGTGGTGGCGCGGCTGGCTAGCGAGGTGCTGCGCCAAGCGCTGGGCGCCGACAACGGGCCGGGCGCGATCCTCGACGTCGCCGACCTCGCAGCGCCATCGGTCGTTGAGGCATGCCTGGCTGATGCGGCCCACCCGTTCGCGGTCGCCGGCGTCGATTTTCTCGTCTCCGGCAACCAGGTGCCGCGTGACGCCACTCTGCGCGAGCTTTACGGAGACCTGGACCCAGTGGCAGTGCTGCGAGGCAAGGACTCTCCTACACCCGGCCGATTGGTCGTATGCCCGGGGCGCGACCTGGAGGTTCATGCTGGCGATTGGGCATCAATGATCGGCACCACTGAAGAGTCAGCTGCCTGCGGCGTCACGATTTCCCGGGCAATCGGACCGCACGCACGCCGGTCACGGTTGCGCGGCTTGTTCGACGCCGCGCGGGCGCTGCGTGACGACGTCAACCCCGCCTTTTACCCCGTTATGGCCGCCCTGCTGGCCCTGGTTATCGGCTCGACGGCCTTATTGCATTTCAGCTATCGCCCCCAGTCGCAGATGACGTGGGTCGACTCGCTGTATTTCACCATCGAGACGGTCACGACGACGGGCTACGGCGACTTCAGCTTCGCCGGCCAGACGACGTGGCTGCGCCTGTACGCCGCGCTTTTGATGTTCGGTGGCGTACTCAACATCGCGTTGCTGGTCTCGTTCGTCGCCGACGTGCTGCTGTCGCGGCGCTTTGTCCGCGCAGGTGGACGTCGACGGGTGAGCCATCTGCGCAACCACGTCATCGTGGTCGGGCTCGGCACATTGGGCTTCCGCGTCGTCACGGATCTCGCCGCCGCCGGATACGACGTTGCGGTGATCGAGATCGACGAGGACAACCGTTTCCTTCCAGCGGTCGCCGAGCTGGATGTGCCGGTGATCTTCGGAGACGCCACGATGCTCCAGACGCTGGAATCGGCCGGCGTCGACCGGGCACGCGGAGTGGCGGTGCTGACTCGCGACGAAGTAGTCAACGTCGAGACAGGCATCGTGTTGGCCGCGATGCTCGGTCGCCAGTTGTTGCCTGAGGTTATTCGGCCCGATGTTCCCCTCGTCCTGCGTGTCTACGACCGTGCGCTCGGCTTCGCGCTGGCCCGGCGGTTCGGTTTTGTCAATGTTCGTTCGACCGTCGAGCTGGCTGTGCCGTGGTTCATCAGCGCGGCGTTGGGGTGGCAGGTGTTGGCGACGTTTTCGGTCGGGCAGTCTTCGTTTGTGGTCGGCGCGATGCAGGTAGAGCCGGCCAGCGATGCGGACGGAAAGAAGCTGTCCGAGTTGTCCGCCCAAATCCGGGTGATCGCGATCACCCGGCTGGGCGAGCCGGTTAACCTTCATCCTCGCCGAGACGCTCGGCTCAGCGGCGGCGACACGGTCTACCTGGTCGGTCCGTACCACGAACTGCTGAATACCTTGCGTGAAGGACTGTCTCCCCAGCGGCCCGCGGGCAGCGATGTGCGCCTGGGTGATGACTAGGCGGTCAAGCCGTGGTGTCGGGAGGAGACAGGTTGAATCCCGGAGTCCGGTCGTAAACGGATCGACAAGCCGACGACGGAAGGATGTGAACAGTGGCAAATCGCGACTACCGAGCATTGGCCGCGGTCTTCGCCGGTGGGATGGTGGGCACGGTGGCCAGGGGGGCGATGACGGCCCTCATGCCCACGCCCGACCCGGCGCACTGGCCATGGTCGACGTTCGCCGCGAACCTGATCGGAGCCTTTCTGATCGGAAATTTCACCACTCGTTTACTGGAGCGGTTGCCGGTATCGAGCTATCGTCGCCCGTTTCTGGGCACGGGGGTGTGCGGCGGTTTGACGACGTTTTCCACTATGCAGGTCGAGACGCTGGGCATGATCGAGCATCACAGCTACACCCTGGCCTTTTCCTACAGCGTGGTGAGTATCACGCTGGGATTGTTGGCTGTCTATTTGGGCACCGCAATGGTGCGCCGGGCGCAGGTGCGCTGATGACGGTGTCGATAGGTGTGCTGATCTCCGGTGGAGTCGGAGGGGTGCTGCGCTTCTTGGTCGACGGCGCGGTGGGTCGCCGCATGGCACGTTCGTTCCCGTTCGGCACGTTCACGGTCAACATCAGCGCCGCCGCCGTGATGGGTCTGGTCACCGGTCTGTCCTTCGGGTTGAGCGGTCACGTGCTGGCCGCTATCGGTGCGTACAGCACCTTTTCGACCTGGATGTTGGAAACCGAGCGCCTCGGTGAGGAGCATCAACCCGGCAACGCCGCCGCCAATGTCGTCGCCAGCATGTTCTTGGGCTTGGCCGCCGCATTTTTCGGGCAGTGGATCGCCGCGACGTTGGTGGGGCACCCGATCGGTGAACAGCTATGAGCGAACCGGCCTGGAAGCTCAGCGCCTACTTTTCTGAGCGTCTGCGAACATTTGACGATGGGGCGGACAGGCCGGTGTTCCTGGCCGATCAGATCCTGAACCTCTGCGACATCCGCGAGGTCGCGACGAGTGTGATGTTGCGCGGCATCGCCAGCTTCGGGCCACTGGGCGTGCTGCGCACCGACGAGTCGCTGAGCTTGTCCGAGGACCCGCCGGCGGTCATCTACGCCGTCGACGGCGAGTCGACGATCAGCGGCCTGGTCGATGAGGTGGCGGCGATGACCGCACGGGGTTTGATCACCCTGGAACGCGCTCAGTTCGCGCGCGGTGAGATCGGCCCCGATCTGGTTAACGTCGACACAGGCAGTGCTGTCAAACTCACCGTGTATGTGGGTCGTCAAGTTCGTGTCGGCGGGGTGGCCGCTTACCGCGCGATATGTGATCTCCTGCGTGCACATGAGTTCGCCTTTGCCGCGGCACTGCTCGGCGTGGACGGCACGGCACACGGTAAGCGCTACCGGGCCCGGTTCTTCAGCCGCAATGTCAACGTTCCGGTGATGATCATCTCGTCGGGGACCGCAGCACAGGTGGCGGCGGCCAGCGCCCGGCTCAAAGCGCTCATCCCTGATCTGCTGTTGACAGTCGAGCGGATTCAACTGTGTAAACGGGAGGGTGAGCTGCTGGAGCACCCTCATGAACTGCCGCCCCGCGACCGGCATGGCCGAGCGTTGTGGCAGAAACTTATGGTGCACACCACCGAGGCCGACGGCCACCATGGAGTACCCATTCACCGGGAGCTTGTCCGTCGACTGCTGAAGTCGAAGACTGTCCAAGGCGCCACCGCACTACGCGGCATCTGGGGATTCCACGGTGATCGTAACCCGCAAGGTGACAGGCTATTTCAGCTCGTGCGGCAGGTTCCCGTCGTCACCATCATCGTTGACACGCCCGAATCCATCGCGCGGACTTTCGAAGTGGTCAACGAACTCACGGCCGAGCACGGCGTCGTCACCTGTGAAATGGTCCCCGCGGCGCTGTCGATCCATGCGCCCGGCCGACGCGGCGATCTCCAACTAGCAGAGTACGACTATGAGTAAATCCCGCACCCTCGCCACATCCGGGTCCTGACGTGCCAGCAAAGACTGCAAGCGGTCCTGGAGGTGGCCAAGGCTGCGGGGCAGGTAGGGTGCACGCCGGTGTTGGACTCGATACCGTTGCACGGCGCGGTCGCCAAGATGGACAGCCTCACCCTTATCCGTTCGGCGATTCGCGGGCTGCGCAAGGTGGCGGGTCGCGATCTGCCAGCGGGGTTGCGGGCGGTGCTGATCCATGACGAGGAATACTGCGCCGCGGGTAAACCTCTGTGCGACTAACTACGTCGGCGGAGTGTTCGCCCTCAGCGTCGGCTTCTCGCCGTTACCCGCCTCCAGAAGCTCCCTCACAAAGTTGTTCGGCTAGGCCCATCACGACCACCATCGATCCCCGGACCCCCGAGCAGGAGGCCGGGCCAACAACGCCCGCCGACGGGACGACGCTGGCCAGCATCCCAATGTTGGTGAAACCAGCCCGAATGACGCCGGAACCGAGGTTCACACCGCACCCGAGGCCTGAACCAGCGGACACCCCAGAAAGGCGGTGCCGAACACTCAACCGATTCGTTCGACACGCTTTAGGCCGGCTCGGTCCCGGCGAGAGCATCAGGCTCGTCCGGGGCCCGGTGCAGGCTGTACCACGCGATCAGGGCGCAAGCCGTGGCCAACCAAAAGTGCAGCCAGGAATACATGCCGTGGGACCCATCGGGTTTGAAGATCACCATCACCCAGGTGGACAGGCCGGCGATGATCGCGACCGCCCGTCGTGATTGGGCCAGCGGGGCGCCCACCGCCAATGGCCAGGAGTAGTACCACGGCAGGGCGGCCGGGACGAACAGCACCACGATCACCATTGACCACGCGATTCCGGTCAGCGCGGCCCGGTCGTCGCGCCGGTAGCGCCACCACAACAACGGCAGCGACACGGCGATGATCACGATTCCGATGAACCGGGTGACGCGCAGCAGGCGATAGAAGTCCAACGAAAAGAAATTGCTGCCCCAAGCGTGGATCAGGTTCGCCGCTCCGGTCGGCACGGTCAGCCAGTTGATGATCTTCACCGATCCGGCCAATGCGGTCAGCCATCCCAGGCCGACACCGGCCAAGGCGGACAATGTCCCGAACACGAGTGCGAAGACCAGCAGCGACAACGCCGTCGCCGCCAGGAACGCCCATACGGGCCGGTATCCCCGCCGGTCGCGCAGGTGCCGCATCCACACCCATGCCAGAAACGGCAAGGAGATTCCAGCAGTGGCTTTGACCGCGATCGCGACCGTGATCAGGACGGTGCCCACGACGTGGCGGCCACCGAAGCTCAACGCGATACCGGCCGCCATCAAGCCCACCATGAGCATCTCGTTGTGCACGCCACCCATCAGGTGAATAAGAACCAGCGGGTTGAGAACGCAGATCCACAGAGCCGTCGGGGCATCGGTGCCCAAATGGCGGGTCAACCGGGGTGTCGCCCAGATCAGCAGCGCCAGTCCGGGCAGCATGCACAGCCGCAACAGCATGGTTCCGGCCACCACGTTGTTGCCGACCAGGATGGTGACGAACTTCGCCACCAGAATGAACGCCGGGCCATACGGCGCGGTGGTGATCGTCCAAATGGCACTGACGTTGTCCAGCAGGATGTTTGGGTTGGCCACCGGGCCGACCGCGTAGGGATCCAGGCCATCGCGCAGCAGTGCTCCCTGGGCCAGGTACGAGTAGGTGTCCCGGCTGAACACGGGCACCGACACCAGTAGCGGCACCAGCCAAAAGCCTGTGGTGGCCTTCATCACGTATTCGGTCGCCTCGCCCGCCAGCGCACGCCGGCCCAGTACCAGCCACGCGATCAGCATCAAAGCGACGCCCATCCACAGCATGATCGACGACAGCACCAGGCCGTGGCCAAAGCGCATCCACGACAGGTGAATCGACTCCAGCAGCGGGTCGTGCTGGCGGGTGCTGCCGGCTCCCAGCGCACCCGCAGTAATCAGCAGCGAACCGAGCAGGCCCAGCTTCGCGGGCCTGGACTCCTGACCGGCGGTGAACGCCCACAGTCGCGACAAGCCTTCTCCGGGAGAAGGTTTCGTCCCCGGCGAGTCGGCGGCCGGGGCCGGGGTGTGCGTGGGCGTGGTCATCGTCAGGCGGAGCGGTCGGTGGCCATCCGGGCCAGTTCGGCCAGCCCCGCTTTGGCCGTCGCATTGATGGGTGCGGCCGCCAGCATGTCCAGCGCACGCTGGGTCAGCGCGGCGATGCGGCGCTCTACGGCGGCCAGCGCGCCCACCGACTCGATGACCGCGCGCAATTCGTCCACCTGCGCATCGGTCAGTTGCCTGCCGATGGAATTCCGCAGCAGGCTGGCCCCCGCCGGGTCGGACCCGTCGGCCAACGCCATGGCCTCGGCCAGCAGCACGGTCCGCTTGCCGGACCTCAGGTCATCACCGGACGGCTTGCCGGTCACCGCCGGGTCGCCGAAAACTCCCAGCACGTCGTCGCGAAGCTGGAAGGCCACGCCCAAGTCCGTTCCCAACTGGCCGAAGAGGTCGTGCATGTCGGGCCTGTCGGCGGCGGCGGCCACGCCCAGTTGCAGAGGCCGCGATACGGTGTAGCACGCGGTTTTGAAGGTGGCGACGTTTATCGCCGAGGCGATCGACTCGGCGACCCCGGCCTCGGCGACGATGTCGAGGTACTGGCCGCCGAGCACCTCGGTGCGAATGTCGGTCCACACGCGCCGGATGCGGCGGTGGGTGTCCGGGGACACGTCCAGTCCCAAAACAATGTCGTCGGCCCAGGCGAGCGCGAGATCCCCGAGCAGCACGGCCGCCGAGATTCCGAATTGCTCCGGCGATCCCCGCCACCGCCGCTGGCGGTGCAGGGTCGCGAAACGGACGTGCGTCGTCGGATTGCCGCGGCGGGTGGACGACTCGTCGATCACGTCGTCGTGCACCAGCGCGCAGGCGTGCAGCAGTTCCAGCGCGCAAAACAGCAGCAGCGCCTCGGGATCCGGCTCCCCGGACGCCACGGAACGCCAGCCCCAATAGGCGAAGGCGGGCCGCAGCCGCTTGCCCCCGTTCAGCACGAATTCCTCCAGGCCGGCGATCAGCGCGCCGTAGTCGGCGCCTTCCGGGCCACCTATGTAGGCGCTCTGAACGCGCCGGTCCCGCAAGTACCGCCGAAGTCGGTCGGTGATGGCGCCGGTCAACTCGACAGTTGCCGCTGCTTCTGCAGCTTTTGGGCTCAGCGCAGCGCCCCTTTCTGCTCGACTTTATGCCCGACTTTCCGCTCGGGACGGCCGGAATTGTTCTTGGCCGGACAGTGTATGTCGCTTCGCCCGGCCCAGTTGCTTCGACTGCCTCACTAAATTCGTTCGCCTTATGCTGGCTAGAGTTTCCCGGGTGCCGCGGAACGCGCGACCATGCGAGAGCCCGGCGCTGAGCCGTCCCGATGAACCCGATGGAGAGGAGCCGCGTGACTCTCAACACCATCGCGCTCGAGCTGGTGCCGCCGAACTGCGACGAAGGCAAGCAGCGTGCCATCGAGGATGCGCGCAAGGTGGTTCAGTACTCGGCCGAGACCGGCCTCGACGGGCGGCTCCGGCACGTGATGATTCCGGGCATGATCGCAGAAGAAGGCGACCGTCCGGTCGCCATGAAGCCGAAGCTGGATGTGCTCGACTTCTGGTCGATCATCAAACCCGAGCTGCCGGGGATTCGCGGACTGTGCACGCAGGTCACCGCCTTCATGGACGAGGCGTCGTTGCGGCAGCGGCTCACCGAGCTGCGCAAGGCCGGAATGGAAGGTGTGGTATTTGTCGGCGTGCCGCGCACCATGAAGGACGGCGAAGGCTCCGGTGTGGCGCCGACCGACGCCCTCTCCCTTTACCGCGAGCTGGTGCCCAACCGGGGGGTGATCCTGATCCCGACCCGCGAAGGAGAGCAGGGCCGGTTCGGCTTCAAGTGCAACCGGGGCGCGAACTACGGCATGACCCAGCTGCTGTACTCCGACGCGATCGTGGATTTTCTGACCGAGTTCGCCAAGACAACCGATCATCGGCCCGAGATCCTGCTCTCGTTCGGCTTCGTGCCGAAGGTCGAGAGCCGTGTCGGTCTGATCAACTGGCTGATTCAGGACCCGGGCAACGCCGCGGTCGCCGCCGAGCAAGAGTTCGTCAAACGGCTGGCCGCCAGCGAGCCGTCCGAGAAGCGCCGATTCATGGTCGACCTGTACAAGCGGGTGGTCGACGGGGTCGCTGATCTCGGCTTTCCGCTGAGCATCCACCTGGAGGCCACCTACGGGGTTTCGGTGTCGGCTTTCCAGACGTTCGCAGAGATGCTCGCCTACTGGTCACCCACTCAGATCTAGCTGGGCGGCTGGTGGCGCGGCGCGGTGAGCCGCGGGGAACGATCCCGGCTGACCCAGGCCAGTACCGCCACCACGCCCGCGGCGGCGAACGACGCGATGCCCAGCCAGACGCCTGCGCCGGTGAAGGAGCGGGTATTGGGGTCGGTGGATCGGGCCTGGGCGGTCATGGTGCTCACCACGCCGGGTTTAAGTTTCCACGACACCACCTCGGACTCGACGCGGTCGCCGTTGGTAGAGGTCACGACGCCGGGGAAGGCGACGGTCAGTTCCACGTCGGCTTCGGGGTCGGTCACCGATGTCAGATCCGCACGGCCTTCCAGGATCACCAGGTTGCCGTTTCGGCGCAGCGACAGGTTGACCCCGGCGGCGTCGGAATTCATGTTGGCCAGCTGCGGCACCTCGGCGAAGGTCAGATCGGAAAACACCGCCTGCGACCCCACATAGCCGTCGCTGTCGTAATTCGACACCGCCACCTTATGGCCGAACGGCAAGTTGTTGGTTTCCAGCTGTGGGCCCATGTCCTTGCTGGTCTTGGGCTTGGCTGCCGCGACGATCTCCCCGGATACCAGATCGTCCGGTGAGATGGTGATGGACGCCCTGGCCCGTAGGCACCCGGTGGCCAGCGGCACCAGGAACAGCAATACCGCGAGCACCAGCAGGCGGCGCCGCTGAGCGGTGCAAACTCCGGCCCGGGGCGGGGAAGCGGCTGCGCGCACCAGGTCATCGTGCCAGATGCCGCCAGGACCGCTGCGACCTCGGTGCGGACTCGATGTCGCGCCTGGCCGAGTCGCCTGATTAGTGGCCCGACTCCTCGACACGAAAGGCCTTACCCGGCCTACAACGGCAGGGCGCGACCCAGGATCGCGAATGCTCGCGGGTCGCCGGCGAAGCGATAGCGGCGGATGATGTCCGTGAAGCCCAGTCGCCGGTACAACCGCCACGCGCGGTTGGGCTCGCCGTTCGTTTCCGGCGTGGAGAGCAGGACGTTCTCCTCGGTGCGACGGGCGAGCAACCGGCGGACCAGCGCTTCGCCCAGACCGCGGCCCTGGACGCGGGGATGGATGTGCAATTCGGTGAGCTCGAAGTAGCTGCTCATCAGCCGGGCGATCTCCTGGGGCGGCAAGCCGCCGCGTTGCAGGCCCAGGACGACCTGCTCCTGCCACCACTGCCCGGGCGCTCCCTGGTATCCGTAGGCCACACCCAGCAACGGCGCGCCGCTCAGTTCGGCAGCCGACGGGGCACCTCGCCCGTCGGCGAAGTCGGCCTCCACGACGCCCACCCCTTGCCACCCACGTCGGCGGATGTGCTCGAGCCACATCCCGGCGCGTTGGCTTTCGGTGCCCCGCGGGTAGCGCATCGCGTCGACGTACACCCCCAGGGCGTCACCGAGGCGGCGCTGCATGTCGTTCGGCGGCAGATCGATGAGGAATATCGCCAACGTGCGGTGTCCTCCTCGTTGATCTGGCCCGGTTCGTGCTGCGGTTTGTCTCGTCGCCGGGCCGCGGCGCTACCGCAATTATCGGACCCGGGCGGGCGTCACCGACGAGCGGTCGCGGCCAGGGCCGCCACCGGACCGGCCCGGTTGGCCAAGCGCGGCGGCACTTCGGGTCTCGGGTGGCGGGCCGGCGGCCGGGATGGCCGAATAGAATCGCCGCCGAACCAGTGGTACGGCGCAGATTGACCTCGTATCATTTGAGGTAGTTGACCGCACAACGGGCGACCGCGCGCTACCGATAGTTACGCGCCAGACCTTCGGCAAGGAGGGACGAATGCCACTCTCCGATCATGAGCAGAGAATGCTCGATCAGATCGAGAGCGCTCTCTACGCCGAGGACCCCAAGTTCGCGTCGAGCGTGCGCGGTGGGGGTTTGCGGGCACCGACGGCCCGGCGGCGTTTGCAAGGTGCTGCCTTGTTCGTCATCGGTTTGGCGATGCTGGTGTGCGGCGTAGCGTTCAACACCACGTGGATCGGAACCCTCCCGATTCTCAGTGTCTTCGGATTCATCGTGATGTTCGGTGGCGTGATATTGGCCGTCACCGGTCCGCGGTTGTCGGGGCGGCCGGGGCATTCCGGATCGGCGCCCGGGTCCCCCCGGCAGCGTCGCGGCAAGGGCGGCGGTGCCTCATTCACCAGCCGGATGGAGGACCGGTTCCGCCGGCGCTTCGAGGGATAGCGGCAGGTCAAGACACCACGGGGCAGCCGACAGGCTGCCCCGTTTTTCGTGCCCGCGCCGTGCCGCGCCGTACTGGGTGACCAGACTTGGTGCCGTCGTCGCGGACCCGAACCTGCGGCCGGCGGCCGGGTGCGATCTCGCTGAGTCCCCGTCGAATCCGAACCGAGCCCTAATCGAGTCCAATGGGGCTTTCGGCATGCCCCACTTGGCCCCACCTCGGCCTCCATCGCGCTCCACTTCGCCGTTTTCGAAGCTTGACGTGCGGTTTTGGGTTTAGGCGGTCCGGTGACCGCGACAACTCCACCTGTCCCGGGAAACCATCGGTGATGCGAGCAGTGGCAAACATGGTCGAAAATTCGGTCACGACACCCCGGCTATGGGGTGAAGTGGGGGATTGTGGGGTATGGTGGCTGAAGTGTTTGGGTGACGCAGCGCCGCTCTGGGCGGGAGGTGAATCCGGTGTTTCTTGGCACTTACACGCCCAAACTCGACGACAAGGGGCGACTGACGTTGCCCGCCAAGTTCCGCGACGCTCTGGCAGGGGGGTTGATGGTCACCAAGAGCCAAGACCACAGCCTCGCGGTCTACCCGCGGTCGGAATTCGAGCAGCTGGCACGCCGTGCGAGCAAGACGTCGCGGAGCAACCCGGAAGCCAGAGCATTCCTGCGCAATCTCGCCGCCGGCACGGACGAGCAGCATCCTGACGCGCAGGGCCGCATCACGCTATCGGCCGACCATCGCCGCTACGCGAACCTGTCCAAGGACTGCGTGGTGATAGGGGCGGTCGACTACCTCGAGATTTGGGATGCGCAAGCCTGGCACGACTACCAACAGACCCACGAAGAGAACTTCTCCGCGGCCAGCGATGAAGCACTCGGCGACATCATCTGAGGCGCGTGCCCGTGCATCGTGGCCTCTGCCCGAACCGACCCTGGCGTACTTCCCCAACGCCAGGTTCGTGCCTTCGGACAGGGACCTCGATGCAGGGGTGTCGGTGCTGGCGGCCAGCCGGGGTGTGTCGGCGCCGACTGCCCTTCGATGCCGTCAAATCCGGGGAGGCGTTGCGGTGGTTGATAATTCGGACGACTTCGGGCACGTGCCCGTCCTGCTGCAACGTTGCGTCGAACTACTGGCCCCCGCCCTGACACGCCACCACCCCGACGGTTCGGAGGCGGTCCTCGTCGACGCGACCGTCGGCGCGGGCGGGCACGCCGAGCGGTTCTTGACCGAGTTGCCTGGCCTGCGGCTGATCGGACTCGACCGCGATCCCGCCGCTCTGGACATCGCCCGGACCCGGCTGGCGCGATTCGCAGACCGGATCACCCTGGTGCACACGCGGTATGACGGCATCGTCGAAGCTCTCGCCGAATCCGGTTACGCCGCAGAGGAATCCGTTGACGGGGCGCTTTTCGACCTCGGAGTTTCATCTATGCAGCTCGATCACCGAGAGCGAGGTTTCGCCTACGCGCAGGACGCCCCGTTGGACATGCGGATGGACCCGGACTCCCCGCTGACTGCCGCGGACATCGTCAACACCTACGACCAGGCGGCCCTGGCGGACATCCTGTACCGCTACGGCGAGGAGCGGTTCGCGCGCCGCATCGCCGCCCGCATCGTCCGCCGACGTGCCCATGCCCCGTTCACGTCGACCGCTCAGCTGGTCGACCTGCTCTACCAGGCCATTCCGGCGCCGGCCCGGCGTACCGGCGGGCATCCGGCCAAGCGCACCTTCCAGGCGCTGCGGATCGCGGTCAACGACGAGCTCGAGTCGCTGCGCCGCGCGCTTCCTGCCGCCCTCGACACGCTCACCGTGGCCGGACGCATCGTCGTGCTCGCTTATCAATCCCTGGAAGACCGCATCGTCAAACGGGTCTTCGCCGATGCGATCGCCTCGCGCACGCCGGTAGATCTCCCGGTCGAGCTGCCCGGCCACGAGCCGCGATTCCGGTCGTTGACACACGGCGCCGAACGCGCGGACGCCGCCGAGATCGAACGCAATCCCCGCAGCGCCGCGGTGCGATTACGGGCGCTGGAACGACTGGAACGACGAGACCGCGCGGTGCAAGCACAGCGGGTTACTCCGAAAGGCGACTGATGAAGACAAAGCCCGAGACGCCGAACCGCCGCCGCGGCGGAGGCGGCGGTGCCGCTCGCACCGGCAGGCGTGCCGGGACCGATCCCGTGTCGCCGCGCCGCAGCCGGCCGGGGGGGACCGCAGCGCCCGCCCGCGAGGCCCGGGCGCCCAAGTCGGGCCCGCAGACCAGCCCGATCACCCGGCCGGTCGAGCGGCCGGCCCGCCCTAAGAGCACAAGTCAGGCCAAGGCACGGGCCAAGGCGCGGAAAGCCAAGGCACCGAGGGCTGTTCGGCTCCGCCTGACCGAGCGCTTGGCCGCCCGGCTGGTGGCGATCGACCTGCGACCCCGCACGCTGGCGAGCAAAGTCCCCTTCGTCGTGTTGGTGATCGGGGCGCTCGGTCTCGGGCTGGGGCTGACGCTGTGGTTGTCCACCGCCTCCGCGGAGCGCTCCTACCAGCTGAGCCACGCCCGCGAGAAGAACCGGCTGCTGCAACAGCAAAAGGAGTCGCTGGAACGTGATGTGCGCGAGGCGGAGTCGGCACCGGCGCTGGCTGAGGCGGCGCGCAAGCAGGGCATGATCCCCACCCGGGATACCGCTCATCTCGTTCAGGACCCGTCGGGCACCTGGGTGGTCGTCGGGACACCCAAACCGGCCGACGGGCTGCCGCCCCCCCCGC
>Ga0080006_1165776_pt1 | contig 15523 bp, 13 predicted proteins | sample RS3BMetagenome_FD_69209 | JGI IMG/M metagenome (GOLD analysis project Ga0080006, IMG submission 69209) | Ferric oxide microbial mat and aquatic microbial communities from Rainbow Spring, Yellowstone National Park, USA - RS3B (SPADES... ... | reverse complement strand
GCGCCCGTCAGTTGCCTCGGGATCGACTGATCCAAAACCTGAAGAATGTGTGCGATTCGAGCATGCTGCACGCAAGGCAAGGCAAATGCTGGAGTCTTACGCGTCTGAAAAGGATAATCATGTCTGTTATTCCGCGAGCGCTTGTTCGTGTGCATACCGAGTCATGTTGCTACAGGTGACGCTCCGCGTGCCATGCGCGGTAGACCCGAACGCGCCGCTCCGAAAGCAAGTCACAGATTCCGTAAACGACCTCTGAATCGGTACGCCTTTACTGCTGCACGTCGAATGTCGAGCATGCACATCTCCAGAAAAAAACCTCGGAAAAATCAAAAGGCGGGAAAATAGCCTCCAGTTTAGCGCCGGATATATCAGCCCGTCGCGGGTTTTGCAGCGCGCGCTGGAGCCACAGCCCCGGAAACCTAACGCCAATGACTACCGCGCCTGTGCGGATGAACCCCATGCAGGACTTGCGTCTGCCGAAACAGCACTGCGCCGCTCTGAGACACGCCCCTGTTCGGTCGAGGCCTGCGGAGCCGAACGCGATGAACGCTCGAAACGAGCCAGCTCCCGCTGCACCTGGTCTCGTAGGACAGCAATGCGACGATTTCGTGCACCCTCGCTTTTCTGAACCAATGCTTCAAGTCGCTTGAGACGTTCCATGTGTGGCTCCAGAGAACGCCGGCGACGTTGAATGGAAGGATAGCGAGCCCAGGGCAGCGCGTCACGGTTCCAGGTTGCAGCGTGCACCGCATGACGGCCGCCATTGTCATCGCTGGTGAGCCGCAGCGTCGTACCGGCCTCGGCGTGTCGCAGAAGCTCCAGCATGCTCGCAGGATCAAGGCCGATACGAGCTAGTATCGTTGCAGCGATCAAGTCGGCCTCGAATTCGTTACGCCGCTGCACAGGTCGCATGCACAACGCCACAAGGGGCGCGCGGAAGCGCTGCAAGGTGTCGACGACCCAGTGGGCAGCGACGGCTGTGCCGCCTCCCCAGCGAGCAGCCAGCGAAGCAGGTGCTATCATGTTCACAAGACATCTTGGACGCCAGGCGCTCAACGGGACTGCACCATAAAAGAGCGCACTAAGTGCCTCAGCCGCATGATTTGCCACGCCATGCGCCAAAGCATGCGACAATGCCGCGGGAATGAGTGCAGGCTCCATTTCGGCTGAGACGTACACGTCAAACGAAGAGGGGTTCTCGGTCTCGGACGATACCGGTCCAGCTATGCGCTGGACGCAGCGAGTCTGGAAAAGCGGCCCGTCGTCGATGGCAAATACAAATTCGGGCTCGTTTGGGTAAGCCGGTTTCGCAGGTACGCGCTCCACATGGACCTGAACCTGCAGATCAGGCGGCATACCCGGTGTTTCGAGTAGCAGCTTCAGCACCGTATCCGCAAACTTTTGTTTCGCGCGGTGCACTGCACCCAAGGCGTCCTTTGGGACGGCAGGTGCCGGCTGCGATTGTTTAGTCTCCAGGTCCGGGTGGTCGAGGGCTAGCGCGTGCAGTCGGCGCTGCACACGATATGTAAACGGAACGAGCGCATAGAGTGAGAAGCTCGGTTGCAGCGTGGCGAGCCAAGTCAGCATGCTTGTCGCTCCCGCAACGGCAGCATACGCAAGCGTTGAAAACTGAAACAATTTCCATACCCGTGGTCGAAAGTGTTGTATCGACTTAGAGAGCGCGCCCTTAATCTTCGACAGGTTCAACCAGCGGCTTGGATCGACAGTAGCCAGCACAGATGAGCGCTGCGCGGAGCGCTTGGTGGTCGCCTTTCGACACGAGCAAGCACACGAGCACGGCTTCCAGGGGCCATCTGCAAAGCGTAAGCACCGCATCTGTCGCACTGCTAGCACACCAGCAGAGGACGCCACCGAACCCTCGAGCCTGTGCGTCTGTGGGTGGCGCTTTCCAAACGCGCCGGCACCCCTCAGCCGGTCGCGCGCGGACTGCTCACGCCAGCTGTGCAGAAACTAGGCCCCGTTACACTTGCCGAGTGTGTTTAGGGAGGCGCGATGTGCGCTCACGTGCAGCTTCCCAGCGAGACCGCGTACTAGTGCCACGTTCATACACACGCGCACTCGACGGCGCCCAGCGTGCGGTCTCGTACAGGCGCCGACGCTGGAGATCATCCGTAGGACGCTCCCCGCAGACAAGTTGGCGTATGCTGGGATTTCGCCACATGACGCCCAATATTCGTGCCTCCAAAGTTTCGTTTTCTTGTTCAGTGAATTGCAGAAGATGCGTCAACGTGATTCGCCCTGTGCCCGACACCCACAGAGGCACTGCAAAGCGTTTCGCAGCGGCGGCATATCATCCAGCATCACTGCAGGCACCCGTACGAGATCCGACTACCGCATGATGGACGCCAGGTGTCTCGTGCTCATCATCTCGACCGAAAGTCAATAGTGGCGTTCGTGGAACACAGCGGAATCTGAAGCGTCGCTCTGATAGTTGCTTTCCCGTTTGCCGCCAGCAAGCACGCACCTCCGAAAACATCCTGTTGGATGCATCCATCGTTCGTCACGAGAGCATGCGTCGCTGGATACGTTGAATCCATATTCCTGAAGCAGACAGGTTTTCGCAGCTTGCCGAATGTACAAGCGTCTTTGCGGGATGCGTGTCGCGTGCCTTGGGCACCAGCAGCACTCGCTCGTCTGAGCGCTACACCCCACCCTGTGTTGATGCATCGATGCCGTTTGATCGGCAGGAAACTTATTGTCCACCTTATACCATGATATACAGTAAAATATGTTTGTGTCCAAGAGTCCTGTAAGCGACTGCGCGCGCCTACCCGCTTCTCCTGAAGCGCGCCGCATCTGACCCGCGCACACTTGACCGTTTTGCCTCTACTGCCGGAAAGTACGACGTTGCCGTTGTGCTTGGCTGCACAGGTGATCGCAGTGCCTGCATATTGGTCGTTCGCTTTTTAGGGAAATCCCCCGGAAATCATCTCAGGTGGCAGCTGATCACTGCCTTGGAGAGACGCTGCGGAAAGGCGGCGCTTGTCTCCCGAGTAACGCAACCATAATGCCGGTGCAGCAGCCACGAGCGACGGTACTGTTGGTGCAGAGCGCACGGGGCTCACGTTTGCTGGCTCGCTACTATGACGAGGAACGCTTTACAGACGAACGCTCCAAAAAGCACTTTGAAGAGCAGCTGCATCAGCTCTGGCGAAGCGCTGGCAGCTCCGAAGCCGCTGCAGACAGCTACTGGACGGCCGGGCTGGACCCCGGTACCTTCGCGGCAGTGGGCTCTGCGGCGGGTCTGCTGGGTGATAACGACGTGCTCGTGAGCGATAACTTTGTCATACTCTACCGCAGTGGCGTTGACGTTTGTTTCTTATTGGTCGTGTCACTTGCGGAGAACGAGATAGTCTTTTCGCAGGTGCTGAGCTGTCTAACAAACGCTCTGGGAGCGCTGATCGGAGAGCTCAGTGAGCTGCAAATTCTCCGCAACTATGAAACGCTGCTACTAGTTGTAGACGAGGTTCTAGACGACTCTGGTGCGATTCTGGAAGTTGACCCAACGGAAGTGCGAGAGCGGATCGCACCAGTGCTGCCACGGGTGTTGAACCTCAGCGAGCAGGGTTTCGCCGAAGCCTTAAATTATGCGAAAACAACGCTCACTCGCAGACTGCTCAAGTGATCCTCGAACAGCACGCATGCTATCGAATACAAATGGATCTTGGTGCCTCTGGCCAGATGCCTTCGAGCGCGACTCAGGGCCAATGCTCCCACCGATCCGATGCATCCACGCTGTGTGGCGCTGCTTGGTCTGTAGGGCGCCGAACGCTACGCCATGTTTTGCTTGCAGCATGTTTGCGGAGGCCGAAAGCCGCTGCCGTGCTGCAGGTCACGAACAGGTGCGACGCGAGAGCGCGCGCGCTTGCGCACGCAAGAAGCTGCAGCTCGCATGCCCTGGCTTGCTCTCGAGGAGGTACCGCGTCGCTGTGCCCAGCGCAGGGCGTAGTTGAAGACGGATCGACCATATGCGACAAGTAGGAATTTCGACGGCAGAGCGGCTGCGTCTATGTTCGCAGAGGTCGATGCTGCGGAGCCAGCAGCCAGCCTCGATGCCGCGAGCTCCTTTAACCGTCAGCAAGGCCCGAAATCGGCGCCGCTGCTACATAAACGTACGAGCGAAACGGGCGCTTCCCAGGCCGTTTCGATGCTCCATAAATGCAGAGTCCATGCACCGCTGCGATCTATATGTTGTCCTCGCTCTATAATAACCAACTTGCGATTGCGTTCGCCGCTCATTGCCAGATGGAGTACCCAAGCCAGAGCTCACGCTTGGCGTCTAGGGAAACCAGTCGATGCTCGCCTGACGCGAACTGCTCGCCATCGCTGCCCGAATGGCTTCTCGGTGATCTCTTTGCCGCGTTTGCGCTGTCGCTCGGTACAGTTGGAGAGCGTTCCTTCACATCTTCCCGATGGACATGACGTATTCACAAGGTCCATGCACAAACAGTGCGCGCAACGACTCTAATACGCGAGCACGGCCCGATATGTGTCCTCGGCATCTCAGAGGTACAGCCAGTCACGTATTAGCGGAGTCAGCAGGCGCTGCGCTTGACTCGTCGTCGACGGCCGCGGCAGGCGTGTCAAGACACCAGCGTACGCGTGCACTGCCGAGCCACTCGAACCATGTGCATGTCTGGCCCTGCTCCATCAATCGTTGGCGTCTGGTACTGAAGAACGCAGCTATTGTCATTTGCGGCGTTTTGCCTGTGGTAACGAACCAGCCTCTGCGTAAGAGTTCAAGCGTCAATTCCGAGAACGTGACCGGCTTTCCATTTGCGCTTTTCAGCGCCGCCATGATTCCAACGACGGCACCTGTATTTCCTTTTTCGTATTTCTCGTATTCCGCTCGAACATACTCGAGGGCGTCGATGTACTCCCCGCTGCGTCCCTGGACAAGAGGGACATCACCACGCGCTTTCGCTTCCTGGATGCGCGCTGCGCCCTCGTGAGCGGCCTGGCGAATCATCTTCGCAAAGGTTGCTGCGGATGGGGCGCTCGGCGCTACCGAATGCCTGGATGCCGGACTTGGTGCTGTTGCGAGGCGCTGTCGCTTATCGTGTCGTTGTGTCGCCCGCTGGACACGCGTCGAAGCACCTGCATCTTTCCAGGTAGCTGCGACGCACGCTAGCTCCGTCGGATCTTGACCTTGGGGAGGTTCCAGCCAAGCGCTACACGAGCAGCAGCTTATGATACCTGCATCCCATACGTACCATTCGGAATGGTCTTCTGGCCAACCTGCTTGGTTGGGAATCGAGCAACTGAACGGGCACGTGCGACACTGAACCGCTCGAAAAGGCGGCACTTGCGTGGTCGTCAAGGTGCCCGAACTGTGCCCATCTGTCGATCGATCCACTGCCGCGTGCTCCGAGGCTGCCGACTCGTCAGCGGGTAACCGCCAGCCACCGCTCCGTGGAACGACACCCAGCCACGGGATACGTTCGAGCGTATCGGACGGAAGCGCTGACGCATGCGCTTCCAGCAAGCTGATAAAGTCGCTCGGATAGGGCTCGCTGGGCAGGTACCATCCGGTAGATCGGTCGAAATGCCAGGGGCAATACCAGTGTCGTCGTTCCGTCAAATCAGAGCCGTTCGTGAAATAGGGTGCCCGCGAGAGACAACTGACGCACGAGGCATGGTAGACTTTGCCGCAGCCGGGAATATCGCAGCGGTGGAGCAGCTCTCCGCTGCCGCCTGGACGTCCGCAGCGGAAACATATCGTCCCGTGTCGACTCCAGAGATCATCCCATCTGAAGGGAAGCGCTTCAAGAACGTGGCGCTGGACCGGCAACCACAACTCCGGCACCACCGATGCGCAGACTAACCGCGACCACGCAACCGCCACGAGCAGCTCTCGAATCGCGATACACAATATGGAGTAGACTCGATACCAGTCATGCACCAAGCCTGAATCGTGTTCGGTGCAATCAAGCTGTAAAGCGTCTGACTCAGTAGGCCCTGTCGGGTACCGTTCGAGCAGTTCCTGTGCACGCGCGTTTAGCCGGAGCGGCTCTGCCATGCCCCTTCGCATGTGGCGGAACCGCTGCTGCCGACTCGGGAAAGCTCCGCCAGACGCCATATGCAGCTCTTCCAATGCGGTTAAAAGCTTTCCATAGTCTTCATGCACTGTCTGGACGCGCTTCCAGTCGCCAGAAAAGGCCGCGTCGAGGAGCTGAGTCAGCTTGCTCCCCGCGCTGCACTGGGTCCAAACCTGAGGCAGCTTGAGCGAGCCGCACCACAGCCACCACGGGTTCCAGCTGCGATAATCGTATCGCTCTCGGAAAGTCGTCCATTCCGCTAGTCGTCCGCGTTGTGGTGCTTCCGGCAGGTCCTTGAGCCAGCTTTCAAAAGCCAGCCTCAAACCCTGCTCACGACAACAGAGGGGGCACATCCAGGCTGGTGCTGGTAGCAAGGAAACACGCTCATCGAGCGGTTCCACTCCCTTTTTCCAAAGAATCGCGTTCAAACGCTGCACAATTCGCAGGCCTTCGCTACCGAGAGCGCACGGAGGAGTACGCCAGTCGCCCAGCGTGCAACCGAAGCAGCGATTACAGAACGTAGCACCACAGCGCTGACAGCATAACTGACGCCTACCACTGTCTGCACAGACAGCACAGCGAACTTCAGTTGCAGGCAACGGTCTGCCGTTGCGTTCCCGTTTTCCCGGTGACGAACGAGCACCACGCGATCGGAGCTGCTGCACGGTTTTTCGGCATCGCAAGCACAACCAAACCTGCGACCAACGCGAACCCAGCAGTGGATGCGCCAGCGCCTCTCTCTCCGCTTTATTCTTGGCGAACAAGAGCTCTTCGCAGTATGAACAGACCCCTCTTTCCACTTGTTCGCTCGTTTTCATGAAGAACGAGCGAGTACAACCCGGCGCTCGCTCAGCTGCGATACCAAGTGGCGCGAAACGTGTCGGTCACTCGCGCGCAGCGTCTCCGCCGGTTCGCTAGAGGCCAAGAGGCCCCTGTTCGTCGGAGCGACTGCAACCGGAACACTGGTTTGTACCTGGTCTAGTGAGGTACGCAACTTTGACGCAGTCCGCAGCGCGAGCGCATGCGCAGAATATTGGGGCTTGACTTTGGACAACGAGCAGCGGTGAGCAGTCAAACGGAGCGCTGCTTGGACAGGTAGGAGCAGCCCGTAGGACGCTAGCGGCAGCGACATTGGCAACGGCGGGGGAGCAGGACGCAGCGGGTGCCGCTTTCGCGTTTGGAACGGTCGAAATTCTCGAGAACTGCCTTGAGTGTCCAGACGCTTCTTGAACGCAGCGTTTCTTGCCTGCAGTCGAGGAAAGCAGATGAGGCACATCAGCGCCGCCGGAGCACGGATGCGCGCTTCGGCGCTCTGCTTTGTCCAGTTCTCCACTCGCAGACGAATATGGAAGATCGGGAGAGTGGCAACCGATTCACCGGAGGTCTGGTTAGCTCCACGGCGCTCGATCCTGGTCAACGAATAAAGGAAAAGTTTTGTCCAACAATGTTTGATGTGCGCACGCCACGCTGGTACTCATTATCGTTGCTGGAAGGGCCTCGCGCTCCTTGGATGCACGCTAAACAGATGCATTGGCTGCGATGGGATCCAGGAATGACGTATTCGAGGCACCAGTACGGTGATCGACCATTGTCCAGCGGCGAACGGGCACGTAGAACGCTACCGTTCCGGGGTTTTAGGCGTTGGCGATCGTATGTTGAGGCTTCTTGATGCCGCCGGGAAAGTGTCCTTGATAATCCTGCACGGAAAAGCATCGGTATTTTTTATGATTGAGAAGTATTGAATTTGATGATGTATCCACAGATAAACGAATGTTACGAGGAATCAGGGAACAGACTCAAGTTCCTGCACAAACGTTTTCACTTCTATCTATCTATGCACGTGCTTTACTCCGGTGAGGGGGAGACGCTTACCTGAACCAGCGACCCTTTGGGTGCTGAACCTACCTCAGACGCTTGCTGCGACGTCAGCAAACCTTCGTAAGGAAACAGGGCGCCTTGATGATGCTTATTCCGGATGCCGCCTCGCGGCAGTCGCAGTGCACATCGATGGTGGGCGCCTCGTTCCTGCAAATCGACAATCGGATTCGCGCGCGTTCTTCGCGCTGCCCCTGATCCTGTACGTTTCTGCATGATATCGCTCAAAGCAAACTGCCCTTAATCTTCTATGTTTCTGTACGTTACCATCCAAAGCAGACATATTCGTGGTGTGATGTTCGCGTTGCCCTTGATCCTGTATGCTCTTTCGATATCGCTCAAAGCAACCGGACCATCGTGCGCGGCGCCCGCCGAGTTCCGTCCGCCATGCTGTTCAGCAGCGTCCAGTGCCCGGGCACTGCGTCGCATCCTACGCTGGAAACAAGGCTGCAGTTGATCGATGATCCTGCCATTCCTGTGTTTTCCCGGTCCATATTCATGTGCAGCAGCAGCAGCAGCAGCATCGATTGGGCATGCTCCAATGACGCCCCGGTTGCATCGCGACAGTCCTTCCGAGGTCTTGCAAAGCGCATCGCTCTGCGGATGCCCGCAACTGTTTTCCAGTGCTCAGCGTCGGTGTCGCTGGTCAAGCCACGCTGCCAGTTGCGCTAACAGATCCGCGTGATCAAACGCAAGGCGAGCACGGCCCTCGTGGCTCTTCAAGAGCGTCTCGACGGCGTACCAGCCGGCGTTGGCGGCATCGTCGCCTGCGCGAGGCTCATGCTGTCCTTCAATATCCAGTTTGTAACATACAGTTACGACATGCTGCCGCGGATCCCTGGAGGGGTGTCCTCGCACCGCCACGAGCTGCGGGTTCTTGGCCTGAATACCACATTCCTCGGCCAACTCGCGAACCACAGCGTCCTGAGGATCCTCGTTGTACTCGACGAAACCACCAGGGAACGCGAGCTTACCCTTGAAAGGTTCTCGAGCACGCGTCACAAGCAGGATCTCGAGTGCCTCCCGCGGTCCACGAAGCACTGCCGCATCAACTGTGAGTGCTGGTGAGCGATAGCGACTGCCGCGAACTTCGTGATCCACCGAAGGGCTCCTTGAGGAAGGACGCTCTCCTGCGACCTCCGCCGGTACCGGCTGTCCACTGCGAAGTGCGCCCAGGAGCGCGTTCAGGCGTCCGCGTAACGCGCTTGCTTCCGGTGGCGGTGGCAGACAATCAATCAAAAACTCAACCTCGTCCAGCGTAAGCACTATTGGGCCACGGTTTGCCCCGCCACGGAGGCGTAAGAAGCGAGCCATGGCCGTAAACGGTCGCCAGAGCGTCGCAAGCAGCAGCACCAGCTCACGCTCTCGGAGTCGTTTACCGGTTGGCTCGCGCTGATTGATCCACATGGAAGCGCGGCACTGTGTTGCTTCTGCCACGCAAAGCTGCGCCCGCGTCCGTGTGCGTCAACGCGACACCTCAACAAACGAGACAGTCGTACGCGTATCCTGTGAAAGTTTAAACATTCAAGAACTCGGTATCAACCGATGAGCGTGCGGGCACTATAAGTCCTCTGAAGCTGACGCTATCCTCGAGCGTTCCAGGTGTTGCACGGCGTGGTGACTCTCCCAGTGAGGCTCCGCGCACGACAGACCTCACGGTAACGTTTCACGGTCAAAGAGAGTACTCTCCAGTCGAGAGCGGCGGACACCACTGCCAGCTGCTGTACGCGCTGGTAGTTGTCACCTAAGCGGTTCGTTGGCTTTACCTGCGGCCTACTCTGGTTGCGCTGGGTAGCAGGACGTCCCCGAAGGGGTACCAGCAGAGGCCGGCAGCGCACGTACCGCTGTCACTTCTAATGATGCCGCTGCTGGTGGGGCGAAGCACGCCTCTAAGTCGTAAAAGTCGGTAAGGAAAACTCGAGGATGAGGTCACCCTTGCGCAGCACGGTGCCTACAGCGGCGCGAATCGAACCAACGACAAGTGTTTGCGCACCTGGAGGCAAGGATGGAGCGTGGAGCATGTTCCGCATTTTCATGGATTCCAGTATCGCCACCGGCTGCTTTGGCTGAACCTCGTCACCCACGGAAACTAGGACTGCAACGAGTATACCGGGCATGGGCGCATGCAGGGCTCGCCAAGCATTCGCCTCGACTGGCGCTGCTGATACTGGCTTTCGGATGCGCTCCCAAAGCATCAGCTCGTCTTCATCGAAAAGGCGCTGCACAGTGATAGGCATACCGCGAAACAGCAGCCGAGGAGCTCTGCGTGGTGCCATCACGAACAACGGCGACTCGGGCGTGTCCGACAGGGCGTCAAGTCCGTCGCTGTCCTGCAGAGGCAGCGGCGCTGTGGCTCCAGAACTCGCAACCGAACCTGCCATCGTGTCATGCTCCCGGTCAAAGCGCACTAGTCCATATTCGACGGTAAGCGCTGCAATCGGTTTCTTGGTCCCAGGATCGACCTTCATTCGATTTGCCATGAGCTGGAGCGCTCTGCGCGCATCGGACTCGTTGAAATGCAGAGCGTAATCTTTCAGAAAACGGGTAGTGTATATCCCGTTCGCAAAATCTGCATCCTTGGCGACAATATCCCGCAACAGACCTGTTGTGTGCTCGACGCCATCAATGAGCAACGCGTCGAGCGCCAGAGCCAGTCTTCGACGTGCCGCGGTTCTCGTTTCGCCGTGTGCGATCACCTTGGTCAGCAGCGAGTCGAAGAGTGGCGAAACCGAATCGCCCTCATCGTAGCCGCTGTCGACGCGCACCCCAGGTTGCGATACGGGAAGGCGAAACTTGTGCAGGCGACCTGTACTGGGTACCAGTGAGCCCGCAGACCAGCCCTCTGCGCAGATACGCGCCTCCAGGGCCCAGCCTCGCGAGCGCAGCATTCGGCACGTTTCAAACGGTGGATCGTGATCCAACTCGAGTCTGGTGATGTTCTCGGGTTCACCTAGATCGACAACCTGGTTCGATGCCGCCCGAATCATGTGTTCGATGAGGTCTACACCGGTGACCGCCTCACTCACAGCGTGTTCAACCTGGAGTCGCGCGTTCATTTCCAGAAAAAAATGCTCTTTCGTGTGCGCATGCACGAGGAATTCCACTGTCCCCACCGAATCGTACTCGATAGCACGCGCAATTCTGGAGGCATCGTGGAAGAGTCGCCAGCGCAGGCGCTTATCGACGAGCGGACTCGGCGATTCTTCCAGTAGCTTCTGGTTATGGCGCTGGATGCTGCATTCGCGCTCTGGAAAGACAACCAGATTCCCGTGGCGATCACCGAGTATCTGCACCTCAATGTGACGTACTGGCTCGAGGTATTTCTCGAGGAGCAGCCGGGAGTCGCCGAACGCCTGTTTCGCCTCGGCAGCACAGACCTCAAACTGGGTACGCAGCTCCTGTTCGTGGTGGATGACGCGGAGCCCTCGACCGCCGCCTCCGGATGCAGCCTTGAGAACAACCGGGAAGCCCAGCTCTCTGGCAATATAGCCTGCGTGGTCAACATGCTCAAGTGGATCCACGTAACCCGGCACGACAGGGATGCCGAGCGCTTTCACGAACTTTTTCGCTTCAATTTTATCGCTCAGTCGAGCAATGGCACGTGCAGACGGTCCTATAAAAGTCATGCCTGCCTGCTGAACGGCACCTGCACAGTCGGCTCTCTCTGCGAGGAAGCCATAACCCGGAAAGACCGCGTCTGCGCGTGCCCTGCGAGCTGCAGCAACGACCTCGCTTATGGAGACGTAGGACTCGATTCGCTGCTTTCGGACTGCTTCTCGAACGTGTGTTCCTGTTTCATCCGCTTTGGTATAAACAACAACAGGCTCGATATTGAGCTTCCGAAGCGTTTTGGCTGCTCGTCGCACAATTTCCCCTCGGTTTGCGATGAGCACTCTCCGAAACGGCATCGAGCCCAGCGCTGCTGCGTTCCAGGTAGCCGCTTCGTCTGGAGACGCCTCGGGAACGCAAGAGACAGCGCAGATGCTCTATGTAGGGTTTTTGTACATTGAATGCCCGTATCGTGGTCCGTCCGGGTTGCTTGTCTCTGACTATTCCCCGCTGCCGCTTCGCACACGTGTACCCGAGCGTGAAAGCTGTTCTCGGGAGCGCTGCAACGACCTTGCGCGTCCCGCAGTTTCCAAAGGGTCGTTAGGGCGCTCCTCGTCGTCAGATAGGTTACGTGTGACGATCCAGGTACGCGCTTCGTACCGGAAACGCCGGGCCGTGCACAGCGCAAACCAAGTTCTCTGGCCAGCAGGCGGCTACCATTTGCATGCGCTGCACTTTGTCCGGGAACGAGCTCGTTGTAGGTCAATGGACGTTCTCCAGGATACACGGAGGTTGGCAGTTGCGGGGTCATCGAACTTACCTTATACGCGAGGATTTCCAGGTTCCAGCTCTAGTGCAGAAGCTCCGCATGCACTTGCTTCTTCTGGAGCAAGACTGAGGAATCTCAGCGGGTGCTCCCCTGAATCCATGGGCGTTGGCAGGTGCCGAGGGGGCATTTGCACTAGACTACTTTGGCGAAAACTTCGACTTCAATATATTCCCGATTGCACTCAGTCAGAAGGAGGTGTGCTGTTCGACCTATTTCGTCGAAAGAGGTAGAACGCTTCCGAAAAATCGAACGGACCTGGTCTCTCAGAGAGAACGGGATACCAACGGTTGGGATTCACTGGCATTGTAGGCGCAGAAGTTAGAGCGAAAACGTTGTGGTATTGCAAGTAGATGTCATTTTTGGGGGCGGGAGGTCTATGTTGAAGAAAGCGCAGCAGGGAAAACGCAACTCGCTCCTGGATTCTCATAGGATGTCTCTGGACTAGGTACTCAACACGCTTAGAAAAGTGCACAGTGTTGCATCGATCCGGGCAAGCACGAAAATCTCCACATGGCTATCGAATGCGTCCGGTCTGTATATTTGCGACGGCTGGAAACGGGCACTGGGCAGCAGGTTCCGGAACGGTCTCCAAATCCTGCCATACAACGTCATATCGATACCAGAATTCCTGATTAGAGGATGTTGTACTCACGCAAGCTATGACCTGAACCATCCGCCTCCTCCGCGTGCGGCTCATTCGCAATCAGGCACTCGCTGACGTCGACCCACGTCCATCGGTTCCGCATGCCTGTTAAAAAGCACAGTGAAAGATTCAAGTCCCGCACCCTTGGCTGCGCTTTAGAGAACATATTCACAGGTATACTGCGCTCGGGCCGCTCTTACACCTGAACGACGCGTCTACGTAGAAGCTTCCTACAAGACAGCAGTAGACATCTGCGCATACAGTTGTATTCTTCCCAGTCGTCGCAGAGGTTGTCTCCGTCCTCAGTACCATTTCTTTTTCTGCTCGAAGGGGCTAACTGCGGATTCGCTCACTTGCTTCTTGTCCTGCGGTGCGGCCCGTCGTCAATTGTCCGGTTCACCGAACGCTCTATCCGTCCAGGGACGCTACGGCCTACGCGACCGCACTGCCGCACGCCTATACTCCGCGATACGGGACTCAAGGCCCGGGGCGTGCGTCGGGGCACCACCAGCGGGCTGGCGTCTCTGTGCCCAGCTCTAGCTTCGCATCCAGGAAGCCCGCTGTGATCCTAACAGCAAAAACGACCCAACTGTCGCTTCAGCTGACGACCATGCGTCTGAAATACAAGAGTCTATGATGAATGCCTCGGCCGTAGGAAGGCTACTGCGTACGCAAAATCTGCATATGGAGGCAGCACATGGTAGAAACGTTGTCCAGCGCTCTTCCGAGGCAATGCAGATCACACGCCACGAGGCCGATCGCCGAGATGCGTTGTAGAGCGAGCGGATACGGTTAATGCTCTTCAATAGACAATAGTCTTCTCATATTCACTTCAACAGTAACCTTATAGAGAAAAGTATGGTGAGCAATACTGCAGCGGCTTCGGCTGTGGAAGGCAGGCGACGTGGGCGTTTCTGGGTCCTCTTGCCGCTCCTTTCTAGTTTTCTCTTCTACAGCGTTGTTTATGTTGAAAGCAGCTCGTGTGTGTTCACCTGTGGAGGGTCACCTGCTCGTTCCCGTGAAGTTGGATCCTGCCTCAGCGACTGTCTCCCATCGAATCTTTGCGCTAGCGGAAAGTCGTTTTCAGGCCTGTGTTTAAGCTCAGAGGGAAACGGAAGCGTATACCTGAGTTTGCAGGGATCGCTGGACGCTGCGCTCAGCACCGGGACGTCACATTGCCCAGGGAGCGTGCACACCATATTTTCCCTCGACAGTTTAAAGATTAAACCCGGGAAGCTTTGTCTCGAGCGCTGCTGCGACAAAGAGGTCACGTTGGCGGCCACCGCGGTGGATATTTTGCTGGGGTCGTACGAGCTAACGGCTGACGGGACGCTGGGTGCGCTGCTGCCGGAGACATGCGATGCAGCCACCAATCTTTATTATGCGTTTGCAGGTCAAAGCACGGTTAATGGTCAAGATATGAATCAGTCGTTGGTTGTGTTGTACAAGCCGCAGCTCGCGGCTTCCTGTGTCTACACGCTCCCAGCGTTGGTTGCCGCTTCCTAGCCATCTCCCACGATCTCGGCACCGTAGCCGGCTCTACGCTACACGTCCACGGATGCAACATCCGTAGCATCTTGAGCGAGGTCAAGGACGAAGCACTGTCATCGGAGCAGGTTGGATAACCAGTGTCGGTGCTTGGGTGTTGGCGCCTGTGTGTGCGCTAAGTTGGGAATGCCTTACCGACGGACTCGCAAGTGAAAAGATTCCCTCCGAAGGAGACAGCGCCCAGTTCCAGAGGAGCGTTCGATTGCGGCTGGGAAGGATCCAACCAGCGTGATGATCCCCGGCTTGCATTATTGGGCTCTGTAGCGCTGGCCCCATCGATGAAAAATGATGTCGGATCGGGGCGTGTCTCGTGCGCGGGTTTTTCCAAAAGCGCAATACCCATAGCCCCCGGGGGCGAGGCACGAGTGCTACCACTGGACTGCCGGCTTCCGCTCCTCGCTGCATGATATGTCGAAGGCGGGGCTTTGGCCCTGGATCACGTTCGCTGCATCGCGAAGCGACTTTCATGCGGGCGTGTGAAGAAGACCATTCGGCATTATCGGTCAGGGTATCGGAGAGCCATTTTGGAGCTGGGCATGGGTAGCGCTTGCGTCGCATACACCGCTGCAGCTGGTGTCCGCGGATTTTTCGGCATCTAAGGCATCGCGGGATCGATGGAGCCTCCGCTTCCATCGGCTAGATCGAACTGGAATGCACGGGACGTGGAAGCGATACAAGAAGAACGGCGACCTATGCTCTGCGCCCGTATAAAATTAAAAGCGAACGCTGAACTGCAGGCTGTTTTCCCGCCTTTTGATTTTTCCGAGGTTTTTTTTTCTGGAGATGTGCATGCTCGACGTTCGACGTGCAGCAGTAAAGGCGTACCGATTCAGGGGTCGTTTACGGAATCTGTGACTTGCTTTCGGAGCGGCGCGTTCGGGTCTACCGCGCTTGGCACTCGGAACGTCACCTGTAGCAACATGACTCGGTATGCACACGAACAAGCGCTCGCGGAATAACAGATATGATTATCCTTTTCAGACGCGTAAGACTCCAGCATTTGCCTTGCCTTGCGTGCAG
>Ga0080006_1232001_pt1 | contig 15526 bp, 11 predicted proteins | sample RS3BMetagenome_FD_69209 | JGI IMG/M metagenome (GOLD analysis project Ga0080006, IMG submission 69209) | Ferric oxide microbial mat and aquatic microbial communities from Rainbow Spring, Yellowstone National Park, USA - RS3B (SPADES... ... | reverse complement strand
CCCGGTCGGGGCAGGCGCCGCCTGCATCGGGCTCGGGGGGGGTGGCGCCGTGACCGTCGCGAGGGCGGCGCTGCGGACGCTCGCTGCCGACGCAGGAGCCTTGCTCGCATCCGAGGACGCCGGCCGGCCGAGCCACGCCCAACCGACCCCCGCCGCGACGAGCACCGCCGCGCCCGCGACGATCCACCCCCACGGCAGCGCGCGCCTGGGCACGGGCAGCACGCCATCGATGGCGACCCGCATCTCCGCGAGCGACGGCGGCTCGAGCTCGTCCGCCATGCGGTAGCGCGGCGGCGGAGGCGTGCGGCTCGGCCGCGGCTCGAGGTGCGGCGCGACCTGCGGCGCCCCCTGCTCTCCCACGCGCACCACCGACGCGATCGCCTCCGACACGGCCTCCATCGTGGCGAAGCGCTCTTCGGGCTTCTTCGCCAGGCACACCAGCGTGATCTCCTCGAGCGCGCCGAGCTCCTTGGCGCCGGGGGCGATCTGGCTGGGGGGCACCGGCTGCACGAACATGTGCTGCGTGAGCACCCCCATGTACGTGTCGGCCTCGAACGGGACGCGGCCCGTGAACATCTCGTACATGATGACGCCGAGCGCGTAGATGTCCGCGCGGTGGTCGACGGGCTCGCCGCTCGCCTGCTCCGGGGACATGTAGTGCGGCGTCCCGAACACGATGCCCTGGCGCGTCACGCGGCTCGAGCCGATGATCTTCGCCGCGCCGAAGTCGACGACGCGCACGTCGTCGGAGGCGACGCCGCCGTCGACGCCGCCGACGAGGAACACGTTCTCCGGCTTGAGATCGCGGTGCACGACGCCCGCGCGGTGGGCGGCGCCGAGGCCAGCCGCGACCTGCTGCACGATGCGCATGGCGCGCCCCGCCGGCAGCGGGCCGCCGGCCTTGATGACGTGCGCCAGCGTCTCGCCGACCAGGAGCTCCATGACGAAGTACGGCACCCCGTCTGGCAGGTGCCCGAAGTCGGTGATCGCCACCACGTTCGGGTGGCGCACCGCGGCGGTGGCCTTCGCTTCCTGGATGAAGCGCGCCGACAGCTCCTCGTCGCGCGCGAGGTCGCGCCGCAGCGCCTTGAGCGCGAACTCGCGGCCGAGCGCGGCGTGCCGCACGCGGTAGACCATGCCCATGCCGCCCTCGCCGAGCAGCTCGAGCACCTCGTAGCGACCGTCGATCGTGGCCCCGATGAGCGGATCGGCCAGCGGATCGTAGGTCGCGACCTCGAGCTTCGTGCCGTCGAAGGGGCAGAAGGCGGCGTCGCGGGAGAAGCGCTGCCCGCACGCCGGGCACTGCTTCATCTCCCGGCGGATGTCGACCGTCTTCTTAGTCTGCCCCGCGTCCATCGCGTCCGCCCGCGTCGGAGGCGTTGCCGACGCCTGCGTCGGAGTCGCCGGCGTCGGGGGACGTGCACACGCCCTCCAGGCACGCGAGGCCCGGCTGGCAGTCGCTGCTGCGCGTGCACGGCCCGTTGACGCCGGCGCCGGTCGTGTCGGTCCCGCACGGATCGCGCAGCGCGCCGAGCGCGACGACGAAGAGCAGCACGGCGCGATTCACGACCCCGAGCTTACCCCGGTGCGCTCACGGCGCGGAAGCGGGAGACGGGCCGGCCGCGGCGGTGCCGCAGTTCGGGCAGAACTTCGCACCCGCCGCCAGCTCGACGCCGCAGCCGCTGCAGAAGCGCTTCTGCGCCACGAGCGGCGAGCCGCACTCGGCGCAGAACTTCCCTCCCGGCTGCTTCGCGCCGCACTTGCCGCACGTCACCTGGGTTCCGCCCGGGGAGAACGTTGGCGCGGGCGCCGGCGGCGCCATGCCGGCGGCCATCGCGTTGCCGACGCCGAAGCCGACGGCCATCTGCGCGCCGACGCCCGCGATGCCGCCGCCGACGCCGTGCTCGGCCATTCCCTGGCCCGCGCCCATCATCGCCTGCCCGGCCGCGTAGCCCTGGTAGCTGCCGGCGAGGTCCTTCACGTAGCGCGCGTCCTGGCTGAACTGCTGATCGAGCCCGAACTGGCGCGCCTGCGCGTCGGCCGCGGCGCCCGCGACGCCGATCTGCTTCACGCGCACCTCGCGCTGCGCCTTGGCGATCTCCGCGTTGGCCGCGACGAGCCGCTGCCGGTCCTCCTCGTTGAAGTTGATGTTGAACTGGCCGACCTGCAGGATCCTGATGCCGACGTCGTTGAGGTCGGGCGCGTGGGCCACGAAGGCCGCCGCAAGCTTGCTGGTGAGCGAGACGGCCTGCAGGAGGCTCTTGCCCTCGTTCTCGCAGAGCTCGCCGAGGGTCGTCTTCACGCCGTTCATGAAGAGGCCCTTGATCCAGTCGAGCACGTAGTCGTTGTCGCCGGTGGCCGCCTGGCCCGAGTAGCCGACGATGAAGCGCACCGGGTCGACGACGACGACGCTCAGGTCCCCGAAGATCCGAGGCGTCACCTGCTCGCCGGTCAGCGGATCGAGCATGTCGCCGACGGGCCCTCCGAACGGGACGTTGCGCACCGGCGAGGTCTTCACGAAGTACACCTCGGCGATGAACACCTGGCCGCCCGTGAAGCTCGTGACCAGGCCGTTGAGGAACGGGATGTTCTGCGTGTGGAGCGTCACCCGCCCCGGGGGCAGCACGCCGACGACGCGCCCATCCTTGAAGAACACGGCGCACTCGTCGCTGTCGACGGTGAGCTGCGAGTTCATCGGGATGTTCTGGTCCGGGTGCTTGTAGACGATGAGTTGCTTCAGGTTGTCCGGGCGCGCGACCATCATCTCGCGCACGCCGTTCTTGACGAAATCGAAGACGCCCATGGCCGGTCCCTTCCTCACGCCACGATAGCAGGGCTTCCGATAAGCTGTCGTCCGTGGAGCCTCCGGTCGACGTCGCGACTCTCTCGCCCGCCGCGCGCCGCATCCTCGACCCGGCGACGCCCGCCCCGATGCGGCTCATGGCCGCCAAGGGCGTCGCCCCGGGCATCAAGCCCGGCGAGGCGCTGACGATCGTCGCGCTGCTGAGCGAGTCGGCCGACGAGGCCGCCGCGGCGGCGGCCAGGGGGACGCTCGAGAAGCTGCCCGCGCCGCTGCTCAACGGCGCGCTCGGCGGCGACCTGCCGCCCGGCGTGCTGGCGCTGCTCGCGCCCGCGTACGCGAAGAACGCGGTCGTCATGGAGAAGATGCTCGCGCACCCGGCGATGCCGCCGCAGGCCGTGGCCGCCGTCGCCGAGCGCGCGAGCGAGGCGGTCGCCGAGCTCGTCGCGACCAACGAGCAGCGCCTGCTCGCGCACGCCGAGATCATCGAGAAGCTGTACATGAACAAGGCGACGCGGATGTCGACGGCCGACCGCGTCCTCGAGCTGGCCGTGCGCAACGGCGTCGAGCTCAAGGGGATCCCGGCCTACAAAGAGGCCGCCGCGGCGATCGGCCAGGAGCTCATCGTCGAGCCGTCGCCGGAGCCGACGCCCGACGACGTGCTGTTCCACGAGACGGACGCCGCCGCGAAGTCGTCGCCGGTCGACGCCGCCGTCGAGGACACGCACCGCCTCGACGAGGAGACCGGCGAGGAGGTGGTGGACAACAAGTTCCTTCCGCTGCACGCGCGCCTGGCCGCGATGACCACGTCGCAGAAGATCCGCCGCGCGATGCTCGGCACCGCCAGCGAGCGGCTGCTGCTGGTGCGCGACAGCAACCGCCTGGTCGCGCAGGCCGCGATCAAGAGCCCGAGCATCCAGGAGAACGAGATCGTGCGCATCAGCGCGAGCCGCAACGTCAGCGAGGACGTGCTGCGCATCATCGCGCTCGACCGCACCTGGACGCGGTCGCACGAGGTGAAGCTGAACCTCGTGCAGAACCCGCGCACGCCGTTCGCGTTCTCGGCGAAGCTCATCCCGCACCTGAGGGAGCACGAGCTCAAGGCGCTCGCCAAGAGCAAGAACGTCCCGGGCTCGGTGTCGACGGCGGCGAGGCAGCAGCTCTCGCGGCGGAACGTGAAGGGGTGAGGGCATGTTTCGGCGGCGATTCGTCCTCCTCTGGTTGGCGCTGGCTCCGTGCGCGTGCAGCCCCGCTGGCGCGGAAGCGGACGCCGGGGCCGAGACCGGCACCATCGAGAGCGGTGCCATCGATGGCGGCGTTCCGTGCCCGGGCACCCCGGCGCCATTCCAATGCATGGGCATCCCCACTTTCCAGGACCCTTGCCCGCTCTACGACGCATCGTGCGACAACGGCGATTGGTCCTGCGGCAGCAACGGCGGGCGGATTTCACTCGATGCCGGGTGTGTCCTCTCCTGCTTCTTCTACGGAGGGGTCTGCGTGCCGGACGGGGGGTGCGACGGTCCCGTCTATCCCGGCACCTGCCTGGCGGCCGACAGCCAGTGTTGCCGCATCCCCGACTGCGCCGCGATTGGCGGCGCCTGCTACGACGCCGGATGCCAGCCCAGCGCCGTGCTGGCCAGCGAGTCCTCGTGCGGGCCGGGCGCCTCGTGCTGCGCGCCGCAGGACGGCGGCACGGACGCCGGCGGCGACTGAGCGCCCCGAGAGGCCGCTCCTCGCCCGCCGCCTGGATCGGCCGATCGCATTTGGGCTATGAGCGCGGCGCCCCGATGGACGAGCGCGTGGTGCAGACGACCGACACCTGGCGGCGCGGCTCGTTCCGGTTCCTCGCCGCCTACGCGACGGCGCTCGCGACCGCTCAGGTGTTGGTGATCGCCCTCGGGCTCGCTCACGTGACGATGTACCGCGCGCTCGCGCTCGCGGTCGTCGTCGCGTCGGTCGGCGCCGGCTGGGCGTACTCGCACCGGCTGCGCCCCGGCCTTCCTCTCCGCTTCGAACCGCTGCGCTGGCGTTTCGCGCTGGTGCTGGCCGGCGGCGTCTGCGTACTCGCCGGGGGCATCTACGCGCTGTCGTGGATCGGAGCGCTCGCCAAGCCGGACTTCTCGTGGGACGGCAACTCGTACCACATCCCCACGGTCCACTTCTGGGTCCGCCGGGGATACGTGCACTGGATAGACCCCGGCTACGAGCTCGGCAGCTGGCGGATCTACTTCGTGCACCTGTTCGACGCGTACCCGAAGGGTGCCGAGGCAATCGACTTCCTGCTCGTCAGGGCGACCGGCAGCAGCGATCCGGTCAACACGAACAACCTCGTCTTCCTCCCGCTCGGCGTCGCTGGAATCGTCGTCGCCGCACGCGCGCTGGGGGCGACGAAGGCCGCGGCCGTGGCGTGCGGAGCGTGCTTCGGCCTCGTTCCCGTCGTCGTCGGTCAGGCGCTGACGTCCTACAACGATGCTTCGATGGCCGACGCCATCGCCGCCATCGTCGGATGCATGACCGTCGTGTTTCCGGAGCTGCAGCGTGATCGCGTCCCGTGGCCGGCGGCGCTGGCCACCGGCTGCGCCATCGCGCTGGCGGTCTCCGTGAAGAGCTCGGGGCTGGCGCCAGCGTTGCTCGCGATCGCGCTGATCGTGACGACGGCGGCGTGGCGGCTGGCACGCGTTGCGCGCGCGGAGCGGGCCGCGGTCGCCAGGGAGCACGCCGCGTTCGCCGGCGCGCTCGTGGCGATCGCCTTCCTCGTCAGCGGGTACTGGTACGTGAGGACGTGGGTGCACGAGGGCAACCCGCTGTGGCCCGTGCGCATCACGGCATTCGGGCATCCGATCTTCGCGGGGCCCCTGTCCGTGAGGGAGGCGATCTCCGAGGAGCCGCTCACGCCGGAGTACATGCGGCCGTGGTCCGCCTGGCATCGCATCGCGTCGGCGTGGCTGCAGGATGGTCCGCGATGGAGTCAGCTGCGGAGCGGTCATCCATGGACGTGCGCATGGATGGACCCGAAGTGGCCCTGCGGGATACGCGGATACGACGCGCGCGACGGGGGCCTGGGATACCTGTGGCTGATGGCGTGCGTGCCGTCGACCCTCGCGGTCACCGCCTCGGCGGTGATCGCACGGGTGCGGGGGCGCGATGCCCGACCCCTCGAGGTGCTCGTGCCGATGATCGCCATCGTCGGCGTCGCGTTCCTCGCCATGCCGATGAACTGGTGGTCGCGCTACACGGTGTGGATCTACGCGCTCGGTCTGCCCTGCCTGGCGCTCATCGTCGACGCCGTGAGCCAGTGGCATCGCTCGGCGGTCGTGCGCGCGGCGCTGGGGACGTGGCTCGTGCTGAGCTTCGCGGTCCTGTCGTTCGAATCGGTCTACCAGTTTCGCTTCTCGGCGCTCGCGGGAGGCTTCCCGTACGCGCCGTGGAAGGTCGAGCCGTCACCCTCGGGCGTCTGGCATGCGCTCACCTGGTACGATCACCCGACCGCGCTCGCCCCGAACATGTCGGCGCTCGATCGCGAGGTCGTCACGCGCAGCGAGCCGGTCGCCTTCGGCGACATCGACGTCCTCAACGAGCCGCTGATCGGGCAGCTGTCGATGCCCCTCGGACTGCGCGACATCGTGTTCGTCTCGCGACAGCTCGGGAGCGACGAGACCCGGCTGCGCCAGCTCCTCGAGGCCCACCACGTCCGCTACCTGTACTGGCGCGACAGCCGCCCGACGCCCGACAGCGTGCTGCACCTCGCCACTCGGCAGGACCGCGTCCCCGGCTTCTGGCGGGTCTTCGAGGTCGGCCCGCCCGATACACACGCGCGGACCGACGTGCGCATCAAGTGAATCGGCGCACCGGCGTCATCGGGGCAGCTCCGCGGGTGCGGGCGCCTGGCCCGACGCCGCGCGCCGCGCCTGGCCGAGCGAGATGCCGAAGCGCCCGAGCGCGAAGAGGCCAAGCGCGACCAGCAGCATCTGCTGGCCGAGCGTCCACACGAAGACGTACGCGAGCGCACGGTCCTCGGGCACGTGGAACGGCAGCACGAGCGCCATCTTCGCGAACCCCTGGATGACGCCGAAGCCGCCCGGCGCCGAGGGCAGGGCGCCGCCGAGATTCGACGCCACGACGACGACAGCTGCCGCGGTTGCGTCGGGCGGGAGAAAAGCGCCCATCGCGGAGTCGGCGAGGAGGATCGTCGCCGCCCAGATGACCACCGTCAGCACCAGCACGAGCGCGAGTCTTCGGCGACCGATGGCGCGCAAACCGTCACGCACATCGCGCACGCGCCCCCACCAGCGGTCACCGCGCGCTCCGAAGCGGGCCAGCCACGACGGTGCCCGCTCGCCATTCGACTTCCAGAGGAGGACCCCACCGACCACGAGCGTCGCCGCCAGGGCGACCGAGGCGATCGACGCCGTGCGCGCGACGAGGTGGGGCATGGGCACGAGCCGCGCGAGCAGCACGAACATCAGCAGCACCGCGCCGAGATCGAGCACGCGCTCGACGACGACCGACGACAGCGCGCGTGCCACGCCGACGCCGGTCTGCCGGCTCACCACGAACGCCCGCCCGATCTCGCCCACGCGCAGCGGCAGCGTGTTGTTGAGCATGTATCCGACGCTCAGCGAGAGCAGCGTCGTCCAGAACGGCGTGCCTCCGAGGAGCAGCGCCCAGCGGAGCGCCCGGCCGCTGAACATGAGGGCCAGGCACGCGAGCGCCGGCAAGAGCCACAGAGGATGCGCAGAGGCGAGCGCGCGCCACACGTCTGCCAGCGCGACGTGGCGCAGCGCGAGCCAGAGCGCAGCGGCGCTGATCGTCAGGGCAAGGGCGAAGCGCCGGGCTCTGGCCACCGAGATCCCTCAGATGAACGTGCACAGCCGCGTCGAGCAGAATCGCTGCCGGATGGCGGCATCCTCGGGCGCATCCATCGGGTAGCCGTTCTCGCCGAGGCCCAGGTAGAGGAGATTCGGAGCGTCCTCGACGCCGAAGAGCGAGTGGACGCGGTCGTGCCAGAGGTTCAGGTACTTGAGCTTCGGCATCGTCCCGAGGTTCTCGAGCCGCTGAACGTTGCAGAATGCCAGATCGAGATCGAGCAGCTCGCCATCGCCGTCGAGCGCGTCGATGTGGTCGATGGGGTTTCGCTCCGCCGAGAGAGCCTGGAGCGTGGGCACGCGTCGCACGCCCTCGAGGCTCGTGATCGCATTTCCGGAGACGTTGAGCACCTCGAGCGACTGCAGGCCGTCGAGACCCGTCAGCCCGGTTAGGCGGTCATCGGCCGCGTAGAGAGACCGCAGCGACCGCAGGTGCTCGAGCCCGGTGAAGCTCGTGATGCGGTTGCCCGACACGTCGAGGTGGTCGAGCACGGCCATGCCGTCGAGACCGTCGATGCGACCGATCGCCTGGTCGTGCACGTCGAGCACGACGAGGTGTACCAGGGGAGCGAGCACGCGCAGGTCGTCGAGGTGGCCGCCGGCGAGTCGCAGCGCGACGACGTGTCCCCCCTCGATGGCGACCGCGTTGCGCCGGTCGGGCATCTTCCGGTCGATGTCCGCGGCGCGATCGGCGGCGCCGTGCAGGCGCGCATGCGACGTCGCCCCGCGCCACGGCACGTCGTACAGGTCGTCGCGCACGAGCAGCGACCCCGCCGCGATTCCTGCCCGCTCCAGCGCCGCGTCGAGCGCTGCCCGCTCGTCGGCCACCAGCGAGCCACGGCGATCCGCGTACGTCCCCTCGTGCGAGCAGCCGAGCAGGGCGGCGCACGCGACGATCGCGGATAACGAGCGGGCAAGCGAACGGATCACGAGCGCGGGGGCTACCACGCGCCCGTCGACTCGAGCAAGCGGCTGCGGTATGCAGCGGCACCGGTGCGCACCCAACGAAGACGCCTGCTCGCCCTCACGGCCGCGCTGCTGCTCGTCGGGTACGCGACGTTCGTGAACGCCTGGTGCGGGGACGACCCGTACATCACCTTCCGGACCGTCGACAACGCGGTGCACGGCTACGGGCTGACCTGGAACCCGTTCGAGCGCGTGCAGGTGTTCACTCACCCGCTCTGGGCGCTGCTGATGACCGGCGCCTACGCGCTGACGCACGAGGCGTACTACACGGTGATGGTCGCGTCGCTCGCGGCGTCCCTGGGTGTCGTCCTCGTCCTGCACGCGGCATCGCGACGGGCAGCGTGGTGGACGACGCCCCTGGCCGCGATGCTCCTCGTGGGCTCGAAGCCCTACGTCGACTACAGCACGTCGGGGCTGGAGAACCCGCTGACGCACCTCCTCGTCTGCGCGCTGTTCGCCATCGTCGTCTTCGGGCGTTCCGCCGTCATGACCGAGCGCCGGCTCGCCGCGGTCGTGCTGCTGGCATCCCTCGTGTACCTGAATCGGGCCGACGCTGTGCTCGTCGTCGTCCCCGCCTTGGGCTGGGCGCTCTGGAACGCTCGGCGCCTGCGGTGGAGGGCCGTGCGAGCCGTCGCCGTTGGGACGCTCCCGGCATGGGCGTGGACCGCGTTCAGCGTCGTCTACTACGGCTTTCCTTTCCCCAACACGGCGTACGCGAAGCTCAACGGCGGGCACATGGAGCCGATGTTCCACCCCAACGCCATCGCGTATTTCGCGAACAGCCTGGCGATGGATCGGCTCACGCTGCCGCTCGTCGGCGCCACCGTCGTCGTCGGCGGCGTCGTGGCCTCGCTCTCGCGCAGGTCGCGGCTCGCCCTCCTGCCGCTCGCGGGCGCGGCGGCGTACCTCGCGTACGCCATGCGGATCGGCGGCGACTACATGAGCGGCCGCCTCTTCGCGCTGCCGATGCTTTGCGCCGTCATCGCGATCGTGCGGCTGGTCGGCAATGTGAAGGTGGCCGGCGGCATCGCGGTGGCGGCACTGGCCGTCAGCCTGCTCGGGCCGCGGCCCCCGATCACGAGCGCTGGGACGTACCCGTCCATCTCGCGCGACCCGACGGGGACGCGCGACGAGCGCGGTGACTACTATCCGGCCTCCGGCCTAATGCTCGTGCTGCGAGAGCACAGGGAGGACCCAGGACGGGCCGACGGGGCCATCGGGCTTCGCATGCGCATCGGGCCCCCGCAGGCGATCGTCTGGGGAGCCATCGGCTACCACGGGTTCGTGTACGGCCCGGACGTCTACACGATCGACAACCTCGGCCTGTCCGACGCGCTCGTGTCCCGCCTGCCCGCGCGCGCCATCGAGAGCGCGTGGGGCCGCGGGCACCTGTTTCGCGACGTCCCGGCGGGGTACATCGAATCGGTGGAGATGGGCGAGAACCGCGTCGTGGACCCGGCGCTGCACGCCTACTACGACCGACTGCTGGTCGTGACCACGGGCCCCATCTGGCGCTGGGAGCGCTTCCGCGCGATCTGGGAGCTGAACACCGGAAAGCTCACGCCTCTCCTCGCCGAATACGCGGCCCACGCGGCCGGGCGGCGGTGAGTGGGTCCGGGCTGACGCCGTCCATCGGCGCGCTCAGCGCGCAGGCACGAACGCCAGAGCGTCCAGATCCCCCAACCCGCTGAACGCCGTCTTCATCTTGTAGAACGTCACCCGCAGTCGGTGCGTACCGCGGCCGGACAGGTGCCCGGCGGGCAGCCATTCCGCATGCGGATCGTCGTCCCAGAACGAGATCCCGCGGCGCGTGCGCGGGTCCACGTCGCTGATCGTGACACCGTCGGACTCGAGGAGAAAATGCGCGCGGCCGTTCTCGAGGCGCGGCGAGACGGTGCGCGTGAGGATCCAGGCGTCGTACAACGCGTCGGGGAGCGCGACCTCGCGGTCGAGGGCGATCGGCTCCTCGACCGTCGGGTTGGCGACCATCGAGACGCCGTTGGACGCGAGCTCCTTGGGCGGGCCGTACGCGTAGAACGCCTCGTAGCCGCTGTCGTCGAGCACGTTGTGCATCTGCTCGGCCTCGACGAACACGATGCCGCTGTCGACCGCGATCTGCTCCACGGTCAGCGCTCCTCCCGCCCGCAGCTCGAGCTCGCGCTGCACGCCGGGGCCGTCGCCCGGCGCGCCCGACAGGCAGCCGTCGGGCACGTCCGCCGCTCGGCCGAGAGCCGCGTCGACGCGGCACACCTCGGCGTGCGCCGCCGGATCGCGGAACACGAGCGTGAGCGGCGCGTCCGGACGCGTCGCGCCGTCGGCTCCTCGCGAGACGCCGCGCACGGTCACGCGGTTCGGGCCGCGAGGCGACAGCGCGACGACGGCGGCCGGAGCGTCGGGCGCCCTGAGCACGCGCGCCGGCTCGGCGCCGAGGAGCGTGCGCTCTCCCCAGGAGCGCGCGAGGACGCGCGTCGGGCGAAACGTTTCGCTGTCGTCGAACGCGCCGACGTCGAGGCGGCTGGCGTCGTAGGTCACCTCCATGCCGTCGCGCAGCCCGAAGCCGACCACGTGCTCGTCGATCGCGCGCCCCCGCACGGCGAGCACGACGACTGCGACCGCCGCGCCGCCGAGGCCCACCCACTGCACGACGGGCTCGGGGACGAGCGGCACCGGCAGCCGCTTGCGCGTGCCCGCCACGATCATCGCCGCCGCAGCCGCGAGCGCCAAAAGCGAGATGCGGTCGCCCTTCGCCCGCCACGGCGTGATGTCCCAGGTCAGCGTCACGGTCGCCGGCCCGCTCGCGTCGGGCAGCGCCACGCGCACGAGCGCGTCGTCGGTCTCGGACACCGCGAGATCGCGCCCGCCGGCGCGCGCGTGCCACGCCGGTGACCAGCCCGTCTTGAAGACCATCTCGCGGGCCGGCTCCCCTCCCTTGCCCGGCTTCAGGTCGACGACGTACTCGTAGCCGCCGCCGCGCAGGTACCGCTCGCTCGCCACGCGCGCGTCCCATCCCGGCGCGTCGACCATCGACGGCTCGCGCGCCACCGCCTCGAAGAGCGACACGTGCGACGTCGCCAGGACGAGGTGCCAGCGCGGGTCGCGCCCCAGCACGCGCACGAAGTTCGGCGAGCCCGCCACGATGTACTGAACGTCGTAGCGCTCGGCGAGCGCGATCATCGGGAACGGGTCGTACCAGAACAGCCCCTGGCGCATCATCACCTGCGCCGCCTCGTCGTTCTCGTACACCCAGCCGCCGGCCTCCGGGTACCCGGACAGCACGGGGATCATATGGCGCGGGTAGTTGACGCTCGCCGAGTCGACGACGTTCTGCCCGAGGAACTCGCTGTAGACGCGGCCGCCGCGCTTGCCGTGGTCGCGCAGCCAGGCGCCCACCGCGTCGACGTCGGCGACGAACTGCGGGTAGTCGTCGATCGCGGTCTGGACCCTCACCGCGCGCTTGGTCATCACCAGGCCCGCCCACAGCGCGCTGCCGACGAGCGCGTAGAGCACGACCACGCCCAGGCGATCGCGCATCCCGTAGAGCTGCCAGGCGCCCCAGCCCGCGACGAGCAGCGTCGAGAGCTCGAGCAGCGTCGCGAAGCGATACCAGAGCAGCCGGTCGTACATCGGCAGGATCCACAGCCCGAACGACGGCCGCGGCCCCAGGGTCACGAGCAGCGCGACGACCGCGCACGCGGCGCACGCGATCACCGCCCAGTTGCGCCGCACGACGGCGCGCCACACGCCGAACGCCGCGCACAGGATCGCCACGATGCCGACGGCGCTGTACGTGACGAAGTGCGGGTAGAAGCCGACCGGGTACGACGAGAGCATGCTGCCGTCGAGGAAGTTCGAGATCGTGTCGTCCGCGCGCCGGATCCAGGTGAAGGCCGCGTCCTGCTTGGCGGCGAAGTGCATGCTCGGCACGAGCCAGAACGCCGCCAGCCCCGCGCCCAGCCCGACGACGACGCCGACCTGCAGGACGCTGCGTCCGAGCTTGCGCGGCCCGGCCGCAAGAGCGAAGCAGCCGAGCGCGATGCCCAGCATGTACGTCGTCAGCAGGTGGACGAACGCCGTGGCCGCGAACGCGAGCCCGGCGAGGGCGAGCCACGACATCGCGCGGTGCGCGACGGCCCGCTGCGCGCGGCGGAAGAAGAGCAGCGTCGCCAGCAAGAACGGCACGGCGAGCGCCGGGTTGAGCATCCCGTTCTTGAAGTAGAACTCGAGCCCCCAGAGCTCGGCCGAGAAGAGGCTGAGCGCGAGGGCGGCGAACTTGGGCAGGTCCCCGGGCTCGTCCTCGAAGGTGCGCACCAGGCGCGCGCCGACGATCGGCGTCGCGAGGAACGCGGTGACCATCACCGCCTTGAGCGCGTGCAGCGCCGTCAGGCCGGTCGCCTTGGCGACGACCGCCGCGGCCACGTACACGCCGGGCGGCGTGTTGTAGAGCAGGAACGGCGCGCCCAGGTCGTACTTGGGCGTGAAGCCGATGAACGTGCCGGTCGCCGGGAAGAACTCCTCGAGCAGGTGGCGGACGTACGCGTAGTGGCAGACCGAGTCGTTGTCCGCCCAGATGCCGCTCTTGAACGTGCGCCTCGCCAGAAAGAGGTTGAACCCCGTCAGGGCGACGAAGAAGAGCGCCTCGTTGGTCCACAGGCGCGACGCACCATGCACCAGCCGCCGCGCGAAGCTCCTCGCCGCCTCACGCGGCTCCCGGGAAGACATTGGTCGCTGCACGCCTGCGTGTTAGGGTCCGGCGGGTTCTACAACGGATTTCCGGGACCTGACACCGCAAATGCGCCCCGCCCGCACGCCGGATGTGCTGCTCGCCGCCGCCGCGCCGACCGGCGCACGAGCTCGTGGTCGCGACGCCGTCGTGGCCGCCGCGGCAGTGGCCACGCTGCTCGTCGTGAGCGCACTGCTCGCGACGTTTCTGTTCCGGTTCACGGGGTTCATGGGCCCCGACTCGGGCCCGCGCTTTGCCATGATTCGAAGCTGGAGAGAGGGCGGGAGTCTGCTCTTTCTCGACCCTGCACGGCACGACGGAGATCATCGGCTCACCGACGCACTCGCCGGATACATCGTCCACTCCCCTCGAGGCACCTGCACGGACTATCCGCCGCTGTTCCCGCTGCTCGCGGGCGTGACCTATGCTGCGTTCGGACCGCCGGGGTTGGTCATCTGGGCCATGGTCGGCGGCGCGCTGACCGTCCTCTTCGCCCACCTCGCGGCAGGCGTCTGGGGCATGCGGTGGCGCGCGTCGGTCCCGGTCTGCATCGTCCTGGCGACCCCGCTGGTCCTGTACTCGTCGAATCTGTGGGACCACTCGATTCACATGGCGATCGTCGCGGCATCCGTCTGGCTGCTGTCGCGCGCCTACGCAGACTCCGGCGGCGCCGGCCGGAGGTCTGCGCTCACGGCTGGATTGCTTCTCGGTGCCGGCGTCTTCTTTCACGAGCTTTTCCTGCTGATCGGCGCTTGCTCGATCGCGGCGGTGATCGCGAACAGGCGCGTGCGCACGGGACTGCACGCGGCCGCCGGTTTCCTCGTGCCGGTTCTGGCGTGGATCACGTTCAACCGTGTCGTCTATGGCTCGATCCGCGGTCCTCATCTGATGATCGCGCCGCTCGACCTCACGTACGGTTCCATCCGCGCGGGCCTGATCGATTCGAAGTTCCTGACGACGAGGATCGTGTCGCAGATCTCCGGAGGAGCCGGCGTCGTCGACTGGATCGTCGTGGGGCTCGCGTTCGCCGTGCCCTCGATCGGAGCGGCCGGCGCGCCCCGCCTCGCCCTGCTCGTCGCGCTGCTGGCGTCGGCGCTCTGCTTGTTCCTGCTCCTGGATGCGGACTGGGCGCCCGGTCTGCTGCAAGCGACGCCATGGTTCCTGGTGGCGCTGGCCGATCCCAGGGGGCTGCTCTCACCCGAGGGGGATGGGAGAGCCGCGCTCCATCGGACCCTCGCCTGGGCCGCGCTGGCCTTCTTGCTCGGCGTCATCGCGACGCCCGTGACGCCGGGGCTCAACTGGGGCAGCCGCTACATGTTGACCGCGCTGCCGATCCTCTCTCTTCTCGCCGTGGCCACGCTCGAGAATGGATGGACGGCCGTCACGGGCGAATGGCGGCTCGCCGGAGCGGTCCTCGCGACCCTGTCCTTCTCGGTGGGGGCGCTGTCCGTCGCACGAGGGATACGGGCCTACTCGTCGAAGATGGCGCACGACGGCCTGCTCCGCGAGCAGGCATCGAGCATTGCGACACCGGCAACGGCGACCGACATCTGGTGGCTCGCCCCCGACCTCGAGCCCGTCCGCTTGCACACGCGGCTGGAGCTCGTGCGGTACGTCCCTGGATCCGACCAGCTCGGGTCTCCCCTTCCTCCCGACCCGGATGCTGCGGTTCGGGCCGGCTTTTTTCGAAGCCTCGACAAGAACGAATTCAGAACGTTCTCCTATCTGGGAACCAAAGCAGGCCTTGCAGCCGTTCGTACCGAGGCCGAGCACCGGTCTCGCGCCTACGGGATCGTCGACGAGCAACGGGGGCCCGACTGGGTGCGCGCCACCTTTGCACTCGACGCTGACGGCCGTTCCGCTCCCGCCCCGTGACACCTTGCGCTCGAGGGGGCGCGAGGACGATCGCCGATGGGAGCTTCACCGCGATGCTGCCGTCGGTCCTTGCCGCGCGAAGATCGTCAGCTCGTTCCGCTGGAAGACGATCGAGTAATCGCGCGGCACGAGCGCCAGGACGTCCCTGGGCGCGCTCCACATGAGCACGTGGTCGAACCGCGGCCCGGCTTCGCGCCAGAACTGCCGCCAGCGCGCGCGCCACGCCCCCACGCAGTCCTCGTCGAGCGACACGCCGCCCGAGCGCAGGATGCCGCAGAGCCAGTCGGGCGTCGCCATCGA
>Ga0080006_1136330_pt1 | contig 15550 bp, 19 predicted proteins | sample RS3BMetagenome_FD_69209 | JGI IMG/M metagenome (GOLD analysis project Ga0080006, IMG submission 69209) | Ferric oxide microbial mat and aquatic microbial communities from Rainbow Spring, Yellowstone National Park, USA - RS3B (SPADES... ... | reverse complement strand
CTCCACGTGGATGCCGCCGAGAACACCTTCGCCGGAAAGTAGTCCTCTTCCGCTGAAAACCCTTTGACATTTCTGTAGTAAGCGATGCCTTGCCCAGGTCGATACTTTTCGATGACCTTGACCCAATCCGGTAGTTCTCCGACCGGGTCCGTCTTCCACGGATCGAGTTCGTGGCCGCGAATCATTTCGACACCTTGGAAAGATTCCAAGTAGCCATGCGCACCTTCTTCCCAGTAGTGATAGTGATCGGTAATCAACTGCGTTTTGAATCCGCAATTGCGTCCTTCTTTCGGAAGTGATCGATCAAACGCCTCAAGGTGCCCCCATGGCCGCCACAAAAAGTCCTTTCTCCCCGAGAAAATCTCGCGTCGAGCGGGCATACAAGGCAAAGAACCGACGTAATGATTGTCAAATTTCATGGCCCTTTGCGCAAATTTATTAAGATTTGGCGTCAATCCCACCGGTTGTCCGCCCCACGGTTCCAACATATTTCTATTCAGGCTGTCAATCAAAATGAGAACAACGTTCACGACAGATCCCCCTTTGTACGCTAGATCGTCCCGTTCCTAAATTTATTCGATTTGACGCACTCATTTCCCTTTCTGAATAAAAAAATGGATTCGATGCGAGCTCAAATCGAAATACATCTTTGACGTTCATTCGTCGTTTAGACAACGCGGATACGTAGCGTCCCGCATCCACCCGAATTGCTCTCCTGCGCAAGGGTCCATCGTCGCAGAGTTCTTCATAGCTCAGATCTTCCAGATTACCCCGACGTATTCATTGCATACAAGTAAATAATATAATCGGTCGGAACGCCGGGGTGTCCCAACTGCCTCAACATGGACGTTATATTTCCTCGGTGATACGTTCCGTGAGTGCCAACATGCTGCACCAATTCAGAAAGACGAGTTTCCAGTCGCCCATATTGGGGATGCTCGCAAGAAACAGTTCGATCCAAATCCTCTTGACTCATAAGAAACGCCTTGTACCGCCCAGATAAATCGGAAAACATCGACTCCATTTCTTCGAGGCTTTTCGTTTCCGTTTCCTCCGGAAGTCGGCCTACTAAAGCCATAATTTCGGCAAAGCTGTCTCCGCGCATTACACTCAACCACAGGTTATCAACAATGTAAATATGCGCCATAACTTTTGATAAGGAAGGAAAAACGTTTTGAATTTCTTTATGATAAAGATCCTGTGGCAATTCATTGAAACGATCAAAAACTTTTTTGTTGGCCCATACGTGATAGTCATACAGTTGTAATGCATGATGTTTCTCTTGAAATATATTTTCACTTGTCCCACCATCTCGTTTGTTCGACACATTATCTCCCCCTTAGGCAATTGTTGGTATGATTATCTCATAATAGCGCTAATGTTCCACCTTATTTTTCCGACTGCAATACCCAGCCATCCGAGCCATATGGAGAACTATTTGCCGTGCACAAAAACTGCAGCAAGCGATATCCGCCTACAAAAGTAGACACACGGTACAGAGGATGCGAGAATAGCATTGGATTGAGTCGTCACATCAAGAAGGGCAAGGAGAGACGAACATGAAAACAATTACTGTAGCCAAATCTTTGTTGAATCCCATCTCTTTACCAGGAATGGGGCGAAGTGTGGAACTATCTCAAGTATCCGAACAAGAGCTTTTAGCCATTAGGGCCGCATTTACGCAACACAATTTGTACATCGAGTTTGTGGAAGAACCGGGACAGTCATTTCGAGTCAACCAGATTTGGGGGAACCCGCACGCGCCACAGATCACCTTGTTTATATAGTCAACGTGAAGGGGCTTGATCAATGGGCCTCGTTACTGGCTGTTCCTTGCCCCAATGTGAGCAGCGGGATTCCGAACCTTTGTAAGTGGCATTTGGAAATGGAGGCATTTCGACCGAGGCGCATCCGCTTTTCAGCAACGGCGGATAACGCCCCTCTAAATCTACTATTTCTTCTTGTTACTATACACGTGCCAATTTCGTCACACGTCCATCATGAATCCACTCTGCAACATATATGCTGCCTTTTGAATCAACACATATGCCGTGGGGGGAGCTGAATTTATTGGATCGGTAATACGACTTCGGCAGATTCGGCCAACCCTTTTGCTTATAGGCTTGTTGATCCTCGCCCAAATGGGTGATCAACCGATCGTTCCTGTCAAAGATGGTGACGCGACTATTCAGATCAGGGAAGTATACCTCTTCTCCAAAGAAATAGAAGTTGCACGGCATATCCATATCATCGTCCAGCATCCTTTTAAATTCCCCGTCCAGTGTGAACACTTGAATACGGTGATTGCCTCGATCCGCGACATAAATCTCCGGTTCTCCGCTGCGCCCATCTACGGAGATGCCGTGCGGGCAATTCAGTTGTCCCACCCCAGCACCAAGCCCTCCCCAAGAGCGGATGTATGCGCCATTTGCCGAGTATTGATGAACCCAACTCTGCCCGTATCCGTCCGATGCATAAATGTCCCCATTCGGCCCAACCGCTACGTCGGTAGGAACATACTTTTTCTCCTCATTGTACAGATCTGCGCGATCCGGCGTACCCAACGTCAGCACATGTTCACCGTTCAAGGTCATTTTCACAACAATTCCGCGGCTCGTATCGGTTACATAGAGAAATTCGCCCTGTTCTTCTTTATGTAAATAGAAGCCGTGTGCGCCACCCTCGAACTCCTCACCCCATGCGGAGAGGAAATTTCCGTGCCTATCAAATTTCAAAATGGAAGGTTTGCCGGTATGAAAGACGTACACGTTATCGAGCTCATCCACTACAATTCCGTGCGTATAACCGAATTGCAAATGATCTGGAAGTTTTGCCCATCCCGGTACGACTTCATATGTATACTTTCCGTTTCCTAACACGCTTTTGCTCATTGCCATCTAACACACAACCTCTCATCTTGGGGAAATTTATCATTGATTCCGTATGGGTGAAAAAAGGGAAGGTGCCGCACTTACATTACATCATTTCCATATGTGTTTCCCCTTTCCTTATTGAATAGCGAAACCCCGTTGATTGTCAAGCCCCTTTTCAACACTCCGCGGGAGTTATCCATTCGATTTGGAATCGCCTTGATACGCGTCTAGTGACACGTATCCATCATAACGCTTACTTCCCAAGACGACGGCATCATAACACGATTCCCCTGGATCAAAGCGCAGTTCGATTACCCGATTTTGACTGGTAATCAACTGGAGGGTCCACCGACCGCCAGTGGAGGCTGGTTGATGGATGCCAAGGGACGGGCCAAGGACAACGTCATTGGTTTTGATGACATTGGGTCAGACCCTTAACTAAGGAAATGCGTCTTTTGCTTTACCTTAGTTAAGTTGATATTCCCGATAAATCTGAAAATGTTCATCATCGTTCAGCTGCAGCATTAAACAGATTGAACCTACCTTCATCTCCGAGAATACGCCAAACAAGTTTTCTAGAGAACGGGCTATGTTGTTAGGATGCTTTCCGGTATAAGGTGTAAGAATCGAAAAATGGGGCAGCCACTCATCTAGTACACTAGGCTAGTAAAACTTAAGTAATCGCTTGGTGGCATAATTATGCCCTTCATTTATATTCAGTTTTTGCAGTGCGCTTCTTAATTCGCTTGTGCCTAGTCCCATCGGGTTAATACACGCAATAATGAGTGCGTGAAACATTTTGAAAATATCGTTTGCATCGTATCTCAACACTGCAGATTGTTTATATTCTCCGAAAAAAGTAATAAAATGCTGTTCATTCTTCCGAAGTTGAAGAGGAGTGGCCGGATTTAAGCACTCAATCAAATCTTCCAGTTCTCTCTCAATGCGATGAAGCTCGCCGAGCTGAAAGTCAACAGCCGGGCCAATGGTTACATGCAACCCGTAAGGCTGAGAGAGTCTTGTCCAGCTGAAATCGAAGTGTTCAAATTCGCGTTGGATCTCATCCGCAAACTCCACTTTTTTTCGGGCTCTCACATCGTATCCGAGTGTCGACGATCCTAAGTGGTAAAATGATTCCTCCCGTTGTGGAACATAGTAAACAGCAAATTTAGGCATTAGGCATTAGAGACTCCTTGTTGGGTAAAATTTAATTCGATACGAAAAAATAATCTATTGGCATACCCCAAAATGGGTTCATTCCTATTGTTAGGATTTCTCCAGGGAAAACATCAATTTCCGATGTTAAGCAAGATTTTTTATTTTTGAACCATACCCTAGTTCGTCACGGTGCATACAAAAATAGTCGATATATCCAGAATACTTCAAATCGTCCAACAGGGGTACTAAACTACGACTATCCAAGCCATTTTGCCATCGGTTATTTGACCTCCCAGAATATTCGTTAATGTGAGTACTTGCATGAATTAAATCGTTAATCCATCATAGGCCACGGTCACCTTATACCCACTATTGTCAAATTCATCTTGCAATTCCTCATGAAGTAAAGAGTGCTTATGATTAATATGGGTGGCATAAATCTTTGTTTTCCCGTTAATGAAACCCATGTCCGACATTCGGTCCAGCATCAGCAAAAAATTTGGGATATCCAAGTGCTGAGCAACATAAAGCCCCCGATCCTTTCTTCCACCAAACGTGCATTCCATAACGAGTATGTCTGTCTTTTTCCCCTTAAGAAATTCCCAGGTTTCTTCCGAGTACCAGCCGGTATCGCTCGCATAAAACAGAGTTCGGCCATCTTGGAGTTCGATCAGGTAGTAAATTGCATATTCTCCTTCCCCGTGAGCGCGGTGGTTTCCCTTTACTGCGGTAATTACCAGATCGCCCGCTTGATATTGCTCATAATAGCGTAGGGGAACAAATCGGAACATCTCCAGTACAGCATCTCTCCGATCTCCGACATAGCGGTGAGTATATCTGTCGAAAAGCTGCTTCCCCCATTCTGCTGCCTCAACGCTTAGGTAGATGTTAAGCGGCTTTTCAGAAATGGATACGGCACACTCTTTCGCCAAGATTTCCGCTATATCGAAATGATCCTGATGGGTGTGAGTAATCAGAAGATGCTCTAAGTCATGCGCATCGATCCCGTGTTTCATCATCTGATAAAAATAATCCGGACTGAAATCGATCTGGTGACGGGAATCAACCCGGAACGATGAACGGCTTCGAATATTTTTCCCACCTGACGCCTTGGACCGCCTACAGTATTCACATCTGCAGAAGACGGCTGGAATGGCTTCTGCCGCGCTGGTTCCCAGAAATATGCCTTCCATATACCTTATCCTTTCTTAATTCGCGTTGATGCCAAAATACGATGCTGGTTTTTTTCGTGAGTATTTAGGAACTTTACCGCTTCATTTACAGCTTCTACATACTCGATGACTTCTATAATCGCGTCTTCATCATGGGTAAGGTTAGTGACCCATCCTGCCACATCTTTTAGTCTTGGATGAGCATTCTTGACGGCAATGCCGTGTCGCAGCATGCCCACCATTGCCAAATCATTCAGGTTATCTCCTACTGCGGCGAATTCGTCCGGGTGCCCCCCTACCAAATCGATGAAGTGTAAAAGAGCTGTCCCTTTGTTGATTTTTGGCGGTAAAATCTCCAAATAACTGGGCTCCGACTGTACCGTATTAAAGGACGCCGCCACCTCTCGCTGGAACAGACGGACCTCATCTTCAGGACCAATTAACATCATTTTGTCGATGGATTCACAGATCTCGTAAAAGGATTCGTAAGGTTTCCATACGATACTAACCTTATCTTTACTTTCATACCGAAGAACCGCTTCTGATAAATCGGAAGAATAAATTTGCTCCTGATGAAAGACCAGCAAATCCAATCCGAATGATTTGCCGATGGACAGATACAAATCGAGCGCAAGTACAACAGATTCAGGCACCATAAAATGTTCCATGAGATAGCATTTATGGATCGGGTCATAGATTTTCGCACCGTTGTAAAGAATCACAGGTGAGGTCAGGTTCAGCTCGCGTATAAAGGGAAGCGCACCGTCCAGCGTTCGTCCGGTAGCTAGGGTGAACATGCCCCCTTGTCGCATAAATTGGTTGATTCTATGGATTAAATTCTCCGAAATTTGCTGTTTTGAATTCAATAAGGTCCCATCCAAGTCGGAAACAATCCATGTAACGAGTTTGGCGTGAATGGTATTAAACAAGTTGAGATCTACCGGTTTCCGGTTGCTGCCACTTTCTGTTATTGTATAAGCTAATTCCGGAATTATAGTCGAGTAGGTAGCAGTTACCTCCAACTCTAAACCATACCTCCTGGCCTTCCCGCACCACTCTTCCCGCATCCGCATATCCCTTGATAACCCTCTTGCAAAAAGCAACATGTATTAATCTTTCTCTTCCCGTAAATTCAATCATAATGACCTTGCCTCGAATGTAAGAATCTTCCGTGTTGGCAGGCGGTTCGGTCTCGATGTGCACCTGATGCGGACGAAATGCAAAGCGAAGGCGCTGCTCTTTATGAATTGCCCCACCTGTATTTCCCTTTGTAAATGGCAGGGTGATAATATCTCCAGTATCATCCACCCGCAGGCTCTGGCCCGGTTCTTCCCAGACGCAGATCAGCTCGTTCATGGACGGCATGCCTAAGAAATGAGCTACGAACCAGTTCGCTGGAGAGTTGTACAGCTCTTCTGGCGTGCCGAACTGCTGGAGAATACCGTCATTCATCACCACAATTTTGTCGGACATCGTCAATGACTCTTCCTGGTCATGCGTAACCATCAGCATGGTGATCCCTAGATCCTTCTGAAGTCGGCGAATTTCTTCCCTCATGCTGATGCGCAAGTTGGCGTCTAGGCTGGACAGCGGTTCATCCAGCAATAAAAGCCCTGGTTTCTTGACGATGGCGCGGGCAATTGCGACCCGCTGTTGCTGTCCACCGGACAGCTGGCTCGGTTTTCGTTTCAAAAAATCGGACATTTGTACACGTTCGGCCGCTTCGGACGCCAACTGCAGCCTTTCCTTTTTTGCTACCCTTCTATTTTAAAGGGAAAGCAATGTTGTCGAGCACAGTCATGTTCGGATACAGTGCCGAGTTCTGGAAGACCATACCGATGTTCCGGTCCTTCGGCAGAACGTTGTTTACGTGCCACCCGTCAAAGTATATATCACCGTGAGAAACTGGATAAATGCCCGCAATCATGAGCAACGTTGTCGACTTACCGCAGCCGCTCGGACCGAGAATGGTTACCAGTTCACCTTGAGAAATAGTCATATTCAATTGCTGAACTGTGGGAGCCTCACGATCATACTGCTTGGATATATCGCGGAGTTCAACTCGCATGCGCCGTACCTCCATTCTTACATCTTCATTTTCATCAATGTCTTCTGCGAGAAAAAGTACAAAACAAGGCACGGCAGCATATAAAACGTCGCAAGTGCCATGACGACCCCGTAGTTTGTATTGAGTTCTTGAGAGGACATGCTCCTTAAAATCATCGATAGCGTGTACATTCGGTCGTCGAAAATGAACACGGACACCATGATGTATTCGCCCCAGCCACTCAAAAACGAAAATAAGCCTATAGCGACAATGCCCGGCCACACATTCGGCAAGTATACTTGAAAAATGTTTGAAATCGGCTGCTGCCATCCACGCTGGCCGCCCATTCAAGCTGCCGCGGCACCTCATCGAAAAAACCTTTGATGAGCCAAGTCGACATACCTATGCCGGTGAACGCTTTAAGCAGAATGATCCCAGTCAATGTATTAATCAAACCAACTGTGTTGAGAATATAAAAAGCCGCGATTAGACCCGTGATTGCCGGAAAGGCATGCGTAAGCAAGGTAGATTGCAGAAGGATACCGCTCCCTGGAAAGTTCCCCCGTGACAACACATAACCGGCTGCTACGCTAAAGCTTACTTCCAAAACCGAAATACAAATTGCAATCAACAGTGTGTTGCCGAATACGACCCAAATGTTTGGGTACACGTATCCGTTGATTTCAAGCTTCGACCAGAGAAAACTCCAGTTGTGCAGGGTGAAGCTTGTAGGAATGATTCCGCCAACAAATCCGTCACTGAAAGAAATAAGGACGAGCCAGATGTATAGAAACAGCAGGGGGATGGTCGTGACCGTCATGACCAGAATGGAGACGGTATTCGGCAGCCTCCGCTTCCACTGCTGTAGTCTGACACTCCGATCGAATTGGTTTTCCGTCCGGGATAAGGAGACGGATTCTACCTGTTCATAGAGAGTCATAGACAGTTAGACCTCCTTGCCAACTCTTATTTTGAACTGTTCATCAGTTTGCGAAATCCGAATACTCGGTAAGAAAAGTACATCACGATCATAACGACAGGCAAAATAAATAAGGCGATTGCCGAGCCATACCCGAAGTCCTGAGTAGAGAACGCTTTATGAAATGCATACAGCGCCCACGTTTCCGAATGGTAATTCGGGCCACCGTCCGTCAGCAGCAGGATCGATTCATAACTGGTGAACAGGGCGAGTCCCTGCCAGATGACCAGGAATAGAAGAGGCGTTCGCAAAAATGGAACAATCAAATTTCGCAATATGCTCCATTCCGACGCTCCGTCCACTCGCGCGACATAGAAATACGATTTATCCACAGACTGCAAGGCGGAAGACAGAACGACCATCGACAGTGACGACCCCATGACTCCAGCCAGCAAAATGTTGATCAGGAGAGGGTACTTGTCAAGCCAGGCGACTGGAGGCGTGCCGTACAGTCCGTGCATGATGCTGTTCAACACGCCGTATTCGCTCGAACTGAAAATCCACTTCCAAAGCAGAGCCTCGACAACGCCCGGGGAAACCCGGGGCAATAACCAGACAGTGCGAAACCAAGAACCCACCGTTTTATTCTCGATATAATACGTCGTGGTAACGGCAATGACAAACCCCCAGATGACCTTAATCAGTAGTGTCACAACAACGAACAGCACTGTATTGACAATAATAAAACCAATTTTCGGATCGATTAAAGCTTTCTGGAAATTGATGAGTCCATTAAATTGCCAACGCATCGACGCATCCATCCGGGTGAATGCAATCAGGATTACCAAATAGCCGTTACAAGAAACAGTACGTACTGATTGAATATGAACGGGAAAAGTAAAATTCCGTTCACTCCTTGTTCTTTCATCTTGTTCCACAATAGTTTCATGGTTTATTTCACCGTAATGTTTCCGAGATCTAGCTTCATCTGTTGCTCCATCCACTGGACATCCTGTTCTGGGGTCATCGCACTGGTCTCCAGATTCGTGAATGCATCTGTAAGGATCTTCTCGAATTTCGGCTCATCCGGGTGATTCGGAACAAACTTGGAATACTGGGTCATGTAACTGACGGTGTTGAGCCAGACGTGATCCTTCACCAGGTCCTGTCCTTCTTTTGTAAACGGAATGTGAGAACTTTGTACGGCGTGGGCCTTCTGGAAGTCGGGAGCAGAAACATCGGTGAGCAGCCTTTGGACTAAGTCAGGATGCTGCGTCTGCTTGCTTACGACATACACATACGGTCCGGATACAGTCAACGGTTTACCCCCTTGCTTACTAGGAGGCAGCAACATGACGCCCAAATGCTCCATGATCCACTGTTCCGAAACCTTTCCCATTTCTTTGTTCCAATCATTCTGCTGCCACTTGGCTTCTTCCCAAACGCCCCCTTCCATGAAAAGGGCCTGTCCATTGACCATCGCTTTAAGGCGGTCGTTTGTCGAAATGGACATCATAGAAGACGGGAGCACTTTTTGGTCGACCATCTGTTTGAGGGATTGGAACGTCTCCAATACGTGTTGTTTATCCAAAATATATTGTTTTGCGTGATCATCAAACACCTGTGTACCGCTGTTAAAGAGCAGCATGGCTAAATCTTTCGGTCCGTTGCTGTGTAAAAATCCGTAAGGGGTTAGTTTTTGCTCTACCGCACGTTGGGCCGTTTTGTCCAGATCCGCCAGGGTAAACTCCCCGTTTCGTACCTTTTTCGGCAAATCTGCAATTTGCTGGTCACTGCAAAGTGAACGGCGCATCGGAAGTCCGCCAACCTGCTGCTTTGATTTCTACGGTTTCCACTTGAACATTCGTATTCTGTGTCGTCTCTTTCGCCTGCTGCTTCGCGCTACCGCATCCTGATGCGATCATAACAACCGCCATCAGTAGGGCAACAAGCGATTTATGTCCCAACGTTTTCATTGCAGTCACCTCATACATTTTGATAATTTGTTAACAACTGACTAACCTGTGCGATGCACATAGCCGTATCCTTTACGTAACGAGGTTTGAGTTCAACTACACCAATCACAGATTGACTGTCCATCCGGAACAATTCCCCGTACGGAATGCTCCCCCAGCCAACAGGCAAATGAAGGTCATCTTCGCCATAGTTGTACTGGTAGACATATGGACGTTCTACCATCGGAACTTTGCCGAAATTGTCATGGATGTGCAGATGATTGACATGGGGCATGACGTTTCGGATCGCGTCCGCAAAATCGTAGTTGAACTGACTGGATGACAAATAAGCATGTCCATAATCGAGGCAAATCCCGACATTCGCATGAGCGATCGTGCGAATCTGTTCGAGCAGTCGATTTAAAAACAATCCGTATTTATCTGCCCCTCCCCGGTCGATATCCCATCGTTGCGGGTTATGATTTTCCACAGCGATTGATACTCCCAATTCCTTCGCTCTCTCGCCTAGCCAGTACAGTTCTTCCCTCTCGGTTTCCATCAACTCATCCAAAGGCCGATTTTCCTCATGGGGTAATCTCACACCGCTGTGATATACAACGATTTCTGCACCGATCATGTGTGCAAACTCCAAGTTGCGCAGGAAAAGTTCTCGCTGCAGTCAAGTCCTTTCACATCACATAAATTCAAATCGTTGGTCGGATGAATTGAATACTTGAATCTGTATTTATGTAACGCTTTCACAACTTCTTCCAGCCTAAACCGGTTAAACTGGCCGTTTAAGATTATATCTATCCCGTGGGATGGAAGTTCTACGTATTCCACACCCGTTTCCCGGTAAAAGTTCAATCTGGATTCAAAGATATCCAAGTCACCTTCGATGGATGGACCATGAAGAGCTATCCCGATTCCCTTTATATTCATTTCACTTTGTCCTCCTCACGTAAAATCGGATCAAATCATTTCTCATATAATCAAACGAGAGAAAAATTGGAGAGGCCTTGGCATCGTAATGGATCTGAAAAAATTTTAGCAACGGCGATTCGCTTTGTTTCATCCGGTAAGGAAGTGAGTCCTCTTCCCGAACTGCTTGAATTTCCATGAATGCTTCGACGATGTGAATGCTGTGGTAATGCTCAAGGTATTTCCCCAAAGAACCTGGTTCGAACCGCTCGGGGAAGTCCCTTCCGACAATACTTTCAGGCAGGATACCTTGGGAATAGACAACCGGTTCCCCACTAGCCGTACGGATCCGGTCAACAATGAATACCCAATCCTGTTTGTCTAATTTGAGGAGAGTCAGCTCCTCTTCTTTCGGCCTTCTCTTAAAAATTTGTATTTCCAAATCGCCCTCGATCAAGTTTGCGCTTCGAATCATGTCGGTAACGCTGGAATACCGGTTAATCATACTTTCCATACGGATACCGTTGCTGGGTCTGACGTAATAACCGGAGCCTTGTATGCTATAAACTCTGCCTACTTCAATCAGGTGCTTGAGCGCTTTACGGATGGTTTCCCTACTAACCTGAAATTGGTCGGCCAGTTCCTTTTCGGTAGGTAGCTTTGCTCTTTCGGCGCTTATGTTCAAATCGATTTCTTTTGCAATCCTACTGCTGATTTCTATAAATTTATTGGACATTACCTGATCCTTAACACCTCCGTCATCTACGCATTCGCTCCGATTCTTTTGCTTGGTGTATTCATTATAGTTGGCTTGGGCTAGATCACGTGTTACGGAAACATTAAGAAATGTAAGGTTGTATTTAAGATACTGTAAATTTGTCTAGATCAATTTGTTGAACCATGCCCTAATCTTCGTTTGATCCTCGATAGGGATTTCTTCATTTGAGTTCAGCTTACCCAGCTTATTGTTCTGCTGAAGCATTACAATAAGCTGGTGATACGAGTGACTGATGCATTCCCTCGTCTCATTGTGGTTGACTGACCGTTTCATCACTTGCGACGAGTGCATACACTGCAACTGTTTTGTACCTTGAAGTCTAGGGAGACGGTGTCAGTGGAGTTAAAGCGGGTGCCCGGGCTGGTGAGTGTCGTCATTCCATGCTGGAATCGCAAACAGTATATTCGGGACTGCCTCGATCGTTTGGCAAAGCAGACTTATGGAAATATGGAGATCATCGTTGTGAACGATGGATCAACCGATGGATCGGCAGACGTGGTCAGGCACTGGCGTGATGCGTCGGGTCGACTGAAAAGGCGGATCGTGCTCATCAACCTTCCACGCAATATCGGCTATGCCGGTGCTGTAACGGTGGGGATGTTTGCGACGCGTGGAGAGTTTATTGCACTGCAGGACTCTGACGACTATGCGCACCCTGAACGTATGCGTAAACAGGTGAACCACCTCCGAAAGCATCCACGAATCGGTATCGTTGGGACAAACTACAGAGTCGTTGAGAGCGGTCGAGTACAATGGAACAAACAACCGGGTTGGTTGGCGTTTGGCGAGAAGAACGTTCACGCACGTTATCGACGGGGCTCACACTGCCTGACGGTTGGCTCTACCATGATCCGCGGAAGGGCGTTTGATCGGGTGGGTGGCATGAATCGCCGCGTCAACGGTGCTGAAGACTGGGAGTTGATCGATCATTACATCCAGAAAGGCGTGCGCGTTGACAACCTAATGGATGTTCTCCACTTCGTCAGGCGCCACGCAGGTCAGCGCTCACGCAAGTTCTATCGATAATAAAGCGGTTGCGGATGCCTAGGGATGATTCTCCCTGGGCCATCGACCCTCATCGATGTCGAGTGTGTCTGACAGAAACTGAGCAAATAATTCATGATGTCAGCCGCCTCCATCCGAATGTCATTGATCGAGGCATCTGACAGCTTCTCCCTTGCATAGTTCGATCGGTCACCTCTCTGAAAAGTGTTCCATGAGCAGTTATTGCAAATAGAACAAAATTGAGATGTATAGAACCCTATTTACAAAATGCCCTCTCTTAACGAAAAACAAGCATTGACCGTAATGCAACTTTGCTCAATGATTAACTCTCAGGATTTTTCTTTGACTTCCGAGCCAAGTGCCCAATTTATGAACTTATTATGGCGCACATATGTACACACATTAGAAACAGAAGGATGCAACCACAGAAGAATGATATGACGCCCGACTGGAGCAAAGCAAACCAGTGCTGGACGCTTTTTCAGGCTGGCTTCATGAGCAGAGCGCACATGTATTGCCAAAGAGCGCCTTGGAGGGTGCCATCACGTACTGTCTCAACCAGTGGAGCAAACTGGTTGCATTTCTGGAAGATGGCCATCTGGAAATCGATAATAACCGCAGCGAACGCTCTATCAAACCCTTCGTCATTGGTCGAAAAAACTTCCTGTTCAGCAATACGCCACGCGGTGCGAGGGCGAGCGCGGTCACTTACAGCATCATGGAAACAGCGAAAGAAAACGATTTGAACCCGTTCCTGTACCTCCAGTATCTATTTGAGCAATTACCCAATATCGATACCACGGAAGCAAGTGTATTGGACTAGTTGCTGCCTTGGTCAGAAGCTCTGCCAGACTCAATACACAGCAATGGCCACAAATAAATAGACATCAAACAGTCCCCATCTGCCTCGCAGGTGGGGACTGTTTGATGTCTGCGATTATGGTCACATCCGCCATCCGAAACCAATGTGTGCTGGATTTGACGTTCACGTCCGAAGATGGGCCAAGTTAAAGTTTCCGAGCCATGTTTGCTGAAATAGCACGTTGGATACGTCGGGAAGCTCGTTCTCGCACGGAATGAATATCCAGAGGAACAAACAACTGAAACGCACCAAATAATAAAGCCGAGGTTCCGTTTGCCACATGGAACACCGACTTTACTACCTCAAGCCTTTTTCAGAGGCATTTTTCTCGGAACGCACAAAACCTTTCTCGTATATTTCTGATAGCGACGATCAAACTGAAGCCGAAACGGAAAGCATAATGGGGTTAAAAACATCCACCTCAACATCCTCTGACAGGATGCTGACAATCAAAGAAAATGGAACATCTTGCACGGGATTCTTTGCCAAGTCACTGTACCACCACCCCATTACTGGATATACCGCCAAGCCTTTACGTGTAGCCAATTCTGCGGCTGTACCGTTCCATCGGTCTGATTGGACAGTTCCCCGACTTCGGGCTTGCTTACCTATTTGCCAATCCTTAGCTCCTTCAAAATTGGTTTCACCCTCTGCTCAGCCACCGGCCTCTCCAACCGTTAGGAATAGCACCAAGATGGCCTCGAGGGTCTGGTTTCCCTTGTACTCCCGAGTGAGGATGGTGATTTCTTGATTTTTAGTACGTGCCATAAAACATTCCCCCTTTTGAAATGAGACCGATGTCAAAATGCAACACCGGAATGTATGGGTGGGGAGACCCGGAACTTATTCACATGATATGTTGAGCTCATACCGAATATATAGGAGGAATCGATTTGTAGTCAAAAATTACATGGGAAGTTTTAAGCGAACGGCGTGACGCCGACATGAGGCCAAGTGTTTCACAACGCATGTCTCGCTCTTCGCTAGTCGCTAATATAGCCTGCCAGACGTGGTGCATATATTGCGACGACACCCGGAGCTTCTTACCGATACGGTCTACCATCAGTAACGGGTGGACTTCATTGGAGTCCTTCAATATCCCATACACCGTTTGGAGACCCTGCAGCTTTTCAAATAACCGAAACCCTGTCTGCCCCATCGTTACCCCGAAATAGCGGCTGATATCCGTGATGCCGATGTCGAACGTGCTGTAGTCCTCCAACCCTTTCATAACGAGGTAGGAGAACACACCGTAAATCAGCACATTCTCCTCAATAGGCTGGTTGACGGTCACATCGTCTGCCAGTCGTCGTAATTCATCGTCTGAGAGAACGGCATCATCTCGCATTAAATGCCCGTCTTCCAATTGATACCGAGCATCCTGAGGGTTAAATAGAAATGCCCTACTGTCCGGCTTGCTGACCGTTGGTCGGAATACATCGGTGAACCTTTTGAGAGTTGGGATAATCAGGAATCCACCTCCCATTGAGTAGCCCCCCTTTCGAAGATTTTTGAATGCCGTCCCAAGGTAGTGCAGGATCTACCCAAATTCGTGCGAAGTGCACTTAAATTGAAAAATTTATCCGCAAATTTAATGCCCTTCTCGGCCAAAATTCTGTCATGTGGATTTGCCCCGCTAAGTGCATCGCTAAAAATCGCAAGTGCACCTCGCAAAGTGCATAAAAAAGAGAGAGTACGGCGTGAATACCGACTCTCTCGGGATTAAAACGACTTCAATTTTTGGTCAATTCCGAGTCACACATCATAACTGTTGAAATGGTGGCTTGGAACCGTTGACACAATAGCGTTTATAATGATTTCTCGCGATCAATTTGTCCGACAGTTTTTAAGGATATGAGC
>Ga0080006_1135482_pt1 | contig 15552 bp, 15 predicted proteins | sample RS3BMetagenome_FD_69209 | JGI IMG/M metagenome (GOLD analysis project Ga0080006, IMG submission 69209) | Ferric oxide microbial mat and aquatic microbial communities from Rainbow Spring, Yellowstone National Park, USA - RS3B (SPADES... ... | reverse complement strand
CAACAGGCCGGTCAACCTAATCAGGCTGTTGCTAGTCGTGTGTCGTTGAATCAGGAAACAAGTTCCCATATTGCAGACGAACCCATACTGGGGGATAGCAATGCGGGAAGCTCACGCGCTTCAGCGTGAGAGGATGTCACTAAACTTATGGTAAATGAAGATCACCCAGAGTTTAGCAATAAAAAGGGCCATGGATCACATTAAGAGCACCTTCATTGGTGTAAGATAAATTTAGGCGAAATACGATATCGCTAATTCCAGGATGGTTCTGCCTAAGGCAATTAACTAATCAATAAACCCGTTAAAGCTTATATAATATACAGCCAGATGGCATGTTAGATAAACCATGAGCAATGTGGAAGTGTATCTGTTTGAAGAAGCAGCTCCGTTGAACCTGACAAAGTTTGAGTTGGGAGGAAAAGGATACGGTCTTGTTGAAATGACAAAGCTGGGGCTCCCCGTGCCGCCCGGTGTTGTAATTACAACAAGAATGTGCAACGAATATTTTAAGAGAGGAAAGACCCTGTGGCCTGAACTGCAGGATGCAATAACTCAAAAGGTAAAAATACTTGAAAACAAGGTTGGAAAGCATTTTAATGATAAAAATAATCCCCTACTTGTTTCTGTAAGGTCAGGTGCTCCGTATTCAATGCCGGGTATGATGGATACGGTGCTTAACCTCGGAATAAATGATATGGTGGTTGATGTTGTGGCCAAAAAGTTCGGTGATGAAAGATTTGCTTACGATACATACAGGCGCTTCATACAGTTATTCGGAAAAATTGTGATGAGGGTTCCTGGGGAGCTCTTTGATAAGGAGCTTGAGAGGCTAAAAGATGAGCTGAAGGTCAAGAATGATATTGAAGTTTCGGCAAACGGGTGGAAGGAGCTAGTTAAAAGGTACAAGAAAATTATAAAGGACAGTACAGGCAAGGACCTGCCTCAGGATCCATGGGAACAGCTATTTATGGCGGTTGGTGCGGTGTTTGAATCCTGGTGGAACCAAAGAGCTATTGAATACAGAAAAATCTACAAAATACCTGATGAGCTTGGAACAGCCGTAAACATAGTGATGATGGTGTTCGGGAACATGGATGACAGGAGCGGAACCGGGGTAGCATTTACAAGGGATCCTTCAACTGGTGAAAAGAAGCTATACGGCGAATTTTTGCTCAAGGCGCAGGGAGAAGATGTAGTGGCTGGTATAAGGACCCCGGTCCCCGTTGAAAAGCTAAGGGACATAATGCCGGAAGCGTACAGACAACTGGAGGATATTTCTAGAAAGCTGGAACAGTATTTCAAGGACATTCAGGATATTGAATTTACAGTTGAAAGCGGAAAACTTTACATGCTGCAGACAAGGAATGCCAAGAGGACTGCAGCGGCCGCAGTTAAAGCAGCCATAGACATGGTAAACGAGGGGCTGATAAGCAGGGAAGATGCAGTGCTGAGAATAGAACCAAACCAGATTCAGACCCTCCTGTACAAGCAGATAGATCCCAATTTAAAGACATCGCCAATAGCTAAGGGGCTCCCAGCTTCACCGGGTGCAGCCGTGGGGAAGGTAATTTTTACAAACGAAAGGGCGCAGGAGCTGAAAAAGAATGGGGAAAAGGTAGTGCTTGTAAGGCCTGAAACTACGCCAGAAGACATAGCGGGAATAGCAGCAGCTGATGGCGTGCTCACAAGCAGGGGTGGAATGACAAGCCATGCGGCGGTGGTTACAAGGGGGATGGGCAAACCGTGCATAGTGGGCGCAGAGTCAATTAAGATTAACATGGATAAAAAGTACTTTGAAGCAGGTGGAAAGACAATTAAGGAAGGTGATATAATAACCATTGACGGAACAACAGGTGGAGTATTTGTCGGGGAGCTGCCTCTGGTTGAGCCAAAGCTAAGTGGTGGCGTTGCTCAAATTCTGGAATGGGCAGACGGTTTCAGGAGGCTTAAGGTTAGAGCTAATGCCGATACTCCGGAAATGGCAGCGAAGGCCAGGGAAAACATGGCCGAGGGGATAGGGCTCGCAAGAACAGAAAGGATGTTCAACGCTCCTGACAGGCTTGCGCTTGTGCAAAAGATGATACTTTCAGACACCCCGGATGAGAGGAAGAAATATCTAAATCAGATAAAACCGTTGCAGAAGAACGATTTCAAGGCACTGTTTAAAATAATGAAGGGATTGCCGGTCACTATAAGGTTGCTTGATATGCCATTGCATGAATTCCTTCCAAAACTTGAAGAAATACTGCCAGAGGTGACTGAATTGAGGATCACTGGCAGAGACAAAAAGTTGCTTGCTGAAAAGGAAAGAGTGCTGAAAAGGGTAATGGAACTCAAGGAATACAATCCAATGATGGGCCAGAGAGGTGTAAGGCTTGCGCTGATGTATCCTGAAATATACGAAATGCAGGTCGCAGCAATATTTGAAGCGGCACTGGAAGTACAAAAGGAGGAGGGTGAAGCCCCAATAGTAGAAGTTATGATTTCTCAGCTAGCGGAGGCGGAGGAGCTTAGGCGTGCAAGGGAAATAGTGATGAGGGTGGCTGAGGAGACAATGAAGGCGAGTGGTAGGAGCTTAAAGTACAAGATAGGTACAATGATTGAAACACCGAGAGCAGCCCTCACAGCATCCAAGATAGCCAAGTATGCAGACTTCTTCTCATTTGGCACCAATGACCTCACACAGGCCACATTTGCCTTCAGCAGGGACGATGTTGAAGCCAAATTCATACCATTCTATGTGGATAACAAGGTTATACCGGCAGACCCATTCTCAACACTCGATGCTGACGGTGTGGGAAGGCTGGTTGCAATAGGTTCAAAGGAGGGCAAGGAAGCCAATCCAGAGCTTGAAGTTGGTGTATGCGGGGAAACAGGCGGGGACCCAGATTCAATAGAGAAATTTAACAGCCTTGATGTTGACTATGTAAGTGCATCGCCTTATAGAGTTCCCATAGCCAGGCTAGCTGCAGCACAAGCAGAACTCAAGAAGAAGCATAAAACATCAACTACCGCCTGAGCTTCTTTCTTTCCTTTTTACAGGCATCATTTAACATTTTTGCAAGTCTGGAATTTTTTGCCTTTATTTTTTCAACATATTCTAAAAATCCCCCTTCATTTTCAGTTACACAGTACACTGCAGCTAAGTTGTACTGGGCCTCCGTAAAATCTGGGTCCAGTGCCAATGCCCTTTTAAAGCAATCCTCAGAAACGGCATAGTTTTTTTTGTGAAAATTTACCAGCCCAAGGTTGTACCAACCTTTTTTTTCATCAGGGTACATTTCCGTAATTTGTCTGAATTTTTCCTCAGCCTCCTCATTTTTACCTAGCTCAGCAAGTGCAACCCCGGTGTTAAGTAGCGCGTCCTTATAATGAGGGTCAATATTGAGTGATGCCTCAAAAGCTTTAAGCGCATCAATCCTTTTACCGATCATGATGTATGATTTTCCCAGTAAGAGTGCAGCCTCTTTGCTTTCTGGAGATAAAGAAAGCGCCCTAGAAAAGGACTTGACAGCGTCCTTGCCTTTGCCCAGATAGAAATATGAATATCCCAGTAACATAAGTGATTCATAGTGATCATAACCGTATTTTTCAAAATTCTTAAGTGACTTGACTACATCTTTATAATTTCCCTTGTTAAAGCTTTCCCGCGCTTTTTCCAAGATCCTCACCCCCCTAAAGTAACGATAGTTTCCTCAAGAAGGTTCAGTTCGTAGTTTATAGCATTCAAGCTTGACCGCATAATACAATTCCCTTTATTTAAGCATTTAACCATAATCAGATTGTTCTCTTTTACAAATCCGTGAGCAAGAAAGCTCCGACATTCATGGAGGAGATGAATTGCGAAGTATATAATTTATATATCATTAATGATCAATACATAATAGAAGCATGCGACGTTCAAATACAGTGCGCATCATTGCAGGAAAGGAAACCAAAGCAAAATTAATTGCTATAGGAAAGGAATTCAAACTTCTGGAACTATTCATCAATAATAACACGAGTTAAGCAGGTAGGCAAGGAATACGGCATGAAAGCCTGTGAATGAAGTAAATACATCTAAAACGTGTTCTCTGTGTGGGGAAATTCACGAAAATGGAAGAATAAAGAGGGGATTGTTTGAGTGTCCTCACACGAAGAAGGTAATAAACGCAGATTTGAACGGAGCAATAAACATGATGAAACATAATCCGATGAGTATAGGGGCAAGTGGGTAACTAAAGGCACAGCCTGTGGTCTACCGCAGGAGCGGGTGGGTAACCACTAGCAATGAAGCCATGAGAATGAAAACGGTAAACCACGAACCTATGATCAGCCTTAAAGGAACCACATTTCCTTTAGGGCTGTGAGGATGTCAGTAAAATTATTAACACATAACAAAACATACTATAGCTTGATTTTAAATGATAGTAAGTGGATAGTGGAGTAGGAGAGTAAAGGCATGGAATACAACAAATTTGAAGAGACAATAATAATCTGTGTGGATGATTAAGATTTATATCAAATATGAAAATTTTTTGACTTTAGGATTAAAGCCTAAGGATCAGCGATAAAGTTAGATAAAAAGCCTAATCCTAAAACTAAGATTATTAAAATTTTAATTCAGCTATATAAATAGAGTAAGCTGTCTAAAGAGGAATAATATTTGCATTATTTTATAATTGTTATACAAAAGGTAAACTTTTTACGGCCTATCTATATCCCTTAAAAAAGATGGGAGGAAATTTCATTCTTTACCCACCATATCAACTGAATCTTCCCATTCAAGCGTCACCTTCATAGTTTCAGGCTTTGGCTCCTTTAGGACATTCTTCGAAATCCTCATATTTATCATCCCTCCTTCTGGTAGCTTCACGGAATAACCATCATAGCCAAGCCCCGCAAAATACCTCCTTAAAGTCAATTCAATTTTTCCCATAAAACCGTCCTCACTCCCTTCATAATACTGATAAATCCCAGATTATCTCCCATCACATGAATACAAATATTATGTTATTTTAATATTTTCCCTTAAAAAAGATGGGGCTGGCCGGATTTGAACCGGCGATCACCAGCGCCCGAGGCTGGCAGCCTAAACCAGACTAGCCGACGGCCCCCACATATCAATGTTCTCGTCAGTCTTACTTAAAAATTTTTCAAGCTCATCAAGTGTTGGGCTACCTCTAGCTTCATCCTTTGTAACCTTTAAAGCCGCGGCATAGTTTGCAAGCTTTAAAGCTTGAAAATCGTTTAATCCTTTATAAATTGCAGCCATAAATGCACCAGTAAAAGCATCGCCAGCACCAGCAGTGTTCAATGCTTTTAACCCAAACGATTCAATATCAATCCCTGGTACTGCCAATTGCTCTGTATCAGTAATTATTTTTGCACCGTGGCTTCCCATCGTGACAACCCTTTTTTTAAATGATTCCGAAATGCAGTTTACAACTCCATTCATTTCTTCTTCATTTAGGAAAACATAATCTCCAGATATTTTGCAGACTGAATCTGGAGCGCGAACAGCAAAAGCGGCGGGTACATAGACCTTTATACCAGCTGTAATTGAAAGAGCAATAGCAGCCAGCTCTGGGCTAACATTGGCAACTATAACCATTCTCGATCCCTTTATTAAATCTGAGATCTTTTTGGATAATAGAAAATCTTTGTCAAGCCCTGAATTGGCACCATAATATGAATTTATTTGGTTCTGGCCAGAAGGGTCAACTAACACAAAAGATTGGCCGCTTTCAACTTCATTTAAAATCCTGACACCTGATGAATCTATATTTAGCTTATTGAATGCATCAAAGTGAAGTCTGCCCGCTTCATCGTTCCCTACAGCTCCAATGAACCTGGCGCCCCCCGTCAGCTTTGCAAAGGCAGTCACGATGTTTCCTCCTTTGCCGCCCAGGGTCCTCTTAATTTTCAGCACCTTTGATTCACCACCTGGAAGGGAAATTCTATCTACATAGAGATTCACATCAACGTTAAGAGTGCCTATTACAGTGACTGGCAAATTCATGTCAGTTAGTTAAATAATGTTCATAATTAACTTTTTTAGTACTGGGTATGCTTTACAAATCCATGAGCAAGAAAGCTCCGACATTCATGGAGGAGATGAATTGCGAAGTATATAATTTATATATCATTAATGATCAATACATAATAGAAGCATGCGACGTTCAAATACAGTGCGCATCATTGCAGGAAAGGAAACCAAAGCAAAATTAATTGCTATAGGAAAGGAATTCAAACTTCTGGAACTATTCATCAATAATAACACGAGTTAAGCAGGTAGGCAAGGAATACGGCATGAAAGCCTGTGAATGAAGTAAATACATCTAAAACGTGTTCTCTGTGTGGGGAAATTCACGAAAATGGAAGAATAAAGAGGGGATTGTTTGAGTGTCCTCACACGAAGAAGGTAATAAACGCAGATTTGAACGGAGCAATAAACATGATGAAACATAGTCCGATGAGTATAAGTGGCTAACTGAAGGCACAGCCTGTGGTCTGGGGCGGGGTGGGCAACCACTAGCAATGAAACAGTAGAATGATAGCGGTAAACCACGAACCTATGATCAGCCTTGAAGGAACCACATTTCCTTTAGGGCTGTGAGGATGTCAGACTGATATCAATTTAAACAGTACTCCCGCAAGTATAATGCTTCACTCTCCTATAGAAATTTATGAGGGGCCTCATCAGTTTTAACGGTTTAGGGAATAACAAATGAGGCCCAACTGGAAATTGGTAAGGAAATTAATATAAATAAACTCTGCTCTAAAGCTCTGAAAGATAACCTTGGGATAAATGTTGCAAGCAATTCAAGGATATGATAAAGCCTTTGTTCTACATTTCAATAAATAATGCATCTGCGGAATCTTTGAAATACATGAACGACTTCCCTTCACCAGACACACTGCTACGCAGGCTAGAGAGCCTTGACCTAAAGCAGGTTGTGAATGCCTTAAATTCAGCTAACAGGACCATATTAACTGGTCATGCCAGAGATGGGACGAAGATGGCAATAGACTTCACTGAAGAGCCATATTATGGAAAATTAGACATGTACGTGAGCAAGTACAAGAATGGAACTGATAGATTTCATACCTTTGCTACTATAAGCGTTGTTGGGAAAGAAGAGAAGGAAAGGCTAACTTTGTACTCCTTGCCAATGCCAGATACTAAAGAAGATATTGTCAAGAAATTGCTAGAAAATGCCCAAGACATCAGTCTTGATGATGGACAGAGGTTTTTTCAAAACAGAAATGATAAAATTGCTTCAAAGCATGGGAATAAGCTTCATAATGCCAGCAGTTAGGAACGAAAGGATAAAGAGGATGCTGAATGAATACGCAAAAGGTAACATACCTTCTGTATATGAAATGGGATCAAAGGTTTATTTGGTAATAGCAAGGGATCAAGGGAAGAAGAAGATAAGCCCGTTGATAAGTTCATAGCTTTTGTAACAAACATAAAGTTTGATGATCCTGAAAGGATTGTCGATATAATACCCGAAGAGTACAGGTACAGGTGGGGAATAGAAACGTCTTACAGGGTTGAGGATGGATTTGAGGCTAAGACGACAAGCAGTAACTTTACGCTAAGGGTGATATACTTCATGTCATCCATCATTCTCTACAACTTATGGATACTAACTAGGGTTTAAATTCAAAGCATGACTGCATACTTTTTCAAGCATATTGTTGAAATGGAAATAATAATAATAATAGTAAGCGGACTGGGGCCTCCTAAGTGGTAATTTGAACAGGCTGATATAGAGATCCTAGTTTGAACTGTAAACTAAGGGCTAAAATTTGACAAAAAACAAAGCTATATGGCATTAAACCAAAAGTTAATCAAAAACCAAAAACATCAATTATATCTCTAATTGTTATGAAATGTCATTACCTGCGGGAGTACTGTTTAAACTGCAAAGCAATATAAGAAGGTTCACTAAAAGTTTATGTCATTTGAAAGAGGAAATGGTGGTGCTGGAGCACCTTAAACTTGCAGGCATTGACTACGGCAAGTCCATAGCCATTTCTACGGGCATGGACCTGCAACAAGTTGTTACAATACTTGAAAGTTTGGAGGATTCAGGGTATATAGAAAGGGTACAGGGTGACTCTATAAAGAGGAGTAATGCCAAATTCAAACTGTCAAAGGAGGTTCATAAGCATCATCTGTACTATAGATTAACAAGGAAAGGTAAAATTTTTCTTAGGGAGCACAGAAAACGTTAAAAAGTTCATTCAATTAATGATAAAAGCCTGTTTGCTAGAGCTCTTATTCTATCCTTGTAAGGGACAATTTTATCGTGTTTATTTTCATTTTCCAGATAGTCTATTATTGAATCCAATGTTCCAAGTGCCAAAGGAACAGAACTTAGCCATAGGGGAGGACCGCCTGAATAAAGTTTACCGCTTTGTGTCAAAACGTATCTTCCGTCATCCATTTTTTGTATGTAGTTTTCTGATGTCAGCTGAGCTAGGACAGGATATATGGAACCAGGAGACGGGAGCCAGCCAAGCCTCTGTTCGATTTCTTTCATTATTTCCACACCATTTTTTGGTCCTTGAAGTAGAATTGTTATTACTATTAATCTTAACATTCTATGAGCTCCATGACCATGATGCATTCTGTTCAATTTTAATGTCGAAATATCGATAACAGAATATAAACTTTACAGTGAATTAGCAAGCCGATATATGGAGCACTGTTAACAAAACAGTGATCAATGGACTTCGCCTCCGAAGAGGGCAGGGGGCCGGATGTACTGGTAGGGGTCTTAAGACCCTTTACTTATTAAGATAAAGTTTTTTACTAGTTAGCTAAAGCCTCAGCATGGAAAATGGGTGGCAACTGCTTTCTGTAACAACCCTTGCGGCTGCCATTAGCGGGATGGCAGGAAGCGCACTGATACTTGCCCTGCCATCCATAATGGTAGAGTTCCACGTAAATTTAATTTATACACTTTGGATCATAATCTCTTATCTTATAGCGCTTGTTTCGGTATTGACGATAATAGGAGCTGTAACGGACAGAATTGGTAGGGCTAACACATTCAGGATTGGGATAATAATATTTACAATATTTTTCGCTAATTTTGGGATTCTCTCCTTCACCGCTCTACATAATAATTTTCAGGGTATTTCAGGCAGTTGGAGCAGCTTTTATAATGACGAATTCAAGCGCAATGGTAACTGAAGTGTTCTCAAAAAAAGGAAACCTAGGATTCGCATTGAGCATAAACCAAATAGCCATTTCAGCAGGCTTTGCTATTGGCCCTATAATTGGTGGAATTCTCACGGAAATTTCATGGAGATGGGTTTTTTGGTATAATGTTCCACTGGGCATTGTTGCATTGCTCTGGAGCCGTGGCAAATTGAAGGAGATCCCAGAGAGCAAAAACATTTCTAAAATTGATTGGATTGGCGCAATCATATTTTCAATCATAATAACATATGCGAGTCTGGCCCTTACGATCTTTCCCATGTTAAACATAGGGGCTTTTATCAATTATATATCAATAGTTGCTATGGTAATTCTGATTGTTTCCCTATTTTATATTGAACATAGGTCAAATAACGCGATTTTTGATCCTCACCTTTTTTCTAACAGATCATTCAGCATATCAATGACAGTCAATCTTTTAAATGGTATAGCTACAGGCTCACTGATTTTTCTTTTAACACTGATTTTTCAGGGACCTTATGGTATGTCTCCCCTTGAAGCAGCATTTTATATGATACCTTTTGCTGCATCATGGTCCATAATTTCCCCAGTAAGTGGTAAGCTGGCTGACAGAAAAGATGCTTCAGTAATAGCCACCATGGGACTGTTTCTTGTTGCAGCAGGAATGTGGATGCTATCAACTGTAGCGCTTTCTGTGTCGCCTCTCATTCTAAGCATTTATATGACGGTTGTAGGGATCGGCGCTGGTATGTTCAATTCTCCAAACAATAAATTTATCATGAATATTCCGCCACCGCATAAAAGGGGTTTAACCTCAGGCACAATGTCCCTGTTCCGTAACTTCGGGTCCATACTCAGCTTTTCGTTGCTGATTCCGGTCATCTTGAACTATGTACCGTTATCTTCACTGTTAAGCATTTTTATCTTTGGTGGTGGTGCTCCTGCAGATTTGCTGTCAAGCTTTATGCTTGGAATCAGATCTGCTGCGATGATTGCTGCAATAACAGCAACGGTGGCAATACCGCTGTCGTTATTTAGAGGAAAGATAGGGAAGTCCTTTAGCTAGGTAATTTCATCATATTAGATCTTGGTTTCCTGTTTGTTTCACATGGCTCAGTAGTTTTATTACAATGGGCGCGCAATTAACCTTTAATAGATGTTTTAACATTCGATAAATGAGGTTTTTCATCAGTTTGCCTAATCTCAGATTTAGAAATTATTTTCAATCAGTTTAAAAAGCTTATCTAAATTTCAATGGTATATTTAGAAGCTTTGTGTTAAAGTTTGGCATTCTTGTGTTAATAAATATAAATGAAAAAATGACGCACATATATGATGAGAGAAAGGCTGTATATAACAGATTAGTCCAAATTATGTCACGAAATTGTATATTCCGGTTTTCCACAGGTATAATGCAAAATACAATGAATTAGACCTGCATGCGGCCCTGATAGAGCCGTTCACAGGAAACACGTTTGCGGAATCAGACATGGCCAGGGTTGCTGAGGAGTCTGGCATTAATGTACCCAGCTGGTCACGTATAAGGGATACTGTAGAATTGGTTGAGCCTGGCAACTGGTTGTCATGCTTGACGGAGCATTGGAATCAACCCTGGACGAGCTCGGGAACATAATGCATTTGATTTACCAGTAATTGTCGCAATAGACAAGCGCAAGGTACCTAGGTACGATGCTGGCAATGACCACTGCTTCCTGACAAGGAGCAAATATGAGCGTGGCATATCAACTTACTTACTGGAAAGGAAAACAGAGCTAAACTGGCTTAGAAAGGCATTCGTTAACTGCTGGAACGAGGGCGGTGCACCACGAACCGATGATCAGCCTTGAAGGAACCACATTTCCTTTAGGGCTGTGAGGATGTCAGCTGCAGAACTACTGCTGTTAATAGTAACTTTTTTATAAACAGGTTTAAGAATGAACTTATTGAACAAAATTCAGATAAAATATTTTGAAGTGCTATTTAATCTTATGCTGATGGGGGCAAAGGACAGCTACATAAAGATTAAAACTTCAGATCTTGCAAAAAAGCTCGGAAAATCGCAGCAGGCGGCAAGCGTTTACCTTATAACCCTAGAACATGAAGGGCTTATTGAAAGGCAATCCAGCAGGGACGGGACTTTAGTTAAAATATCTCAAAATGGATTGGACCTGCTTGTTACCATTTATCTGCTTTTAAGGAATGAACTTGAAGAATCCCCTACATCAATAGTTTTAGAAGGAACTGTGTTCAGCGGCATGGGCGAAGGTGCATATTACATGAGCCTCCCCAAATATAGAGAACAGTTTATGAAAAAGATCGGTTTTGAACCATATCCAGGAACGCTCAATCTGAAGATTGACCTGAAATTCCTTATGGAAAGGGAGAAATTGGAGCAATATAAGCATCTGGGAATTAAAATAGAAGGGTTCAGCGATGGATCTAGAACCTATGGATCTCTATGGTGTTTTCACTCTCTTATCGAGAGTGTTAGGGGAGCTGTAGTGTTAATAGAACGAACGCACTATGATATAAGCGTAATTGAGGTTATATCACCCATAAATTTCAGAAAGGAATTGGGCATAAAGGATGGGGATAGAGTAAAAATAACCATATTTATTTGATAAAAAACAGTTGCGGCAGCCGGGATTTGAACCCGGGATTTCCAGCGTGGCAGGCTGACGTCCTAGACCAGGCTAGACGACTGCCGCTCCACAATTTATGTAAAAGCAACTTTTAATAAGCTTAACTGTTTGCTAGGAAATTTTGGAATCCCATGTCCCTGAATTTATTTCAGCTATAATCTCCTTGGGTGTTTTGTTTTCAACCTTTATGCCGAGTGAGGTACATGTCCCTATGACCATTTTTACAGCGCCTTTAAGCGATTTAGCACTAGTATAATCATATTTACTTTTAGCTATTTTGACAACTGAATCGAAAGAAATATTTCCTGCCCATTCAGTACCGGGTTTTGCAGAACCCTTCTGCAGCCCAACCTCTTTCAGTATTAATGCAGATGTGGGCGGTAACCTGACCAGCACATTAAATGTCTTATCTGAAAACACTTCTACAGATACAGGCACTTTCATTCCTTTATAATCATTAGTCATATCATTGATTTTCTTTACTACTTGCATCACATTAAGTGCTAAAGGCCCAAGAGCGGGTCCAATGGGAGGACCAGCATTGGCCTCCCCTCCTGGCACTATAAAGCTAAAGACCTTCTTTTCCTTTTCTGCCATGACAAAATCCTATCTAACAAGTCTTTTAAACCTTTATCCAGTCCAGAACTATCATAAAAGGCTCATTTTGATATAAAAAATAATAAAATGAAATATGTATTAAAAAGGGTTATGATTCGATTGGCATGACAACCAATTCTTCATTTGACGTCTCTTCTAAGCTTTTTAATTTTGGCTCCGATAAAAATACGGCAGTTATTATAGCGCCAACAACGCTTATTGCTGATAGCATTTCCAGGATCCCCCTTACACCCATCAGCATCATCAGTGTTGGAAAATAAAAGGTGGTTATGGCTGCACCAAGTTTACCGGCAGCTGCTGATATTCCATGACCAGTTGTCCTGTACTGTGTAGGATATACTTCTGCAGGGATTACGAAGGTTGTCGTATTTGGCCCAAAATCTATGAAGAAGAATGAAAGTGAATAAAGAGCAAACGCATAAGTTGTAGGGATGATGAACCCAATTATTTTGGTCCCTGAGGCTATAGTTACAAGAGAAACTGTGAGGTAAATGGCAGTCATTATCAAGAATCCCTGTATCTGTATGACTTTTCTTCCTAGCCTATCCATAAATGCAACGGCAGTGAAATACCCAAAGAACCCCACCAAATATGGTAATCCCTGCTCAATGATTAGGTATCCAACAGACCTTGCTGGCCCTAGGATTTGAGATACTATAGGACCAGAATATATTCCTGTACCGTAGAATGCAATGTCCAGAATGAACCATGGAAGTGCAGTGCCAAGAAGCACCATCCAGTACTGTTTAAATAAATCAGCCAACCCAATTTTCTTAGCCTTTAAACCTTGGGTGTTAACTTCTGTACCTAGAAAATTTGCAGCTTTTTTCACCTGTTCTACATCCTGTTTTACAATTGCAGAGTACCTCGGGGTCTCCGGTATGGTTCTTCTTAGGTATATGACTGTCAGTGCGGGAATGGCGCCCAAAAACAGCATCACTCTCCAGGCCAAACTTGCAGGCAACATATAGGCGCTTAAGGCACCTACAGCAATTGCAGCCATGCTGCCAAGACCTTGGTTTGAAAAGACAAGGGCTATCAGTTTTCCTCTATCTTTTACATTGGCATATTCGCTCATAATGGTTGCAGATACTGGATAATCACCACCGATACCGAATCCCATGATTCCCCTGAAAATTATTAACCATAATATATTTGGGGCAAAAGCGGAAAGCGCCGCACCCAATGCAAGTATTGCAGCCTCAATTCCATATACCCTTTTTCTTCCAAGCCTGTCAGCAAGGAAACCAAATGATAATTGACCAATTATCGCTGTAAATAGGGCAGAAGATGTAAGCAGGCCAGTGTAAAAGATGTTTAACTGAAAGCCAGGTAATGTATAGTGCATAAATATATCCAGCACCGCAGATATTATGAAGAGGTCGTAAGCATCTGTGAAGAATCCCATTCCTGAAGTGTACCAGATTTTTATATGTTTGAACGAAAGGTTCAGGTTATCGAGCATAGTAAATGGATTTTTTTCATTCATATTCTGTCAAAAAATCAGCATTTTTTTAATTTAATAAGTATTTACAATATAAAAAATATAAAATATATATTTTATTTGAAATAAATACTTTTAAAGCAGTGAATGTAACAGCTTAAAAAGAAAGGTCAGTTATTTATTTTAATCATACTGTCAAAAATCCCGCTAACCGCTAAAAAAGGTTATAGACGAAATATTATTTTTTTAAAAACAGAAAATTTTGACATCAGCAAGGTTTTTATAGCTGACCATAAGATAAATCATGATGACGAATAAAGGCAAAGATGTAAGCAATTCATCGTCAGGCTCGGTAAATGACAATTCACAAGGGAAGCAGGATATATCACAGCCAAAGGTCAAATTTCCATGGGCTGTCCTTTTTGGCTTGGGAATGGGAATGCTGGTATATGGAGTTGCAGAAAGTTATGGCCCAGTTACAGCAGTGAGCGGTGTTATACCATCAAGCTTGGCCTTTCTGGGGTACAGCCTTCCATACATAGCAGGAGGTATTGGCGCAGGCTTATCAGGTTTGCTGGCAGATTATTATGGAAGAAAAACTTCTTTTGTAATAACCACCATTCTTATACTGATAGGTATAGCGTTATATGTAGTTGCTTCTAGCAATGTTCCTATCCTTATAATATCATTTATTCTTGTAGGCATGGCAGCCATAGGGCTGGAAAGCCCAATACTTACAATGATGTCTGAAGCAGTGCCTGCAAAATACAGAGGTAGCTCATTGACCATAGTTCAAAACTTTGGTAACCTTGGTGTAGCTATAACATTTATTCCATTACTGTTGGGCCTTACCGGCGCAGTTAGCACTACAGCTATAGCATTGCTTTTCGTAGCTCCCCTTGCAGCTTTGATTATAATTGTTTTATGGGCCAAGGAGTCAATACCGTGGAAATCGGTAGCTGGGAAGACTGATGAAAGTGTTCAGGAAGCATGGAATTCAATAGAAGAAAAGGGCACAGAAAATATAGCACCAACTGCAGGTATGGGAATGAGGTTCTTAACTCTAATATTGATAGGCATAATACAAGATGTGGCATTTGTATACATAACATATGGCGTAAGCTACACGTACTTTTACCCAATAGCACCGGACGTGGCATTGGTAGGAGGCTTGACCATGGTGGTGGTGGGAATCATAGCAGGTCTGTGGGTTGTGCATAAAGTGAGCAGAAAATCCTTCGCTACATTTTCATACGTTTTGCTGGTCATTCTGTGGGCAATGATCTGGATATATGTTGATGTTACAGGTGATTTTGCAAGCAGCAGATTGCTAGCCTTGATGGCAATTCCATTTATCGCAGTTGAGACCACATGGGCTTCAAGGGCAATGCTTGAACCGGAACTCTTCCCCACAAAAAGGAGGGCGACATACATATCCATAGTAAGGTTTGTTGTATGGGTAACTACAGGTATAATAACTGGCATCTTGACATATTATGCACCAGCATTTAATGTAGCAATGGCAGTCACTTTAATAATATTCTTAATAGGAGCTTTAGCAGCATGGTTGTGGCAGGTAAAGGGATTTGAAACTGGTAGGAAAAGCTTGGCAGGCCACGATGTCAAATCAAAGTAAATTATTTTTTTTATTTTATTTTTTTTACATAATT
>Ga0080006_1137048_pt1 | contig 15562 bp, 14 predicted proteins | sample RS3BMetagenome_FD_69209 | JGI IMG/M metagenome (GOLD analysis project Ga0080006, IMG submission 69209) | Ferric oxide microbial mat and aquatic microbial communities from Rainbow Spring, Yellowstone National Park, USA - RS3B (SPADES... ... | reverse complement strand
GTCGGCACCATATATCTCTACTTCTCCTCGCGCGACGACCTGTTCCTCACCCTTACCGCCGAACGTATCCAGCGCCTGAACGACCGTTATCGTGAAATCCAGGCGCGCCGCCTTGCCCCGCTCGAGGAGTTGCGCGCGGTCGTGTCAGCCTATTTCGAATACCTGGCCGAGTCGCGCGAGCTGTTTTTGACTCAACAGTCGGCCGGATACGCACATATCCGAAAGCGGCTTAAGCATCGCGGCGAAATCGAGCGCTACGACACTGTCCTCAAGCTCGGGCGCGAGTGCTTCGATCTGTGGGCGAAATCGGTATCGCGCGTGTGCGAGGCCGGCTCGGTGGACGACCCGAATCGGCGCGCGCTGGTCGCGGCCGTGATATGGGCCGGCCTGAACGGGACCTTTTTGCTGACCTTCGCCAACGCTTCGAACCGGGTCAAGGCCGCGAGGTCCTGAGACTCATCGGCCAGGGCGTGGGCGATCTGCTCCTGAACCCGGGGGTCGTCGGGAAACGCTTTTTCGAGCCGATCCCAGACCGCCAGGGCCTTGTCATTGCGATGCGCCCGCTGATGGACTCGCCCCAGAGCCTGGTAGATCTCGAGCAGGTCAGCCCGAGCCGGCTTGCGGGTCAAGGCTCGTTCGAAGGCGTCGGCCGCGGCGTCGGGCTGACCGACGAGAACCAGCGCCTGACCCAGGTAATAGGAAGGGATCGGGTCATCGGGCCTGGTCGCCTCGGCTTTTCGCAGGGCTTCGACCGCCGAGGCGTCGCGACCGCGCTGGGCTTCGACCAGGCCGATGATCAACCAGGAACCGCCGTCGTCGGGATCGGCGGCCACCTTGTCGCGATAGGTTTTCAGGAAGGGATCGAGCGAACCGCGTTCGACGTGGAATCCATAGACCCGGTCGAGCGCGGTGCCTCGCCGGGGGGCTTTTTCGAGGACCGCGAGAAAACGATCAAGAACTTTACGCTCGCGGGCCTCGTCGGCGAGGTCGGCTGAATCGGGTTGCTGGAACGCCAGGGCTGGGCCGACGAGGATCGTGAAGACGAGCGCAGGGGTCACTCGGGGGGTCATCATCATGGAACGTCGGCCCTTCCCTGGATCGGATCGCATGAATTTCAAGCGTCCGCAAGCGTAGCCAGTCCGAATTCCGTCGTCAACATTCGGTGGATGGCCCGCCCTCGACGGGATCTTCAAGGCGCGATCGTGTGTCGATGCCTCCCCTGACCGATCAAAGTCGTGGTCGCCCAGTCTCCGAGACTACTTATCGGACCATCTTGTACAGATTGAGATGTTCGAGCAGGTCGACGATCCAGGGGTGAGTCCAGGGGGACCGCAGGGAATAACCGACCGAGAGAACCGAGAACCCCAGCGCGATCAGAATCAACCGTTGGGGGAGCTTGCGGGTCTGACCGCCGGCCAGTCCGCTGGGCAGAGTCAGGAGCCAGAAGGGAATCAGCCAGAACAGCCAGCGAAGGCCGGAAGTCGAGCCGCCGTAATTCCTGGCCTTGGGATTCCAGGTGTAGAAGGCCAGCATCGCGACGGTCAAGAGCAAGGTCAGCCACGAGACCGCCTTGAGGGGCCGACCCTTGCCAAAGATCGTGAGCAAGGCACCGTAAATGGAAAACAGGAAAATCGGCGAGAGCGAGAAAACTCCGTGATGCCCGAACGTCATGTGGAACAGATAGCGCGGCATCGATTCAGGATGGAGGTTGAAATAGTCGAACTCGAGCGGAGTGTTCCAGTAGCTCCCCTCATAATTGTATGACTTGGTGCCGAACTCCTCATAGACCGGCTTGAACTGGCCAAAAGCGAGGTACTGCGTGGCGAAGAACGCCAGGAGCGGCACCAGGGCCGCCGGGACGAAGTAAAGGAGGGTTAACTTCGGTGACCTGACCAGCAACAAAAGGAAAAGAAGACCGCCGAAAAGACCGGCGGGGATCTCGTTGCAGGCACAGAAGGCGGCCCAGAATCCCGCCGCCACGAAGTCCGACTTCCGCCATCGAGGACCAGGCCGGGTCTTGTCGTAGGAAAGATCCTCCTGATCCTCGTCGAGCGCGTCGGGCTCCTGGTCGCAGATCCTCACGAAGGCGAACATCGCGAAAAATGCCGAATAGGCGGCGACCGTGTGATTGTTCAGGCTCGAATTGAAGACCAGCAGGTAGTTTCCCCAGGCTCCGGCAACCAGGGCCACGAAATAGGCCCAGTCGTTGGGGGCGTGACGATCGAGGAACCGGGCGTAGAGGATCAGGAAGAAAAGGAACGGTACGATATTGAACAGAACAATCACCGGCTTGAAGTAAAGAACGTAAGCCTGCCAGATCATCGGCGGGGGCGTTTCCAGGACCGGCTTCTCGTCGGCCGACTTCTGGACGTAGCGCTCGACCCGCTTCTGTTCGAAGGTTCCATCGAGAGGAACGCCCGAGAGCTTGCGGAACGGATAGATCACGCCGGCCATCACGGTTGCGAAGAGAGGCGGCTTGCTCGAATAGTAATGCTCCGGCGCGGCCTCATCGACCTTCTCGAAGCGACCGCTCGGTTTCCAGAACGGGTCGGGCTTCTTGACCTTGTCCTGCGTGTCCTTTTGCCAGGGGCAATCGTCGATGGCGTAAGTTCCTCGCTCCAGAAGTGACCAGACCGTGCAGTATCGTGAGATATCATTCGCGGTGAGCTGCGTCGGCATCTTCAAGGCTGTGCCGAGCGACTGCGCGGTCGCCGCGACGATCACGATCAGGGCCAGGAACCGCCGGGCCTGCGGATGAGCTGCGGAGTTCCAGGGTTCGTTCATCGGTCGAGGGCCCTCGGTTCAGGGTCGGGGGATTCAGGGGTCGGGTCGAGGGTCTCGGCCACACTGAAGGTGTCGGTATCGCGGATGTTGTACGCGGTGACCATCTCGGCCAGGACGCCCAGGCTCAGAAGCTGCGTGCCGACGCCGAGCAAGGTCCCCGAGTAGAACAGCAAGGGGCGATCGCCGATCGGTCGGTAGCCGAAGAGCCAGAGAACCGCCATGTAGGTCAGGCCGACGCTTCCCAGACCAAGCATCGCCAGGCCGAGCGCCCCGAGAACATGCAAGGGGCGCTGGCCGTATCGTGACAGGAAATGCACGGTCAAGAGGTCAAGCAACCCTTTGATGAACCGAGCGACTCCGTATTTCGAGTGGCCGAACTTTCGAGCCCGGTGGTTGACCACGATCTCGGAAACCTTGAATCCGCGCTCGAAGGCCAGAACGGGGACGAAGCGGTGAAGCTCGCCGTAGATGGTGACTTCTTCAAGAACTTCCCGGCGATAGGCCTTGAAGCCGCAGTTATGGTCGTGAAGCTTGCAGCCGCTCAGGCCGCTGACCAGTCGGTTAAAGATCCGGCTGGGGCCGACCTTGTGCCAGGGGTCGTGCCTGGTCTGCTTCCAGCCGCTGACGACCTCGTATCCTTCGTCGAGTTTGGCCAGAAACCGGGGGATCTCGGCCGGGTCGTCCTGAAGGTCGCCGTCGAGGGTGAAGATGGTCGAGCCCTTCGCCGCTCGAAACCCGGCCGTGAGAGCCGCGGCCTTGCCGAAGTTGCGGCGAAAGCGGATGCCGCGAACCCTGGGATCGGCTCCTGCGAGCTTCTCGATCACCGGCCACGACCCATCGCGACTGCCGTCATCCACGAAGAGAAATTCGCAGAGACCCAGGCCGTTCGACTCGATCACGCGGACCAGTTCGGCGTGAAGCGTCGCCAGGCTCTCGGCCTCGTTATAGAGGGGAACGACGATGCTGATCATGGAGGAGAGGGCCTCGTCGACGATGTCGGTCGGATGGCCAGGAGTGCGGCGGCGGCGAGAACCTCGCCGATCACCCAGGCCAGGCGAAGAGTCAGGGCGGCCACCACCGCGAGGTCACGGTCGAGGGCCGATCCCAGGGCGGTCCAGAGCACCCACTCGCGAACCCCCAGGCCCCCCGGTGCAATCGGCACCACGAACCCGGCGACGGTCGCCAGCGCGACACTCGCGATCGCCAGCGACCATTCCGAGACAGGAAGCCCTTCCGGCATCAAGGCCCGGATCACGGCGACCTGGCTCAGACCCAGCAAGATCCAGCCAAGTGTCGACCAGGCGACCCCTTCGAGCAAGAGCCCGGTCGAAAATCGAGGCAAGGCGTCCGGACCGACACCGGGCAAAGGGACCCGGGCCAGACCAGCCAGTCGAGGGAAGATCGACGGCCAGACCATGACCAGAAATCCAAGGCCGGGGGCCAGGCCCAGCAAGGCCAGTGGCGCGGCGATCTCGATCCCGCCGGAAATAGGAATGGGCAGGCGAATCCGAGGACCTGACCCGATCGCGAATCCGAGAGCCGCGACCAGGCCGCCGGCGGCCATCATGACCAGGGTCTCATAAAGCGTGGCGAAGGCCGCCGTGGCGGGCCTGGCTCCGAACGGGACCACCAGGCCGGCCCTCATCACCACGACCATGGCCTTGCCCGGGACATATTTCCCCAGGTGGCTGATGAGATAGGCTCGGATGGCGGGCCAGAGCGCGGTGGGGGTGGAACTCGCCTTCATGACTCGCCAGAAATAGACACCGTAAGCGACGAGCCCCGAGAGATAGAACAAAACCGCAAGCGCCACCCACGCGGGGTCGATTCGCACCGTCTCGCCACGCCTGGCCAGGTCGCGCCAGGTCCCGGCGACGTGTCGAGCCACGAACGCCAGGACCAGGACGGTCAAGATCGCCTTGATCGCGATTTTGACTTTTGACGAATGTGTCGGAGATCGGAGATTCGCCAGCATGACGGAGTGAGAATCCAGCGGGAAAGAGATCGGGACGCGATCGATCATACCTTCCCGCTGGGCCGAGGCTACAGGTCACTCTCTCGACACTCAGACTTCGAGCTTCCAGGGCGACCGGTATTCCCGCGCGACCATGGCGTTGGCCTTGTCGGCGTCGGGACCGACGAACTGCTCGGTGGTCGGATCCCACTGGAGGGGTCGGCCGAGCCGGAGGGCGATGGCGCCGATGTGGCAGACGTTGGCCGAGTGATGGCCGATCTCGACGTCGCAGATCGGCCGCTTCCGCGTCCGGACGCCTTCGAGGAAGTTGGCCATGTGGTTGTCGTTCGACCGCCGGTTGTTGCCCGTGTTGTAGAGACGGACGGCGTACTCGCCGAGCGGTTCCGAGAGGAGCTTGGGGTCGCTCGCTTCGATCCGGCCCCGGTTGACGAAGATCCAGCCTTTATCGCCGAGGAAGCGGTTGCCGTTCTCCCCTTCGGAGGTCGTGACCAGCCGGGTGCCGTCGGCGTATTCGTAGGTCACGGCGAAGTGGTGATGGCAGTTGTATTCGTGGGCTTGATCCTTGGGCAGCTCCGAGCCGACGGCTGTGGCCGAGACCGGGCCGGTGTCGTCCTTGCCGAGGCCCCACTGGGCGATGTCGTTGTGATGCGCGCCCCAGTCGGTCAGCTTGCCGCCGGAGTACTCGTACCACCAGCGAAACTCGTAGTGGCAGCGTTCCTTGATGTAAGGCACGTCGGCCGTCGGGCCTTTCCAGAAGTCCCAGTCGAGCCCTTTCGGCACTTCGGATTCCTTGAACGGGCCGCCCTTGGGGTTCTCGCCGATCCGGGCCTCGACGGTGTGGATCTTGCCGAACCGGCCGTTGCGGACGAGCTCGCAGGCCAGTCGGTAGGTCGAGTCGGAGCGCTGCATGTTGCCGGTCTGGAAGATCCGGTCATACTTGCGGGCGGCCTGGACCATCGCTCGCCCTTCGGCGATCGTCAGGGCCAGGGGCTTCTCGCAATAAACGTCGAGGCCCGCCTTCATGGCGGCGATCGAGGTCATCGCGTGCCAGTGGTCGACCGTGCCGACGACGACGGCGTTGAGGTCGGGCTGGTTGACCAGCTCGCGGAAGTCGTGATACTTGGTGACGTTCTTGGGGTCGAGCTTGCCGCCGGTCTTGGCGAGTTCCTTGTCGATCTCGCCGATGGCCTTGTCGGTCCGGGTGGAGTCGACGTCGCAGACGGCAACAACCCGGACGCCCTTCTGCTTGGCGGCGACTCGCGTCACGTAGGTGCCTTGACCGCCGCAGCCGATCAGGCCGATGAGGATCTCGTCATTCGGTCCGACTTTCTTTCGGCCCTCGGCCGCCTTCTTTTCCTGGTCGTCGGCGATCACCTCGCGGGCGAACCAGGCTGGGATGCCGGCGGCGAGCATGGCCGTGGTCGATCGGTCGATAAAGCCTCGGCGAGACAGATTTCCCTGGGTCATCGCATGATTCTCCGGGTTGTGGAATGGGCGGTCGAACGGCGAGGAAGCGATGGGCGACCGGAAAGGCTCGACCATGGATCATCAGCTTGTCAGTCGAAAGGGGCGACCATCCGGAGATCCGACCCCGGGTCCGGCTGGTGTTCCAGGATGTTAACACCGGGCGAGCCCGACCGAAACGAGGTATCCCCGATTTATTGGAGATTTCTCCCGGAACCTCCGTCGACGGCTCGTGCTCAGCCATCGGCGATTCCCACCGTTTTCAACGGCCGCTCCCCTTCTTTTTCGTTGAGGTCTCCCTCGCCCCGGCGAACCCTTGACGACCGTCCGGCGTCCGTCGAAAGATGTTTCAGCCTTCCCGACTCGATCCTTCCAGGAAATCTGGCTCATGTCCCAGCGGATTGTCCAGGTCGACGCCTTCACCGACCGCCCGTTTGCCGGCAACCCGGCGGCGGTTTGCATCCTGGAATCGCCCCGGGAAGACGCCTGGATGCAGGCGGTGGCGATGGAAATGAACCTGGCCGAGACCGCCTTCCTCGTGCCGGAAGGAGAAGGCTACCGGCTTCGATGGTTCACTCCCGCGGTGGAGGTTGACCTCTGCGGTCACGCCACCCTCGCCTCGGCTCATGTCCTCTGGGAAGACGGCCACCTCTCGACCGACGCTCCGGCGATCTTTCAGAGCCGAAGTGGTCGGCTCTCGGCGACCTGGCGCGATGGCTGGATCACACTCGACTTCCCGGTCAAGCTGGCCGAGCGGTCGGTTGACCCCACGCCGGTCGCGAAGGCGCTGGGAGTTCCGGTCTCGGTCGCCTGGGCGAACCGGTTCGACATCCTGGCCGAGGTTGAATCCGAAGCGGTCCTTCGCTCGATCAGGCCCGACTTCAATCTGGTCAACGCCATCCCGGTCCGGGGTCTGATCGTGACGACTCGATCGGATCAGCCGGGGATCGACTTCGCCTCGCGGTTCTTCGCCCCGCAGGTGGGCGTCAACGAAGATCCCGTGACCGGCTCGGCGCATTGTTTCCTCGGTCCTTACTGGTCGGAGAAGCTGGGAAAAACCGAGATGGTCGGCTATCAGGCGTCGAGGCGGGGGGGCCTGGTCCGGGTTCGGCTCGAAGGCGATCGGGCGATGCTGGGTGGGCAAGCGGTCACGGTCTTCCGGGGAGAATTGATTGAAACAGCGATATGACTCGGTTGAAAAAATTTTCGGAGATCCCGCGAGTTCGCTACACCTCTCGGCGAATCATCCCGCATAGAATGGAACGAAGAAGTCCCGGCCCGAGAACGTGCCGCGACCGTTCGTTCGACGATCGAGCAATTGAGAGGTCCGACGATGAGCAACGCGGTGTTCACCAGCCTGACTGACATCAAGCCCGAGACCGTCAAGTGGCTCTGGGAGGGTCGGATTCCGTTCGGCAAGGTGACCCTCCTGGAGAGCGAACCCGGGGTCGGCAAGTCGACCCTGACCCTCGAACTGGCCGCCAGGGTCAGTCGAGGAGCGCCGATGCCGCTGGAGAAAACTCACCTCCCGCCGTCCAACGTCGTCATCTTCAGCGGCGATGACGGCCTGGCCGATACGGTTCGACCCCGACTCGACGTCGCCGGCGCCGACCTTTCCCGGATCTTCGCGGTCGATCGCGAGATCGAGAAGGAAGACCTGGCCAAGCTCCACCCTGCCCTCATCATCCTCGACCCGCTTCCCAGCTACATCTGCATGTCCTGCGAGCGAAACCCGGTCGACGTGATGCGTAAGCTCGGCGAGCTGGCCAAGGAAACCGGCGCCGCCATCCTGGCCGTGCAGTGCGTCTCCGACGACATGAAGGACGAATGGCTTCCCGAGTTCTACGGCACACCGAGAACCGTCCTTCAGCTCACTCCTGTCGGCCACGGAGGTCGTCGGCTGGCGCTCTCGAAGTCAAACCTCCGCCACTCGCCCGATGTCCATCCTCTGGTCTACTATATCGACAACGAGGACGGACAGGCCCGGATCGTCAACTGGTCCGACGGTCGTTGATAAGCTCAGATCCAGTCGGGTGGATCGAGCCCCGGGTCCGACCCGCCCGACCCGGTGAATCGTGCCAGATCGGCGGCCCCGATCCGGCCGTCGTGCAAGGCCGAGCCGACGAGCACGCCGCTGTATCCGGCTCGGCCCAACGATTCAATCTCCTCGACCCCTCTGATCCCGCCGCCAATAACCCAATCGACTCCCGCCGCCGGGTTCATCGCGGGAGTCGCGACGCCTCGATTCCGACCGACCCGGGCCAGGTCGAGATGGATCAGACGACGGACGCCCTGGTCGACGGCCCTCGCCGCGATCTCTTCGGGCCGGTCGGTTCCCCAGGTCGAACGCGTGTCGATCATCGGTCGACCTTGAAACAGGTCGAGACTGAAGACGACCGCGTCGGCACCGACCTCGGCCAGAACCTCGGCGAGCCGCTCGGGCCCTTGGATCGTTTCGAGACCGACCACGATCCGGCCGACCCGCGCCTCGATCAAAGGGCCGGCATCGGCGGCCCTCCGGACTCCCGCATCGACCCAGAGATTGACGCCGAGGTCGGCGATCGCCTCGAAGATCCCGAGCGATGCCGGAGCTTCACCGAGGATCGCGTCGAGGTCGGCGAGATAGAGGTCGGGCAGACCCCAGGTGTCCCGCGCGGCCCTGGCCAGTTGGACCGGGTCGGTCCCGGGATGCAAGACGCTGACGAGCGGCGCATAATGGTCGCGATCTCCGGCAACGGCCCGGACCGCCCGGCGACGTCGGATATCGAGGACGGGGATGATTCGCATGAAAGGTCCGGGGGTCGTGAAAAGCTCCAGGACCATCCTGGTCTTCGAGTATATCACCGGCGGCGGTCTGGCCGGTCGCGACCTTCCGCCTTCGTGGGCGAAGGAGGGCGAGGCGATGCGTCGGGCGATCGCCCGCGACTTCGCCGCCGTGCCGGGAATTCGAGTCGTCACGACCATCGATCCCCGGCTCTCGTCCGAGGAAGTGGCCGGGGTCGAGGTCCGGAGAATCTCCCGGTTCGACTGGGGAGCGTTTCGTGCTCTGGCGGAGCAGGCCGAATATACCCTGGTGATCGCGCCGGAGTCCGACCAGATTCTGAGCCGTTTCGCCGAGTTGATCGAAAAAATCAGTGCTCGATCGCTGGGCTGCCGCTCCTGGGAAATCAGCCTGACGGGCGACAAGTTCCGCCTCGCTCGCCATTTCCAGAAGCAGGGCATTCCGACTCCGCCATCCTGGACCCTCGAATCCAGGTTGTTCGATCAGCCGGAATGGTCGAGTCCCATCGTGGTCAAGCCGAGATGGGGTGCCGGGTCGGTGGGTACGGTCCTGGTCCATGATCGCCAGTTCCCGACCTGGGCGAGACCTCGTCGCGACTTCATCGCCCAACCGTTCGTTCCTGGCATCCCCATGAGCGCCAGCATCCTGGTCGACTCCGTCGGAGCGATGTCACTCCTTGGCGTCGGTCGTCAACGGATCGAGATCGACGGTGAATCACGGATCTCGTACCAGGGAGGGACGATCCCCGCTCGACTCGACGAGTGCCCGGCCGACGTTCTCCGCGCAGTCGCCTCGGTCGCGGGTCTTCGGGGATTCGTCGGCGTCGACTTCCTTCTTGGTGAAGATGGTCAAGCGATCATCCTGGAAATCAACCCGAGACCAACGACGTCTTATGTCGGATTGGCTCGCCTTTTTCCGCCGGGCACGATCGCAGGTGCCTGGCTGGCCGCGATGGATGGGCCACTTTCCGCCACCGACTGGCCCGATCGACTTCGCTTGCCTTCGAACGTCTCCCCTATTACCTTCGACGCCGATGGAACAATCCAGCCTCGATCAGGAGACCCACGGTCATGACCCCCCCTCAGACCTGGCTGGCCCTGGATGTCGGCGGCGCGAACCTCAAGGCCGCCCACTCGTCGGGCCAGTCACGAGCCTTGCCCTTCGAACTCTGGAAACGCCCCGATGAACTGGCCAGAGGTTTGATCTCGCTGGCCAGCACCTTGCCGCAGCCCGAATCCATCGCCTTGACGATGACCGCCGAGCTTTGCGACTGTTACCCGACCAAGGCCGTCGGGGTCCGAGCCGTTCTGGATGCGACGCTCTCGGCTTTTCCGAGCGTTCCGATGGTCGTCTGGGGGATCGACGGCCAGCTTCATGAGGTCGAGGAGATCCGTGAGAAGCCATTGCTCGCGGCGGCGGCGAACTGGCTGGCGCTGGCGACCCTGGCGAGCCGCTTGATTCCCGAGGGACCGGGAATCTTGATCGACGTGGGATCGACCACGGCCGACCTGATCCCGATGGTTGACGGTCGAGTAGCCGTCCAGGGTCGAACCGACACTGAACGACTTCAGACGGGTGAGCTGGTCTATGCCGGTGTTCGACGGACCCCGCTCTGCTCGCTCGCTCTCGAATTACCCTTCCGAGGCCGGGCCACGGGTCTGACCGCCGAGCTTTTCGCGACGACCCTCGACGTCTATCTCACGCTCGGCGAGGTCCGATCCGATCCCAAGGATCTCTCCCCGGCCGACGGCCGCCCCGCCACCGCCGACGCGGCGCTCGACCGCCTGGCGCGGATGGTCGGTGCCGATCGCGACGGTTTCACTTCGGGGGACGCTCACGACTTCGCGAGGGCGGCCGACGCCATCCTGACCGACCGGCTTGCGAAGGCCGTTAATCGGGCGACGTCCGCAACCATCGGCCGACCGATCCACGCGGTCGTCGCCGGATCGGGCGAGTTCCTGGCGCGTCGAGTCGCGTCGAGGGTGCTCGGACACGGCGGGACGGTGTTGAGCCTGGCCGAGGCCTGGGGGCCGGTCGCCTCGAGCGCCGCTTGTGCTCATGCGCTGGAGATTCTCGCTCGCGAAGGGGACGAATCGCGATGAAAGGGCCGGTCGTGGTCAAGGTCGGCGGAAGCTTGCTCGACTGGCCGGGCCTGCCGGGACGGCTCTCGGCCTCTCTGGAAGCTCGCCCGGGCGATCGACTGGTTCTGATCGTCGGAGGCGGCCGGTTCGCCGACGTCCTGCGAGGTCTCGACGTCCTCCACGGTCTGGGCGAGGATCGCTCGCACGTCCTGGCCCTCCGCGTGCTCGACCTGACGGCCCGGGTTCTGGCGGACCTGGTTCCGGGGTTCGAGGTGGTCGAGGCTCTGGAGGAGCTTCCTTCCTCATGGTCGCGCGGGCGGATTCCGGTGCTCGCGCCTCGCTCGTTTCTCGATCAGGACGACCGATCGCCCGACCCCCTGCCCCACGCCTGGACCACGACCACCGACTCCATCGCCGCAAGGCTGGCCGTTCGTCTGGACGCCCGGGAGTTGTTATTGCTCAAGAGCACTCCCCTGCCCCCGGGTGGTCGTCGGTCCGAAGCCGCCCGGCTGGGACTGGTCGACCCCGAGTTCGTCCGATCCTCGGATCGACTTTCCCGGGTGCTCTATCAATGCCTTCGCGATCCCGAGTTCAGCCAGCCGATGCTGATGGATTGACCCCGTCACAGGAACAGGTCTTCGAGCGTCCCGATCCGGCCAAGCATCGCCGCTTCGAGAAACGGCGCAACCGGCCGGAGGATCGTGGTCGAGCTGTCTCCCGGGGCTCGCTCGGGATGAAGAATCTCGCGGGTACTGGTCCGGATCAGGACCGCTCGCTCGGACCAGGGAAGCCTCGCGAGATTGGCAATGTAGGCCGGGAATTTTCCGGATCGAAGCAGGAAGAATTCGACGTCGGACGCGTAAAAGGTCGAGATACGCAAGCCACGCTGGCGGAGCCAGTCGGCCAGACTGGCCAGGGCCTTCGATCCGGCAAAGTCGCCGACGATCGGGATCACTCGATCGCCCATCTCGGCGGCCCGGACGACCTGGAACCAGTCCTCTCGGGCCAGAAAATGCGAAGGGTGACCGAGCCGGTCCTTCGATCGGATCAGCCGGGCGAGCGTCGGATACATCGGCAAGGCGAGAAATCGCGCGTTGAGACCCGGACCTGCGAGCTTGGCCTGGATGGTCGCGATCTCGGGCCACTCTTCCTCAGCCACAACGCCGAGAGGCCGGAGGTAACTCGCGACTTCCGCGATGGTCGAGCCCAGTCGATCACGGTCCATCGTGACCCCTTCGAACCCGGCAATGAGATCGTCGCTCGAAGGGTTGACGGGTAGCTTCCTCGGGCGACGGGCCAGGAGCCGTTCGAGATACCCCGCCCGATCGGGGCCGAGGGCGAAGAGCGCCTTGTGCATCAGGTGGAGCAAGGCGTTTCGTCGCCGGAAGTCGAGCACAAACGAGAGGCGAGGGCGAGTCCGGGCGATGAAGCTGAAGTTCTGGTCGGGACCGACGCCGAGGTAAACATCATCCCCCGATTCCAGGCGATCGGCGACCCGTCCGATTGAATCTTCGTTGGTGATCAGGTTGTCGGCCGATCGACCCGCGTCGGCTTCGGAAAGGTCCGCAACCACCCGGGCGAGCGACTGGTCTCGCGCGGGGAAGGTCACGTCCATGAGATGCTTGAAGATCATCCGACCAGGATAGCGTTCCGTGTCGATCGGGCTCAAGCCTCGCGAGAATCCCTTAACTTCCGGAGGCCCGGTCGTCGTATCATGGATGGGAGCGATCCGGATCCGAAGGGAACATCCATGAACGGTGCCTCGTACTTCTCTCGCGACTACAGGACGGCCCGCGACCGGTTTCGAGCCGGGGCACTGGCCCGAGGGTTCCGGCTCGAAACGCATCCGGTCGCCCCCGACCATGACTGGACGATCGACGTGGCGATCGGCGGTGACGAGGATCCGGCTCGACTCGTGGTTATCTCGAGCGGCTTGCATGGCGTCGAGGGGTTCCTCGGCTCGGCGATCCAGGCTGCGGTTCTTGAAGGAGACCTCGGAGCCTGGCGACTCCCGACCGGCTCGGGCCTGGTGCTCATGCACGCGCTCGACCCGTTCGGCTTCGACCAGCTTCGCCGATGGGACGCGGCCAACATCGACCTCAACCGTAATTTCCTCCTCGAAGGCCAGGCTTACCAGGGCTCCTCGCCGATCTATCGCGAGATCGACAGCCTGATCAATCCCAGACGGCCTCCCGGTCGAGTTGACCTCTTCTCGCTCGCCTCGATCCCACTGCTGCTCCGCCATGGCAAGGCCCAGCTTCGTCGAGCGATCGCCGGCGGGCAGTACGACTATCCGCTCGGGATTTTCTTCGGCGGTCAGGGACCGTCGGCGACCCGCCTCTTGCTCGAAAAGGAGATGCCCCGCTGGATCGGCCCGGCCGAGCAGATCATCCATCTCGACGTCCACACCGGGCTGGGTCCAAGGGCCAGCCTCGAGCTCTTGCTGGAGGACAGCGTGACTCCCGACCGCGTCCGATGGATCACCGACCATTTTCCCGATCAGAAGGTCGAGTGGTGGGGCGACGGCAGCGCTTACTCGACCCTGGGGGGACTCGGCACCTGGTGCCAGATGACCTTTAGCGATCGAAATTACGACTTCCTCTGCGCTGAGTTCGGCACCGAGAAGGCGTCGCGGGTCCTCGCCGCGCTTCGAGTCGAGAACCAGGCCCATCACTGGGGCCGGCCCGACTCCGCCTCGACCCGTCAGGCCCGCCAAAGAGTCGTCGAAGCCTTCGCCCCTAGTGACCCCTTGTGGCGATCGAGCACACTCGCACAGGGACTCCAACTGGTCCGCCGAGCCTTCGCGGTTTGCTTCGAGACCGCCGTCCTGGCTTGAACGGTTTTTGTTATCTGATGAAAAAAATCACATTTTCAATTGATCAGTAAATAGATCGTTTGCCAGCGGACGATGACTGGTCCGGCGTGGATCGACAGGGCGACGCTTCCGAAACGCAAGAACGTCTGTCACACCGAAAATCCCGCCTGATCGGTATTCTTGACAACATCTGTGGATAACCGACCTAATCGGAAGCAGGGTTCTCTTGCCAACGCTAATATAATTGGTTAATAACTCTAAGCCTCCTCTGCCGATTTGAACGACGGAGGCCAGTCATCAACTCATCCGGGTCGGGGGTCCTCCAATGGCGGTGAAGAAGACAACCAAGAAGAAGGAAGAGTCGGCGGTGCCGGCGAAGGCTGAGGCGAAGGAAACCGCCACCAAGAAGCCCGTGAAGAAGGCGGCGCCCAAGGCGTCGTCGCCCGCGACGACACCGACCCCGGCCCCGACGCCGGCCGCTGACTCGAAGGCCAAAGCCGCTCCGGCCAAGGCCGCCGCCAAGAAGGCCGCCGCTCCGATCAAGCTCGGCACCAGCCAGGCCGATTTGCTCAAGAAGATCGGAGAGACCGGAGAGACCGGCTACCCCGTCGTGAAGAAGGCCGAGCAACGCACGATCGACTCGCTTCTCGAAAAGAAGATGATCAAGAAGGGCGCGAAGGATAAGGTTTCCGGCTCGATCCGTTACCATATCTCCAGCGCCGGCAAGAAGCACACATCCTGATCCGTCTTGCTTTCCACACAAACGACCCGGCCGGAAAGTTCCCGGTCGGGTCCGCCTGCGCGTAGGAAGAAACGAGGTCGTTCCGCGATCAGCCCTTGAGGCTCATCCGACGGACGCCGGGGATCGACCGAGCGTCGGGCTTCGCCAGGCGGTAGGTCCCCGGAAAGTACTGGTGGGCCAGCGCCTTCAAGGTGATCTGATTGCCGCCGGCCAGGACGAACTGACCAGGGGTCGCCGACGTGTAACGGACCTGGACGCCCCGGGTCGTCGGCAAGAAGACTTCCGGAGGTGTCACGTTGGAAGGAAGCCCGGAAGTCGACTTCGCCGAGGGAACAGGCAGAGCCGGCAAGACTGTGCTGTTCACCTCGGCCAGAACCGCCTTGAAGTCGCTGCCGGTCGGCGGGTCGGCCGGGCCCTTACCGGTCGGAAAGGTCCCCGAGAAATGGCCGTCGAGCGGTTGGCCGGCCTGATCCTTCAGCCCCGCCGCCTGGATCGTGAAGGTAAAGATTCCGAACTTCAAAGGTTGATTGTTATTGATGCTGACAATCACCGTGGGCGCGACACCCGAGTCAAGCGGACTGGCCAGCGTGACGCCCGTGACCTGATAGGTCGGCGACAGGACCACGCCGGCGACCGGCCTCGATGGGTTCCTGGCCGGTGGCGGGACAAACGACTGGTCCAGTTGAAAACGATAATGGGCCGGGTTCGTCAACGAAGCCGCGTCATAGCCGGAGGGGTCCGCCGAGTACTGGACGAGGACTCGCCCGGTCAACGGCTCGAACTGCACGTTTGCCACGGCGGGGGGCCCCGGGGGGGGGGGCGGGATCGATCCGACTTCCGCCCCCGCGGGCGGAGGCATGACAGGGACCCCCACCCCCGGGCAGGCGGCGCCCTCGAGCGGGCCCGCCCCCCTGTGGAC
>Ga0080006_1148048_pt1 | contig 15567 bp, 13 predicted proteins | sample RS3BMetagenome_FD_69209 | JGI IMG/M metagenome (GOLD analysis project Ga0080006, IMG submission 69209) | Ferric oxide microbial mat and aquatic microbial communities from Rainbow Spring, Yellowstone National Park, USA - RS3B (SPADES... ... | reverse complement strand
ATAGGTGCACTCCCGCCTTGGATACCGGAACCTTGAGAAGTCCTATTCTCCTTGCGGCAGTGCACCTTTCGCGTCAACGACACCCGCAAACGCGGAATTGCATGAAAGATCGAGGCCGATGGGGTTGCCAATGTTTTCGGACCGCGGCGGAGATCGGCGCGACCCGGGTGATATTGCACGCTTGGCGATCCCGCTTCCCGTCCAGCAGTGCCCACGGTGATCCAGAGCAATCTTGTACCGAGCTTTGCTCGGATTGCTTATCGGACTAGCCTGGACCAAATGGAATTACCCATGTCGCAACGGAAGACTATCGACCTGCCTGGGCACTGGCTACTGGCCAGACTGGGCAAACGCGTGCTACGGCCCGGCGGCCGTGAGCTTACCGAAAGGATGCTCTCCGATGCGGGGCTGCCGGGCGCCGACGTGATCGAGTTGGCACCGGGTCTCGGCGCAACCGCGATGGCGGTACTGCACCACAAACCCGCCAGCTACATCGCCGTCGAATTCGACAAGGACGCGGCGGCGCTGACGGACGCGGCCATCGGCGAACGGGGCCGCGCCGTCCAGGGTGAGGCCGCCCATACCGGGTTGCCCGATGCGAGCGCAGACGTAGTGGTCGGCGAGGGGATACTGACCATGCAGACTGATGCCCACAAGCCCGAAATCGCACGCGAGGCTTATCGCGTGCTTCGGCCGGGCGGCCGCTACGCCATCCACGAGATGGTGCTGCAAGACGGGATCGACGATGACACCAAGTCCGAGGTTTGCCAGGCCCTGACACGGTCGATCAAGGCCACTGTCGAGCCGGTGAGGGCCGGCGAGTGGCGGCAGTTGCTCACCGACGCCGGCTTCCGGGTCGACGCGGTGTCGTTTGCGCCGTTGCTGTTGTTGGAGCCACGGCGGGTGATCGCCGACGAAGGGCTTTTGCGGACGCTACTTTTCGCATGGAATGTAGTGCGAGAGCACGACGCGCGTGACCGTGTGCTCGACATGCGGAACACATTCCGCAAGTACCGCGACGTCTTGACCTCGATCGCAATCGTCGCAACGAAGGTCTAACCGGTCTAACCGGTCCAACCGGGCCTTGCTCCGGCGCCCGCCACTGCCACCGGCTGTAATCGGTGTCTGCGTTGTGCCGGGCCCGCCATTTGTCGCGGCAAAACTCGGTGAGGCCCGTGTATAGAATCGCCCAATGACCAGCGGTCCGATCGAGTTGACAGTGTTTCGCACCGCAAACCCGACGGCCGACGAGGTACGCGAATCGATCCTGGCAGACCCCGGCTTCGGTAAATATCACACCGACCACATGGTGTCGATCGACTACACCGACGGACGGGGTTGGCACAACGCGCGGGTCATGCCCTACGGTCCGATCGAACTGGATCCATCGGCGATCGTGCTGCACTACGCGCAGCAAGTGTTCGAAGCCCTCAAAGCCTATCGCTGGGCCGACGGATCGATCATGTCCTTCCGCGCCGAGGCCAATGCCGCCCGGATGCGGTTGTCGTGCCGGCGGATCGCGATTCCCGAGCTGCCCGACGGGGTATTTCTCGAGTCGCTGCGCCAGCTCATCGCGGTCGACGCCGCGTGGGTGCCGGCGGCGGGTGGGGAAGAGACGTTGTACCTGCGGCCGTTTATCTTCGCTACCGAACCGGGATTGGGGGTGCGGCCGGCGAAGCAGTACCGGTACCTGCTGATGGCCTCGCCGGTCGGCTCATACCTCAAAGAGCGCATCCTCAAAGGGGTCATCACACCGGTCAGCGTCTGGGTGTCGACGGAATATGTGCGCGCCTGCCCGGGCGGAACCGGTGCGGCCAAGTTCGGCGGCAACTACGCCGCATCGCTGGTCGCCCAAGTCGAAGCTGTCGAAAATGGTTGTGATGAGGTGGTATTTCTCGACGCCGTAGAACGCCGTTACATCGAAGAGTTGCGCGGGATGAACATCTTCTTCGTGTTCGGCAGCGGCGCATCGGCGCGGCTGGTCACTCCAGAGCTGTCTGGCTCACTGCTGGCCGGCATCACGCGGGATTCGTTGTTGCAGTTGGCAACCGATGCGGGAATCGGTGTAGAGGAACGCAAGATCGATATCGATGAGTGGCAGAAGAAGGCCGTTGCCGGTGAGATCACCGAGGTGTTCGTGTGCGGTACTGCCGCCGTTATCACACCGGTCTCGCGCGTCAAGTACGGCGACGTCGAGTTCACGATCGCCGACGGTGAACCCGGTGACGTGACGATGGCGTTGCGCGACACGTTGACCGGGATCCAGCGCGGTACCTTCGCCGACACCCACGGCTGGATAGCGCAGCTGGGCTAAGACCCGGTTGCCCGGCTATTCCTCGCCTCGCTGCGCTGCCCGCGTCGTCGCCGGACTGATATGGACAGTGTCTCCGATGTAGGCAGCACCGGGCAGGGACCGGGAGTCGAGACGGAGCGGTGGTGTGCAAATTCGAATCGCCCTCCGCGCTGCGCAAACAACTTCGCGTCCAAAAGCAACGCTGACGGGCTCGCCGCGCGGGTAACCTCGATTTCGCAACTGGTCTGTCGGCAACGCGCTAGAGGCGGAGTCGGCATCCGACGGCCAGTAGGAGCACCACCCGGTGCGCGCCTGCGAGTCCGAGGACCTGCCAGCTGTGCCGGGCGCGCCGCGTCCGGCGGCTTATCGCCCCGAGGAATGGGCGTTCGGCCGTACCGGTTGCTGTTGTTGCGCCGTCAGCGCACAACGCGACCGATTGGCAGTCCGTCCTTCGGCGGTGACCACTCACCGCGTATTAAAGGACGAAATCGTGACCCCTCAACCGTTTACCGCCACTATCACCGGCTCCCCGCTCATCGGTCCGCGGCGCGAACTCAAACGCGCGACCGAGGGCTATTGGGCGGGCCGGATCAGCCGATCGGAGCTGGCGTCCGTCGCTGCCGCGCTGCGCCGCGACACCTGGTCAGACCTGGCCGCGGCCGGCCTGGACTCGGTGCCGATCAACACCTTCTCCTACTACGACCAGGTACTCGACACCGCGGTGTTGCTCGGCGCGCTGCCCGCCCGTCTAGGGACCATCTCCGACGAGTTGGACCGCTATTTCGCCGCCGCGCGGGGTGCCGATGACATCGCGCCGCTGGAGATGACGAAATGGTTCGACACCAACTACCACTACCTGGTGCCTGAGATCGGGCCCGCGACCCGTTTCACGCTGCACCCGGATAAGGTGCTCTCTGAGCTCAGAGAGGCACTGGCGCAAGAGATTCCCGCGCGCCCGGTCGTCATAGGCCCGATCACCTTCCTGTTGTTGAGCAAGGCGGTGGACGGTGGCGGTGCACCGATCGAGCGGCTCGATGAGTTGGTGCCGCTCTATTCCGAGCTGCTGTCGCTGCTCGCCGAGGCCGGCGCGGACTGGGTGCAGTTCGACGAACCGGTGCTGGTGACCGACATGAGCGCCGACGCGCCCGCGCTGGCCGAGCGCGTATACCGCGCACTGGGATCGATTATCAGGCGGCCGGCTATCCACGTCGCCACCTACTTCGGCGACCCCGGCGCTGCGCTGCCCGCGCTGGCCCGCACACCCGTCGAGGCGATCGGCGTCGACCTGGTCGCCGGCGCCAACACCGCAATGGCAGCGGTGCCGGAGCTGGCCGCCAAGACGCTGGTGGCCGGCATCGTCGACGGGCGCAATGTTTGGCGTACGGACCTGGAGTCCGCACTGAGCCGGCTGGCCGCCTTGCTGGGTTCGGCGGCTGCCGTGGCGGTGTCGACGTCATGCTCCACGTTGCACGTGCCGTACTCGCTGGCCTTCGAGGCTGGCGGCGCGACCGGTCTGGACGACAACTTGCGCAGCTGGCTGGCCTTCGGCGCGGAAAAGGTGCACGAAGTTGTCGTCCTCGCGCGCGCGCTGCGTGACGGGCGCGACGCGGTGGCCGACGAGATCGCGGCCTCCAACGCCGCAGCGGCGTCGCGGCGGTCGGATCCACGGCTGCACAATGGGCAGATCCGCGCCCGCATCGACGCGATCAACGCCTCCGGTGCAAAACGCGGTGATGCTTCGAAACGCCGCGCCAGCCAGGACGCGCGGCTGCATCTGCCGCCGTTGCCGACCACGACGATCGGCTCCTACCCGCAGACCCCGGCGATCCGCAAGGCCCGCGCCGCCTTGCGGACCGGGGAGATCGGCCAAGCCGAGTACGTCCGGCGGATGCAGGCCGAGATCGCCGCCGACATCGCGCTGCAGGAGCAGCTCGGCCTGGATGTGCTGGTCCACGGTGAGCCGGAACGCAACGACATGGTGCAGTACTTCGCCGAACAGCTCGACGGTTTCTTTGCCCCCCCAGAACGGTTGGGTGCAGTCCTACGGAACCCGCTACGTGCGTCCGCCGATCCTTTACGGCGATGTCGCTCGCCCGCACCCGATGATGGTCGCGTGGATCAGCTACGCGCAGTCGCTGACCGATAAACCGGTCAAGGGTATTCTGACCGGGCCGATCACCATCCTGGCGTGGTCGTTTGTCCGCGACGACCAGCCGCTGGCCGACACCGCCTATCAGATCGCGCTGGCCATTCGTGACGAGACGGTGGACCTGCAGTCCGCCGGTATCGCGATTATTCAGGTCGACGAACCCGCGTTCCGGGAGCTGCTGCCGCTGGGGCGCGCCGACCAGGACGAGTACCTGCGGTGGGCGGTCGGGGCGTTCCGGTTGGCGACCTCCGGTGTGGCCGACTCGACGCAGATTCACACCCACATGTGCTACTCGGAGTTCGGTGAGGTGATCGGGGCCATCGCTGACTTGGACGCTGACGTCACCTCCCTCGAGGCCGCCCGCTCGCATATGGAAATCCTCGACGACCTGAACGCTGTCGGTTTCGCCAACAGCGTCGGGCCGGGTGTGTACGACGTGCACTCACCACGGGTTCCGAGCACCGGCGAGATCGCGGCATTGCTGCGTGCCGCGCTGAAAGCCATTCCGGCGCAAAGGCTGTGGGTCAATCCTGACTGCGGGCTTAAGACCCGCACCGTCGACGAGGTGACCGCATCGCTGCACAACATGGTTGCCGCAGCGTTGGAAGTTCGGGCGAGTGCCGGCTAGCCGCATGGTCCGCCCGGTGTGAACTAGCTCGGTGCTCACCGCCAACGCGCGAAAGTTCCTCCAGAAGTGGGAGCGCAATCCGGTCCGGCCGTTGGCCAAGGTTGAGGGCCGGTGGCCAAGGTTGCCGGAACCGGCATCTGTTCGGGAGCTGACAGTTCCCGAGCCTCACCGCCCCGGCGTTGTCGCCGAGCCACGGAATCGTGAGCTACATTCAGCCGCCGGAAGGCCTCTACAGCGTGAGGCCTGGGTAGAGCGGGTGGGCGACGAGCAGCTCTGCGGCGGCGGCATACACCCGCTCGGCGGTGCCGTCGACCAGCGTGTACTTGGCTTTGGAAACGCCGTGCGGCCCGGCGGCCGGTTGCGTGTTGGAGAGCACGTCGACCGCCAGTTCGGCCACCCTCTCGAATTCGGCGGCCCCGAAGCCGCGGGTGGTCAGCGCCGGGGTGCCGAACCGGATGCCACTGGTGTACCACGCGCCGTTGGGATCGGCGGGGATGGAGTTGCGGTTGGTGACGACGCCGGCGTCTAGCAGTGCCGCCTCGGCCTGCCGCCCGGTCAGGCCGAACGGTGTGACGTCCAGCATCACGATGTGGTTATCGGTGCCGCCGGTGACCAGCCGCGCTCCGCGCCGCGCGAACCCGTCGGCCAGTGCCTTGGCGTTGTCGGCGACACGCTGGGCGTAGACCTGAAACGCGGGTTGACGGGCCTCGGCCAGCGCGACCGCCTTGGCGGCCATGACATGCGGCAGCGGGCCGCCCAGCACCATCGGGCAGCCCCTGTCGACAGCGTCGCCGTTGGGCCAGCACCAGCCCGCCCCGCGGTCCGCGCAACGACTTGTGCGTGGTGGTGGTCGTGACGTGGGCGTAGGGGATCGGGTCCTCATCACCGGTGAATACCTTGCCGGCCACCAGACCGGCGAAATGCGCCATGTCGACCATCAGTGTGGCGCCCACCTCGTCGGCGATCTCGCGCATAGCGGCGAAGTTGATCCGCCGCGGGTATGCCGAGTAGCCGGCGACCAGTATCAGCGGCTTGAACTCACGGGCGATAGCAGCGACCGCACCATAGTCCACCAACCCGGTGGCCGGATCGGTGCCGTAACTGCGCTGGTAAAACATCTTGCCGGAGACGTTGGGCCGAAAGCCGTGGGTGAGGTGCCCGCCGGCGTCCAGCGACATACCCAGCAGCCGCTGGTTGCCGAGTTTGGCGCGTAGCGTTTCCCAGTCCGCCTCGGACAGGTCGTTGACGTCCTTGACTCCGGACTCGACGAGGCTGGGCGCCTCGACCCGGGTGGCCAGGATCGCCCAATAGGCAACAAGGTTGGCGTCAACGCCGGAGTGCGGTTGGGCATAAGCATACGGCGCGCCGAACAGCTCGCGGGCGTGCTCGGCGGCCACGCTCTCCACCGTGTCGACGTTCTGGCAACCGGCATACCAGCGGTGCCCGACACGGCCCTCGGCATACTTGTCGGAAAACCAACTCCCCATGGCGAGTAGCACCGCCGGTGAGGCGTAGTTTTCGGCGGCAATGAGCTTGAGCGAATCTCGTTGGTCAGCAAGCTCTTTGCGTGTCGCCGCAGCGATTCGAGGCTCGACGGACTCGATGATCTGTAGCGCCGACTGAAAGGCAACGCTGGCGGTATCGGCGTAATCGGCGCCAGGCGCGGAAGCTGAGGTGATGCCGTTCGGATCTGTTGCCATCGTGCTTCGCTGTCTGTCCTGGTCTCCGATCCCTCACCTACTGTAGGCCACACGGATTCAAAGGCGTTAGCTCGACAGCATGTCGCGGCCTCGATGCCTGCGTATCGGCATGCCGCGGGCCGAGACCGCAACCGCGAACTAAAGCCGCTCGACCACCCAGTCGACGCACTTGGTGAGGGCGCTGACGTCGTCGGGATCGATGGCCGGGAACATTCCGACCCGCAGTTGGTTGCGGCCGAGTTTGCGGTACGGTTCAACGTCGACGATACCGTTGGCCCGCAGGATCTTTGCAACGGCCGCAGCGTCGACATCGTCGACGAAGTCGACGGTGCCGACCACCTGAGACCGCAGCGCGGGGGCGGTGACGAACGGCGTGGTGTAGGGACGCTCCTGTGCCCAGGAATACAGCCGCTGCGAGGAGTCCGCCGTGCGCTTGACCGCCCAGTCCAGCCCGCCGTTGCCCAGTATCCAGTCGATCTGCTCGGCCATGAGCGCCAGCGTGCCGATCGCCGGCGTGTTGTACGTCTGGTTCTTCCGGCTGTTTTCCACCGCGATCGGCAGCGACAGAAAGTCGGGAACCCACCGACCGGACGCGGCGATCGACTCCACCCGGGCTAGCGCGGCGGGGCTCATGATCGCCAGCCACAGCCCGCCGTCACTGGCGAAATTCTTCTGCGGCGAGAAGTAGTACGCATCAGCCTCGGTGATCTGCACCGGCAGCCCGCCTGCGCCGGAGGTCGCGTCGATGACGATCAGCGCGTCGCCGGAACCGGCAGGGCGGCGTACCGGCACCGCGACGCCGGTCGAGGTCTCGTTGTGCGCCCAGGCGATCACGTCGGCCGACGGATCGCTGTGCGGCTCGGGTGCGCTGCCGGCATCCGACTTGATGATGATCGGGTCGCCGACGAACGGGTTCTTTGCGACCGCCGAGGCGAACTTCGCGCTGAACTCGCCGAAGGACAGGTGCAGCGAGCGTTTGTCGATCAGCCCGAAGGCTGCGGCATCCCAGAACGCCGTCGCGCCCCCGTTGCCCAGAATGACCTCATAGCCGTCCGGCGCGGAGAACAGCTCGGTCAGTCCCGACCGGACCCTACCGACAAGGTCCTTTACGGGTGCTTGCCGGTGCGACGTGCCGAACAGCGAGGCGGCGGACGTGGTCAACGCCTTCAACTGTTCGGGCCGGACCTTGGAGGGCCCGCACCCGAAGCGCCCGTCGCGGGGTTTGATGTCTTTGGGAATTTCAAGGGGATCTGTCAGCTGGTCAGCCATGGCCTTCAGGGTAGTGAGCGTTGTCGGGGCGCCCGCGCGGCGGTCCCAACCCGCCACCCACTTCGCCGTATAAGCCCTGGTCATTGCCCGTGCGTTAGTCATCGCGCCGTGAACCTCGCCACACTGCAACGCTGACCACTGGTCACGCCACAATGGCGGAATCGGTCTGGAAAATATCCGGTACCAGCGGTACTGCAAGGCACGGCACATCTGAAGGTAAACCTCGTTGGGGAGGCTGGGAATGGCCAGGACGCGAATGGTTCGACGTTGGCGCCGCAACATGGAGGTACGCGACGACGCCGAGTATGTGAACATGCTTGCCACACTGTCTGAGGGGTCGGTGCGGCGAAACTTCAACCCCTATACCGATATCGACTGGGAGTCGACGGAATTCGCTGTCAGCGACAACGACCCGCGGTGGATCCTGCCGGAGACCGATCCGCTGGGCCGCCATCCCTGGTATCAGGCACAACCGGAGGAACGCCAGATCAAGATCGGAATGTGGCGCCAGGCCAACGTCGCCAAGGTCGGACTGCACTTCGAATCGATCCTGATCCGCGGCCTGATGAACTACACCTTCTGGGTGCCCAACGGCTCGCCCGAATACCGGTACCGCTTGCACGAATCGGTCGAAGAGTGCAACCACACCATGATGTTGCAGGAGATGGTCAACGGCGTCGGCGCCAACGTGCCCGGCATGCCGCGGCTGCTGCGCTGGCTGTCGCCGCTGGTTCCGCTGGTGGCCGGTCCGCTGCCGGTGGCGTTCTTCATCGGTGTGCTCGCCGGCGAAGAGCCGATCGACCATACGCAGAAAAACATTCTGCGCGAAGGCAAGTCGCTGCACCCGGTGATAGAGCGGGTCCGTTTCGGCCCTCGTCGCCGATTTCAACTCCGGCAAGCTGACCGACCCGGTGGGCAAGCCCGACGCGCTGGCCAAGCTGGTGCACGCCCGCCAACCAGACGCCGTCGGCGCCGCGGGGTGGCGGGCGATTGACGCCGCGGAGGCGGAGCGCGGCGCCCGCGCCGGACGGCCGCGCGACAAGTTCGCCGACGTCGACGAGATGCTGGCCGCCGCGGCCGCTGCGGAAGCGGCGCCGCCACCGCGCCGCCGGCTATTGGCCAAGTTGGGTAACCGGTAGTTTGCCGTCGGGACGGGGCACGCGCCCTGGCTCTTCGGCGCCAAAACCCTCGACTTGGTAGTCGAGTGCCTCGGCCATGCGAGCATCAGGTGGAGGTGAGAACCCGGTCCCAGCCTTCGACAGCCTCGGGGCTGCGCGGACCCGGACCCACGTAGATGGCGGAGGGACGGACCAGCTTGCCGAGTCGCTTCTGTTCGAGTATGTGCGCACACCACCCCGCCGTGCGCCCACAGGTGAACATCGCCGGCATCATGTTGGCCGGCACCTCGGCGAAGTCCAGGATGACGGCGGCCCAGAACTCGACGTTGGTTTCGATCGCCCGGTCCGGACGGCGTTCGCGCAGCTCGGCCAGCGCAGCCTGCTCCAGCGCGACCGCGACCTCGTGACGGGGCGCGCCGAGCCGCTCCGAGGTGGCACGCAGTACGCGCGCTCGCGGGTCCTCCGCGCGGTAGACGCGGTGCCCGAATCCCATCAACTTCTCGCCCCGGTCCAGGATGCCCTTGACCAGGCCACGCGCGTCGCCGGTGCGCTCGACCTCTTCGAGCATCGGCAGGACCCGCGCCGGCGCCCCGCCGTGCAGCGGCCCGCTCATCGCGCCGATCGCCCCGGACAGCGCCGCCGCCACGTCCGCCCCGGTCGAGGCGATGACGCGCGCGGTGAACGTCGAGGCGTTCATCCCGTGCTCGGCGGCCGACACCCAGTAGGCGTCAATCGCCTCCACATGTCTGGGGTCTGGCTCGCCTTGCCAGCGCGTCATGAAACGTGCTGTGACCGTGGAGCATTCGTCGATGATCCGCTGTGGGACCGCTGGCTGGTAAATGCCACGCGCCGACTGTGCGACGTAGGACAGCGCCATCACCGATGCCCGGGCCAGCTGATTGCGGGCGGTGACGTCGTCGGTGTCCAGCAGGGGCTTGTAGCCCCAGATGGGTGCCAGCATGGCCAACCCCGCCTGTACGTCGACGCGCACATCGCCGGTGTGGATGGGCAGCGGGAACGGCTCGGCGGGGGGTAGCCCGTGGCCGAACTTGCCGTCGACCAGCAGCGCCCACGTCTCGCCGAACGTGACGTGCTGATTCACCAGATCCTGAATATCGACGCCGCGGTAGCGCAGGGCGCCGCCGTCTTTGTCCGGTTCGGCGATTTCGGTGGTGAACGCGACTACGCCTTCCAGGCCGGGCACGAAGTTTTCGGGAACCACAGTCATAAGCAAATTCTTGCACCGCGCCGTCCAGCCGACGCTACCGGCCGGTAGCGACCCCCGGTAGCGTTGGCGAGATGGGACGACCAGGGGAAGAACACCTGCAGAGCATGCGCGTGGAATACGGTTCAGTCGAGAAGGACGGCAGCCGGGATCTCGACGCGGACTGGCTTGACGATGGTTGGCTCGCGTTGTTGCGCAAGTGGATCGACGACGCCGAACGCGCCGGTGTCGCCGAACCCAACGCCATGGTGCTGGCTACCGTGGCGGACGGCAGGCCGGTGAGCCGATCGGTGTTGTGCAAGAGCGTAGATGAGACCGGAATCACTTTCTTCACCAACTATGACTCTGCCAAAGGTGTCGAGTTGGCGGCGACGCCATACGCCTCGGTGACTTTTCCCTGGTACCCGCTCGGGCGACAGGTTCACCTCCGCGGCCCGGTCAGCAAGGTCGACCCGCAGGTCACCGAGGACTACTGGTCCAAGCGGCCGCGCGGCTCCCAACTGGGTGCGTGGGCGTCACATCAGTCGCAGCCGATCGCGTCGCGAGCGGCGCTGCTCGCCCAGCTGGGCGAGGTGACAGCGCGCTTCGCCGATGCCGAACGCGTGCCGGTGCCGCCGGGCTGGGGCGGCTACGTGATCGCCGCTGAGCTGGTGGAATTCTGGCAGGGGCGGGAGAACCGGCTGCACAACCGGATTCGGGTCATCGGCACCCACGTCGAGCGCCTGCAGCCCTAGGCCAGGGGGAGGAGCGGCGCCGGCGCCCAGCGGGCTTGTCATTCTGGCTGGCGATGGACGAGACGGAATCGGTGCGGGAAATCTGGCAGGCGCTGGAGCTGCCGGGCATCGTTGACGTGCACACCCACTTCATGCCCAAGCCGGTGATGGACAAGGTTTGGCAATATTTCGATCACGCCGGCCCGCTGGTGGGACGCCACTGGCCCATCGCCTACCGCACCGACGAGGAGCGGCGGCTGAGCGTGTTGCGCGGGTTCGGGGTACGGGCGTTCACATCGCTGATCTATCCCCACAAACCAGGAATGGCGGAATGGCTCAACCAGTGGGCGACGGCGTTCGCCGCGGCGACGCCGGACTGCTTGCACACGGCGACGCTCTACCCCGAGCCTGGCGTCGAGGATTACGTCCGTCAGGTGATCGACCGGGGCGCACGGGTGTTCAAGGCTCACATTCAGGTCGGCCGGTACAGCCCCACGGATCCGCTGCTCGACCGGGTGTGGGGCGTTATCGAAGACGCCGCACTGCCCGTCGTCATCCACTGCGGCTCCGGTCCCGTACCGGGCGAACATACCGGTGCCGAGCCCGTCGCCGCGCTGCTGGCGCGCCATCCGCGACTGCGCCTGATCGTCGCGCACCTGGGCATGCCCGAGTACACCGACTTCCTCGACCTGGCCGATCGGTACGACGACTTGCGGCTCGACACCACCATGGCGTTCACCCCCTTCGTGGAGGAGACCATGCCTTTCCCCCGGTCGGAATACGGACGGCTTCGCGATCAGGCCGACCGCATCCTGTTCGGGAGTGACTTTCCTAACATTCCGTACGGCTTCATCGACGCGATCGGTGTCCTGACCCGCTTGCCGGGCATCGATGATCAGTGGCTGCGGAAAGTCCTCCATGACAACGCCGCTGAACTTTTCGGTTTGGCCGGTCCAGCGTGACTGTGCGGTGTTGGCCCTGGTGGCGTCAGGCCGCTCGCAGGTGATCGGGACGTCCGCTGCGACCGGCGGTGTGCGATGGTCAATGGCCGGAGTCGGGCTGGCCGCGCGGCCCTGGCAGTAGCTCGTACGGTGTCGATCGAAGCGAGCCGTACGGTCGGGTCACCTGATGGATTGCTGAGGGACATCCGCGAGACCGGCCCCGCGCAGGCGCTCCGGCGCCACAACGACTACCTTCAGTGGTAAGCACCGAGTCAGGGCAGCCGCCATATCAGCCAGAGCGCAAAGGGGTTCTCGTGGCCGACACCGACGACACCGCAACTCTGAGGTACCCAGGGGGCGAGATCGACCTGCAGATCGTCCACGCCACCGAAGGAGCAGATGGCATCGCGCTGGGCCCGTTGCTGTCCAAGACCGGCTACACCACGTTCGACAACGGGTTCGTCAATACCGCATCCACTATGAGCGCAATCACATACATCGACGGGGACGCGGGAATTCTGCGTTATCGCGGCTACCCCATCGAGCAGCTCGCCGAGAAGTCGACCTTCATCGAGGTGAGCTACCTGCTGATCTACGGCGAGCTGCCGAACAAGGCTCAGCTCGACGAGTTCACCCACCGGATCGAGCGGCACACCATGCTGCACGAGGACCTCAAGCGCTTCTTCGACGGCTTCCCGCCCAATGCCCATCCGATGCCGGTGCTCTCCAGCGTGGTGAACGCCATGAGCTCCTACTATCCGGACGCGCTGGACCCGATGGAAGCCGAGCAGGTCGACCTGTCGACGATCCGGCTGCTGGCCAAACTGCCCACCATCGCGGCGTACGCCTACAAAAAGTCGGTCGGGCAGCCGTTCCTCTACCCGGACAATTCGCAGACCCTGGTCGAGAACTTCTTGCGGATGACATTCGGCCTGCCGGCCGAGCCCTACCAGCCCGACCCCGAGATCGTGCGGGCGCTGGACATGCTGTTCATCCTGCACGCCGACCACGAGCAGAACTGCTCGACCTCCACGGTCCGACTGGTGGGCTCCTCGCGGGCGAATCTGTTCACCTCGATTTCCGGCGGCATTAATGCGCTGTGGGGTCCGCTGCACGGCGGCGCGAACCAGGCGGTCCTGGAAATGCTCGAGCAGATCCGCGACAGCGGCGACGACGTCGGTGAATTCGTCCGTAAGGTCAAAAACCGCGAATCCGGGGTCAAACTGATGGGCTTCGGCCACCGCGTCTACAAGAACTACGACCCCCGCGCCCGCATCGTCAAGGAGCAGGCCGACAAGATCCTGTCCAAGCTAGGCGGTGACGACGACCTTCTGGACATCGCCAAGCATCTCGAAGAGAAGGCGCTGACCGACGACTACTTCGTCGAGCGCAAACTCTACCCCAACGTCGACTTTTACACCGGGCTCATTTACCGGGCCCTCGGTTTCCCGACGAGAATGTTCACCGTGTTGTTCGCCTTGGGCCGGCTACCCGGCTGGATCGCGCACTGGCGCGAGATGCACGACGAGGGCGACAGCAAGATTGGCCGTCCGCGCCAGATTTACACCGGCTACACCGAGCGCGACTACGCTGCGCTCGACGCGCGGTAGTCAGTTTGCCGCGGGCAGATGCAAAAGCCCTGAAACCGCCGGTTTAGGGGGCTTTTGCGTTCCCCCGCAAGCGGGAGGTGCCCCCAGCCCGCGCGGCTATCGACGCCAGCACCGCCATCGCGGCGTTGTGCCCGCCGATGCCCGACACTGCCCCTCCGCGGCGGGCTCCGGAGCCACACAACAGGATTCGTCGATGCGCGGTGGCCACCCCCCATTGCCGTGCCGGGTTGTCCAACGGGTCGTCATCGTCCGCGAATGGCCATGACAGGGCGCCGTGGAAGATGTTGCCGCCCGTCATCGCCAGTGTGCGCTGCAGATCGAAGGTGGTCGTCGTCTCGATGCACGGCCGGCCGTGCGCATCGCTCATCAGGAGATTCTGAACGGGCTCGGCCAGAACGGAATTCAGCGATGCCAGCACTGATTGCGTGAGTTGTTCACGCATCGTGTCGGGGCTTGCGCCGTCGAACAGTGAATGCGGGGTGTGTAGACCGAACACCGTCATCGTATGCACGCCCGAGTCGCGGAGTTCGGCCGACAGGATGCTCGAATCGGTCAGCGAATGGCAGTAGGCCTCGCACGGCAACGGCCTGGGCGCGTGCCCGGAAACCGCCTGTGAAAAAGCCTCATCCAGTTGGTCCCAGGTTTCGTTGACGTGGAAGGTTCCGGCGAAAGCCCTTTCGGCAGTTACGGTTTCGTCGCGCAACCGGGGGAGCCGCCGCAATACCATGTTCACTTTGACCTGCGCGCCCTGCGTCGATGGCGGCGCCTTCTGCCCGAGCAAGCCCGCCAGAACCGCCGGTGTGACTCCCGCCAGCACGAATCGGCCCCGGATCGCGTGCTCGTGGTCGAAGGTGCGGTAGCGCACCAGTCCATCCGGGTCGACGGCATAAACGTCTGCGTCGGTGATGATCTCGGCTCCATAGCCGACAGCCGCCGCCGCAAGCGCGGCGCTCACCGAGCCCATCCCGCCGACGGGGACCTCCCAGTTCCCGGTGCCGCCACCCAGGACGTGATAGAGGAAGCAGGTGTTCTGGACCAGCGACGGGTCGTTGAGGCGGGCGAAGGTGCCGATCAGGGCGTCGGTCGCCATCACGCCGCGGACCAGATCGTCGCGGACCGCCTCGGCGATGGCATGCCCGATCGGTTCATCCATCATGGCCCGCCACGCCGCGGACGCATCCCGGTCGTTGCCTGCCAGGACGTGTCGGCGGGCCTCCGCACGGGTGCGCAGCGGCTCGAGCAGCGTTGGCCACAGCCGCTCGGTCACCAGGCGGCAGCGTCGGTAAAAGGTGGCGAAACTCTGCTCGTCGCCGGCCGCGCCGATGCCGGCGAAGCCCTCGGGGCCGGGCCCGCCGTGCGACCCGATCAACAAGCCCGAGCGGCCGCCCGTGGCCGGATGCGGCGTGTACGACGAAAACCGCCGCCTGGCCAGGCGCACGGCCACGCCCAAGTCGGCGACGATGCGGGGTGGTAGCAGGCTGACGAGATACGAATACCGCGACAATCGGACCTCGACACCGTCGAAGGCGGCCACCGAGACGGCGGCTCCTCCGATTCGCCCCAACCGCTCGAGCACCCGCACCCGCTGGCCGGCGCGGGCCAGGTAGGCGGCCGCCACCAAGCCGTTGTGGCCGCCGCCGACAATCACGGCGTCGACGTTGACCGCGTGCTCGCTCAGTTCAGGTAGCCCTCGACCTCGTCGGCCGGACGGACCTCCGCCTCGCGCGGGTCGCCGCCGCGATCGCGGAGCGCCCGGCGTTGCCGCAGCAGATCCCAGCACTGGTCGAGCTCGACCTCTAGCCGTCGGAGTCGGTCGTGCTCCTCTGACCCTGATTTTTCAGCCTGATGTGGGTGATGGCTGTGTCGTGACACGGAAGTGCCCTTCGTGCAAGGGAAAATCGTGATGGTAGAAGTCATGATG
>Ga0080006_1145486_pt1 | contig 15571 bp, 13 predicted proteins | sample RS3BMetagenome_FD_69209 | JGI IMG/M metagenome (GOLD analysis project Ga0080006, IMG submission 69209) | Ferric oxide microbial mat and aquatic microbial communities from Rainbow Spring, Yellowstone National Park, USA - RS3B (SPADES... ... | reverse complement strand
GTCCTGAACAAGTAAAAGTTATCTTATTTGAAGATTTCGCGAGAGATACCGAAGGAGCTGTGCGTGAGGTCTTCCATTTTCTCGACGTTGACCCATCCTTTGAAATCGATACGTCGATTCGACATAACGAATCCGGAGTCCCCAAATCGAGATGGATGTACAACTTCGTCACGAAACCAAGCCGTTTGAAGGAATGGATCAAACCGCTTGTCCCAGATGACGTGCGCGAGCAATGGGGAAGTCGCGCAAAGTCGATGCTGTTGAAAAAGGTCACGATGGAAGCCGAGACCAGGAAGGAACTTGGACGATATTTCACAAAGGACATTGAGCGACTGGAAGCCCTACTTTCTCGCGACTTATCTGTTTGGAAGCGATAGATTATGGATGACTGGGATTTGACCCCTAGAGGTTTGCATGTGAGTGGATCTCTAGGGGCCTCGCTTGGAACAGCGACTTTATTATCGGTATCGGAAATTTATTCCAAAACCAGATTTACTCCTCTTCGAGAAGCCCGATCAAGCAAGAGGCCGACGTTCTTCCGAGGAAGAACGTCGGCCTCTATCACAGATGAAATTCGTGATGTCGCGACAATCAATGGTAGGCGGGCAAACCATTAGTTTGGCGGACCAATTGGAAATATTGGTCGCCGCGCACGACTTGATACTGTGGACCGAGTGACTTCGCAACGTTCGCGATGTCCGTAGGTGTATTGGACCAAGCGAGCACTCCTACCGAGATGAACTTGGGCGATTTGCCGTCCCAACCAGAGGAGGCGTCTGCGATCACCTTTTCGGCTTCGCTCACGCTACCAGCCCCAAGGATGATGGATTGCGGTAAACTCCCGTTCAAGATGGTCGTTTGCGTATTGTTCTCCCAACTGAGGAACAATCCGTTCAAGTGCAAATCGTCAATGTAGGCCTGTGCCTTCGACGGGGAGAGCGGGACGTTCTGACCGCTCGTGCGATTTAGCACGTAGGCGATGTTCAGCCCTGATCGAAGCAAATATTTGTTGGACAGCTTCATATAAGCGTCAAAGCTCGCATCAGGCCAAGCATTAGGATAGAAATATCCTGCGCCCGACGGCCCGGCAATCAACAGGTCGTTCGGCGTCGCCGTTTGTTCATAATGACTCAACATGATTGGAGCCGCGTCAGACAGCAGCGGATCAATCGTCCAGTTGATCGGCACGCTGCCCCTGCCTTGATCGTCCCAAATCTGCCTCATCCGGTGCTGGTCATACTGCAGGTTATCCCCCTCACTGAAGGTGAACGTTACGTAAATCTTATTGTCGAGTTTGGGGGTTGGAAGCGAAGGCTGTTTTCGCGTTTTGCCCTTCACGCCTGACAACACTGACATGTTATTGAACCAGTCCGCCGCCAACACGAACACCCCGTGTTTCGAAGTCAATTCCGTTCCGTTGAACTCACCGGAGACATCGTTCGCAAACCATCCCAAATAGGGCGTACCCGGTTGGACATCCGACATGATCTTCTCAAATAGTGCGCGTTCGTCCGGCTTGTTTGGATCAAGCCAGAATACCATCGCTCGATTTGCCACCGCGTAATCCCTCAAGTAGCCAAACGGAGTTCTTGCATCCGATGAGAGAGGCTGCGTGTTCGATGCGGACACCTTGAACTGGTTCCACATATCGACGGAAACGACCAAACTCTTGGTTCCGGCCGGAGGTGCAAATCGGTAAACGAAGTATCCACCTCCATCGGCAAACCGATGACCACCAATGCCGCTGCTGTAGGCAGACCCACCGCTGTCGTATAAGTATTTCTGTTCATCGGTCGTACCCGGGACGAATTGTGCGATGATCTGTCCGTCCGCTTTGACCGTCACCTGGTGGACAGCTGGTCCCCAGCCATCCTGCGGGAATGCATCTTGAAATCGAACGAATACGGCGTCTTTTCCTAAGTATTGGGACAGATCCATGTCATACACTTTCCGATTGGAAGCATCTCGGATTTGGTTCGGTTCCTGCAGTATCGTTTGAAAACTGTCCCAGTTGTTCGGCGGAACTCCGACTCCGGTGTTCGGGCTGAGCCCGATCAGCATACGATGCGTTGTCTTCGACCATAAATGTTCAAATTCCCATGTATATGCGTCTAGTCGGTTTGCAAAGCGGCCGCGCAAGTCTTCCAGAACAGGAAACTTGTAAGGCTCGCCTTCGAATTTCTGAGCGAATTCCGGACTGACCACAATCCCGTTTTCGATACCCGCCATCGTTGTGGCGACATTGATCGAATCCGGCAGGTTGGGATCATAGATGATGAGTCCCTTCACTTCGTCTTTGTACTTGGCAACCAGTCCCGCCTCGTCAGTGACAATGGTGTAAGGAACCTTCGAGTCTTTCAACCAAGTGTATTTCCCCTCGCTCGGATTCCCTTCGATCAGATAAATCCGCGGTTGTTCACGGTTTACGATGCCCTGCAACGAGGCGAGCATCAGCTTGTCATCGCCGCTGGCGTTCGTGACATCGATCACGTCCAAATGACTCGGTTTAGCGAACGTCGGCAGTTCCTGATTTTGCGGCCAGACGATATGGCCCAAATGATCACCATCACTGCTCTCCGCCATCGCCGTACTTCCAAGCGGTACGGATAAAACGATCATAATAAGGGATAAGCAAATTCCTGCCGACTTTCGAAACATTTTCCGAAACATCTTTCTCCTCCTTCCATCCGTTAGTATTAAGCATATTTTGCTTGACGCCGTTCATGCCCAAATGGAAGAAATAAGGACAGCAGGCCATATCCGAGGATCAGTTGAAAAACGGTTTGACAATCACGTTTCGTGAAGGTGTATAGTGATTAAGGAGAGAAGTAATGCTTCATACCGTTTTCTGGAGGTGAATTGTGAAGGACTCAGTGTTGGAGTTTTATGATGACCTTGCAGAAGATTACCATCTTATTTTTGCTAGTTGGAATGATGCAATATCCCGACAAGGGAATATTTTAAACAAATTTATACGTTCAAAACTCATCAATTCAACCATAATTGGAATTTCACTTTTAGATTGTTCTTGTGGCATCGGTACGCAGGCAATAGGGTTGGCGAAACATGGATTTATAGTTACTGCAACAGACCTTAGTCCGGTTTCGATAGAACGAGCCAAACGAGAGTCTGCATCTTTCGGTGTCGACATCAATTTCGGAGTTGCTGACCTTCGATCATTGGAAACTGATGTATCTGGTGAATTTAATGTAGTTTTGTCGGCTGATAATGCAATTCCCCATCTGCAATCTGACGATGATCTATACTTGGCTGGTCGAAATATGTATTCAAAAGTGCGTAAAGACGGTTTATTGGTCGTCACAATGAGGGACTACGACGTACTTTTACAAAGCAACCCCACTGCAATGCAGCCAAACGTGTTTGATAAAGGGAAGCGGATCGTTTTTCAAGTGTGGGATTGGGCGGATGACTTTAAAACATACACTGTAAACCACTTCGTTATCCAGGACTTCAACGGGAAATGGGAGACAAAGCACCGTGCGACAAAATATAGAGCCTTGAAACGGGAAGAAATTAGCTCAATTTTAAGCGCCGCCGGATTTACCGACATCAGGTGGCACATGCCGGAGGAATCCGGTTATTATCAACAGATTGTCACCGCCCATAAAAAGTGAGTATGTAGTGCATGCTTACCTATGAGGTCATCCGGGAGTTTGCTAGGGTATAGAAGATGGGACAAAGGGTCAGTTGCGCAAGCTCTTTGTCCTTCTTTAATGAAAAAATAGCGGCGATATCCATTTTTATCATTAATGGCACAGTCACCCCGCTAGTCAACGTGCTCCGACAAAGTGTAAAGAAAGAAAAAATTATTGACAAAATTAGCTAGATATTTTACTCTATCAAATAAATAAACTAATAAAGAGTGCCGCCAAGAGGAAGTCGTGCTTGGGGGCTCTACGCATTGGATCGCAAAAAGATTCGTAAAGTAGCAAACTTTTACGCACATGAGACTGATTTTTCCGCAACGGGGATTCCTCCATCTCCAGTTAACCAATGGATTAAACCCGATATATTGGCCAAGTTCACGAAATACCCATATGATCCCAAAAAAGCGGCACAATTATTTGGAGAGATCGCAACTGAAAATCATACCAGTTCACTGCTGCTTCAGCATCAGATTGGATCTTTGGCGTTAACGCGGGCGAAGTTGTTGCCGAACAGTTAACGCAATTTGGATGCCTACAAAGTTTAAAGCCGTGGATTCCAGTCTTTATTACCAAAACGCTTCCAAAGGAAAAGGGGCTTATGATTTTTTGCAGGAAATCAATGGTTAGTTGACGGCACTTATTATCCGAATTAATTAAATGGTTTCACGATGCTCTGTGTTCTGGTAAACAAAGGAGTAAATATCGTGGGTATTGTCGAATACAAGGAAGTGGACATGGAATAATCTTACTCTTAAAAAAGGAGAGATCAGCATGGATCGAGACAAGGAGCGCGAGACAGGTAGACCAAATGTGATCTGGGTTTTTGGGGATCAGCACAGAGCACAGGCGTTAAGTTGCAATGGTGACCCGAATGTACATACACCCAATTTTGACGCTTTGGCGGGGACAGGAGTGAATTTTACTAAGGCGGTATCAGGCTATCCCCTTTGCTGCCCTTTTAGAGGTTCGCTTTTATCGAGTGTATACCCTCACAAGTGTGTCCCCATGCACCAATCCCAGTTGCCACTAGAACAGAAAACGATCGCCCATGTGTTTAATGAGTCTGGATATAAAACAGCATATATCGGCAAATGGCATTTGGACGGTTTTCAGGAGAGTGAAGGACGGGCAGCCTATCATATTGTCCCGCCGGAGAGACGGGGCGGCTTTCAACATTGGATCGGTTATGAAAATAACAACAGTCAATGGGACTGCTGGGTACATGGAGGGGAAGGGGAGGACGCTTCTCATTATCGTTTACCCGGTTATGAAACGGATGAGTTAACCAATTTATTTATCGATTACATCAAAGAGCGTGGCGAAGAAAAAACAGCTGGAGAGGACACACCTTTTTTTGCCGCGTTATCAGTACAACCGCCACATAATCCATACTATGCGCCAGCGGACGCGATGAAAAATCATTCCTACGCTAATGTGAAGTTACGGCCTAATGTTCCCCTTATCCCGCATTTGGAAGACATGGCGAGATCCTCTTTGCCTGGGTACTACGCCATGATTGAAAACCTAGATTGGAATGTGGGGAGAATTCGGCAAGCCTTGTATGATACGGGTCTTGCCTTCAATACGCACATTATTTTTTTTAGCGACCACGGGGATATGCACGGATCCCATGGACGCAGAGGCAAAGTCGTTCCTTTTGAAGAATCCATTCGTGTTCCTTTTATTATCAGTGGAGAACAACCGCACTATGAAGGACGCAACAACGGAAAGGTCAATGTTCCGATTAATCATGTGGATATTGCACCTACAACATTGGGTCTGTGTGAGATTAAAAAACCGGAATGGATGGAGGGAACGGATTACTCCCATTATCGATTGGATTGGAGACCCAAAGATCAGGAACCGGATTCAGCATACTTGCAATGCTTGGACGCTAGAGAATCGGCAGATCAGCCATGGAGAGGCATTGTGACGAAGGATGGCTGGAAATATGTCTGTGTAGAAGGATATACCCAATTGTTGTTCAATCTGAATGAAGATCCGTATGAACAAGTCAATTTGGCACACAACAGTCAGTACGCGCAACAGAGAAAAAATTGAATGATCGTTTGGGTGAATGGATTATACAAACAGGAGATCGTTTCCCTCTTCCAAGTTCCAAATAAAACGTGTTCGAAATTGTGTAAACCAGTCGGGGCTGTCGTTGCAGTCCTTGTTGAACTCATTCATCAACCTTGCAGCATCGTCATTACAGCCGTCAGGGGAGGCCCAGCTGTTTGGGCTTCCCCTGCTTCATTTGCTCCATAACGAGTAATACTGGTTATTTCTGAGGCCTCAATTAAAGAGGTGTAATAATTTATAGCTTCTTCCGCATTTCCTTGGAAGATTAAGAATGGTGTTACCTTTTCCATTATGAATTAACCCCCTAGATTCATATTTCGAAGCTCATCAACACGGGTTACGCTTAAAGTAGAGCAGCTTCGCCGACGTCTGTAGGCGCGACACGCCGCCGACTAGCGGACTCTAACAGCAGTATCGCGATAAGGGACGCGAGCAATAAGAACGTGAATCCTGCGATGGACCAGAGTTCCTGGATGATCGGGAGATGATCCATCAGCCATCCGAGTAACGCGGGCAGTGCCGCGCCGCCGAGTCCGGCAAACGCCGTCACCAAGATCGTGATTTTTCGCGCCTGGCCGGGAAACGCGTGGTTGGTAAACACCATCGTGATCGCGAATATTCCGGACATAGCCAGACCGACGAGGAAGATCGCGATGTAGGCAAAAGTCGCGTTACGCCAAAGTGGTAGCCCCATAAGCAACAAAAGGGTGGTCCCAATGCTCCATAGGAGAAAACGCGCGTAGGGAACTTTTCGAACAATCCAACCAGTAAGCGTTCGACCGATGACCATGGCTGTCCAGAAAACCGCGATTGCCAGCGATGCGGCGCTTGTCGGTTGCCCAAGGTAAGGAATGAACATCGACGGGAGAAAACCATTGAGACACGATTCAATCCCCACGTAGAGAAAGATCATGGCGAGGAATAGCGTGAGCAACATTGCCTTGGCGCCACGACCAGTCGCTTGAGATACGAGACTGGGAGCGTCCAACGGCCCTTCATCGGTGTGAGCCTTCGGGCGAATCGGTACAAAGGGCCACACGAGGGCGAAAAGTAGTGAGAAGAGACCTATCATCCAGAATCCCGAAGCCCACGCGTGAACCGCAATCAATCTACTCGCCGCAAGCGGCATGACGAGCGCGCCAACTCCAAAGGCGACTTCCAGCCGACTCATGACAACGGCTCGACGCCCTTCGAACCACTCCATGATCGACGAGGCGACTGTAGTTTGTGTGGTCGCAAGACCGAATCCGCTGAGGAAGGACATTACTGCGACGACAGGGAGGGCTGGTAGGATCCCGATCCCAATTTCGCCTACAGCGATGCAAAGACTCGAAAGAACGAGCGTAGCGCGATGTCCGATGCGATGCACGAGCAGCGAGGAAGCGGCTACTCCTGCCAGAAACCCGACAAACTGTAATAGCATAATCTGTCCTCCCGTGGCATAGGAGGCGCCGTAATGCAAAAGTAACGACGGCAACACTGCGCCCAGAATCACAGTGGATAACCCATTCATTCCATACATGATACATGCGGTCCATACAAAGGGACGCATCCGAATCCTTCCTCTCCTGTATACACATCACTGCAGGCGCGACCTAAAGGCAAGTCGCGTCGCGTAAATTTCGGTGAATCACTTGCGTCGAGGCGTTCCCGACACAGTCTGTCACGTAAGACGCTTTGTCGCGTATTGCAGCATTTGCATGCTGCCTAGCGTAACTGTGCAACGCAACGTCAAACATCGAGAGATCATTGTAGGAGTCGCCTATGCACGCGACCTCGCTTGACGTGATGCCCAGTACCTCCATCAGCATACGCAGCCCAGCTCCCTTTGACACCGTGGCAGGCATCACATCGAGACAATCGACGTCTGACTGAAATGTCGCGATTTGTTTGGAGAACGTTGCCCGAATCGATTGCGATCGTCGATGCTCTTGTTGGAATTGAGCAAAGTTCCGTCAAGATCTGTGACAAACAGCCGAATCATCGACTTCCCACCTCCTCAATGGGGATCAGCGGGTCTGGGACGATGACGATATCAACGCCAGCTTGGCGCAGTGTCTCCGCAATCACTTGATCCGGCTCTTGATCGGTCACTAGCACATCGATCTCACGTAGCGAGGCAACCTTGAAAAACAGTCGTTTACTAAACTTGGTATGGTCAGCGAGTGCAATCACTTGATCTGCATGTTGCATCATCGCGCGCAAGACATGTCCTTCTTCCTCATACGGATACGTCAATCCGTCAGGCGTGATGCCGCATGTACCGAGTAAAAGCTTGTCGACTTGGTAGTCTCCTAGCATATCAATGGCTTTCGCACCATAGACGAAGCGCTGTCGCGGATGCAATTGGCCTCCGAGGAGGTGAATGGCCACATCGTTTCGACGTGAGAGTAGATCGGCGATATCGATTGAGTTGGTCACAACCACGTTGTCTTTCGTCTTTAGGAACTCAGCCGCATATTGCACGGTGGTCGACGCATTCATCAAGAGGTAGTCACCGTCCTGAATGAGTTCTACGGCAGTCTGCCCGATCAACCGTTTACCCTCTGTGTCGGTGCGTACACGCTCGTCGTAAAGACGCACATCTTTCGTCAGTAAAGGGAGAATGGCACCGCCATGCGTGCGCACGATGGCACCCTGCTCTTCCAGTTTGACCAAATCGCGCCGTGCCGTGTCGCGCGAGACACCAAAGCGGTCGCACATTTCTTCGACGCGGATACGCTTGTAAAGATGAAGATGTCCAAGAATGGCTTGAAGTCTTTCCTCCTGGTACACGGATACTTCCTCCTTAGATGCAAATTCGCTTACGCTATTATAATGTTTTTCAAGTGATTCACGCAAGTATATGCGTGTGTGTAAGTGAAATGAAGGGTATCCTTGTTCCCGGCCTGAAGACGTGGAGAATGTTTGGCGCCCTATTTATTGCCGTGTGCCGATCGTTTTTTGATACAATTGTAAGGGATACATTCTATTATTTTTGGGATGGATGGGACCATGTATTGTTATGGGGGACTATAAAGAAGAGAGGGGTTTGCCCAACGATTGCAAATGTACGTTCTGAATGAACGCTTGACTATCTGGGAGTGGGCAAAGCGAGCTATTGAACAACTGAATCTGTTGGATATTCGGAGATAAAAATGAGAGCGGGGAGTACAAATGGACGTATTTGTTCGTTATGACGGAAAAGCGGTCACAACATCCGCTGAGCAAGACAATATATCCGTTACGACCCATGTGCGGCGATTCGATGGTTTGTCACTACTTGAACAGTGGGTGACTGTCACAAACCACAGCGACGCACCGATTCGCATCGAACGGGTAGATTCCGTATCTTTTACCGTGCCAAAGAGCACTTACGAATTGATGTATTTTACAAGTGCGTGGGGGCTTGAATTCGAGCCAATTCGAGCCCCCCTCACAGGTGAAAAGATGCTGTATAATCGCAATGGACGCTCATCTCAAGGGATGCATCCTTGGTTTTCACTGTTTGGCGAAAATGGCGAGGTCATTACGGGTTCCGTGATGTGGTCAGGCAATTGGATTGTCCGATTTGAATCAGAATCAGACGGCGGTTTTCGTGTGATCGCAGGGATGGATGACTGGGGATTCTATAAGGATCTTAAACCCGGAGAATCGATGGAGGGTCCTCATGTTGCGATCGCCTATGGCCATAATGGTGATTTGAATGAAACGTCGATTCAGTTCGCGCGGGTGGGCCGGACGAATTGGTATCCCAAAAATGCGCTTTCCGACTCACTGCTTGTCGAATGGAACCACTGGTGGAGTTACGAAGACAAGTTTATAACCGAAGATGTGTTCAAGAAAAACATTGATGTCGCTGCAAGGCTCGGTTTTGATGTTTGCACGTTGGACGCCGGATGGTTTGGTCCGTCTGAGCCAGGAACCTTTTGGTACGACTACCGAGGAGATTGGGATTTGGTGAATCGGGTTCGCTTTCCAAGCGGCATTCGTGCACTCTCCGATTATACTCACGACAAAGGGTTGAAGTTCGGCCTTTGGTGCGAAATTGAGGCTCTGGGTAAAGACGCGAAACTCGCGAAGACAAATGACGGCTTTGTCGCTCTGCGAGACGAGGAACCGCTGGGGTATGTGTGTTTTGGTAATCCCGAGGCGCAAGAGTGGGCGTACCAGACACTTGATCGTATCATTACAGATTATCACTGCGATTGGATTAAACTTGATTTTAATTTGGATCCAGGCGCGGGATGCAACCGAACCGATCATGGCCATGGTGCAGGAGACGGATTATACGAACATTATCAAGGCTATTACAAAGTTCTCACTCGAATTAGGGAAAAGCATTCCAATGTTATTCTCGAAAGCTGTTCGAGCGGAGGACTGCGTATTGATCTCGGTCTTCTTGGGCAGACGCATACGACGTTTTTAAGCGACCCCGACTGGCCAGAGCACAGCCTACAATTGTTTTGGGGCGCCACAACGATGCTCGCGCCCAATGTATGTCTGCATTGGAGTTACAGTGATTGGATTGGTGAACATCCGCTTCAAAAGTTCAATCCCCGCGATCCGAATGTGAAGGAACATCAATTGGATTATTACGTGCGCATTTCAATGCTTGGCGGCATTGGCTTTTCCCAAAAGTTACCGGAACTGCCAAGTTGGATCGCGCAGCGTTACGATTACCACATCCATATGTACAAGGAATATGTGCGTAAGTTTGTTTCACACGGAGATTTATATCGTTTAACAGAACAGCCAAGACGTGAAGGCAAAGGAGAGCGTTGGGCGGCTTTCCAGTATGCCATGCCAGATCAGAGCGAGCATTTGCTCTTTGTATTTCGTCTACATAATTCCAGACCGGAAAAGACGATTCAGCTTAAGAATTTGCAACGAGAACGCATGTACAAACTGACGTGGCTTTCCGAAAGCAAAGTGGAGTACTACACAGGGGTACAGTTAATGGAAGAAGGGCTGGTTATCAGGGCTCTAAGTGAAGAAGATTCCAATTTGATTCTTGTTTTGTAGGAGAAAACCTTTCGAAGGGACCAATTTCTTTTTATAAAGGGTAATTATGAGGGCTCGTCGAAATGGTCGTATAATGATTTCGTGGGAGTTGAAAATATGAGCAAAATTTATCGAGTAGCTCTCATAGGGTGTGGGAACCGGGCGCGTGAGCATGCGATTGGCCTCAAAGCAGACAGACGATGCCAGGTAGTCGCATTATCTGATCTTAACCAACAAGCTGCCGAGTCGATGAACGCCTCTTTTGGGTTTAACGCTGTAATCTATGGCGATTACAAAGAAATGCTGACAAAAGAACAGCCCGATATCGTGGTTACGAGTTTGTGGACTCCGCTGCATCTTCCGGTGTTCAAAGATTGTGCGGAGTCTGGTGTCAAAGCGGTAGTCTCGGAAAAACCCATGGCGCCAACGTGGGGAGAATGCTTGGAAATCGCGCGAATCGCAGAAGAAACAAATTGCCAATTAACATTTTGTCACCAACGTCGTTTTGCAAAAGGGAATCAGCAGGCCAGACAATGGATTAATGAAGGGCGTTTTGGTGAGATTCAACGAATGGATCTCTATTCGCCGCAAAATCTACTCGACTGCGGAACGCACACATTCGATCAGGCGCTCAGTTTTAATAATGAAGTTCCCGTAAAATGGGTGCTTGGCGCACTGGATGCCAGTGATCCGATCAACTGGTTCGGTGTCAGTGCCGAGACCATGGCGATAGGAACACTCGTTTTCGAAAACGGCGTACGCGCCAATATTCAAGTGGGCGGGCCCGATCTCGATATGCATACGGGAGTAAGGGTTGTCGGCAGCAAAGGGTTCTTCGAAGTGGATTGGGATGGCAAGTTAGGACAATGCGTTGTATATGACGATCCGCTATGGCGTCCCTTGATTGTGAAGAATGAGCCCAATGACCAAATGATTGGCGTGATCCGCGATGCGGTGGATTGCCTAGAATCAGGGGATGAACCGGGTTTGTCCTACAAGAAAGCGTTGCGCGCCAGCGAAATCATTTTCGCATTTTATGAATCTGTCCGCCGTAATGCACGTATTGAACTGCCGCTGACAGGTATGACGGATAACCCGTTCATCACGATGCTGGAAAAGAATCAATTTTCCTTCAACGGAAAATAAAAATATGTGGGGTGACATGGTGGCAAAAATGAATCTGGGTTTAATTGGGATCGTCGGAGAAGAAGCGAAGAAGGATTTCTGGGGGACAATGCAAAAAGTAGCGGACATCGGCTATAAGGGAATTGAAGGCGCCGAACAACTTCTTGAAGGAGATGTGTCGGCCAACCTGAGAAGGTTTCATGAAATGGGTTTGCAAGTACTCACAACCAGCGCAAGCCGAGAAGGATTACGCGATCATCTGGATCGGGTCATTGCGAATGCGAAGGCACTAAAATCGAGTCGTGTAACGGTGTGGTGGGGACCATGCGATTCAAAGCAAGAGCTGCTAAAAGACGCGGAACTTTACAATGTTGCAGGGGCAAAGCTTGCCGCCGAAGGATTGAAGCTATGCTACCATAATCACGATCATGAGTTTAGAACAACGTTCAACGGGCTTTGCGCCTTGGATGTATTAGCCGAATATACCGATCCGACGAATGTATATTTTGAGTTGGACATTGCATGGATCACTTTCGGTGGGGCGGATCCGGTGCATGTTCTCAACAAAATGGCTGGACGCGTACCGGCAATCCACGTTAAAGATTTGCACAGTTTGAGTGAACGCAACCAATTTACTTCGGTAGGAACAGGTGTAGTTAATGTCAAGGAATCGATTCAGACGGCGATGGAAACCGGTGTGGTGTGGATGACAGTCGAACAGGATACGCTGCGGAATCTCACGGCGTTTGAAACGATCACCGTGAGCTACTTGAATCTCAAAGAAGCTGGATTGATTTGAAGTAAGATTCCAAACGAAAAGAAGCTGCCGTAGCAGCTTCTTTTCTGATCACCATTGCTACCACTGGTTCGACGCTTTACAGTTCGGAGAGATAGAATCGCATGATGATGTTCATGGTATCATATAGACAAAGCATCGAGTTAAGGTGGGGTTATAAGTGCGCAAGTTATGGTTCGCGAGTGCTGCTCTGATTGCGACAGTCATGGTTGTGACCGGATGCGGGACCGGTGGTCCACAGAGTGCAGCAGGCAGTTCGCAAAGTGCGACCGGAAATCCACAGAGTGAGAGTTCAAAGTGGAATGCTGCTCCAAAGATGAGCATTCAAACAAATAAGCAATATTCGGCGTTATTTCATACAAATTACGGTGATTTCACAGTGCAACTATTCGCCAAAGATACACCGAAGACTGTGAACAACTTCGTGTTCTTGGCGCAGCATCACTTTTTCGCTAAGAACCAGTTCTTTCGCATTATGAAGACGTTTATGATTCAAACGGGCGACCCGTTAAACACCGGCACTGGGGGACCGGGCTACACCATTCCGGATGAACTGCCGCCAAAGTTACCGTATGCACCCGGCATCGTTGCCATGGCCAATACAGGACAACCGGATTCGGGTGGAAGCCAGTTTTTCATCTGCACTGGCGCAGATAGTCAGAGTTTGAACAACTCGCCGACCTACACAGAGTTTGGCAAAGTGGTATCAGGGATGAGTGTGATTCAGACGATAGCCTCTCTACCCGTAGTCGCAAATCCGAATATGCAGGGCGAAGCTAGCAAGCCAACCAAGGATGCCCATATAAACAGCGTCACCATTCAGGAGAAGTAGCTTTTCACTGCGATTCCAAGGCGAGAATTTCAACAGAAATTTGGCGTTGGTCGATCGAATCGGGGGAGATTGACGAACTTGTTCACCGATGAACGCTACGTATCGAGGCAAGCATTCGGCTGTAACCCATCCCTCAAAATCACGATATGTAGTATTATTGAAAGAGCAATGCAATCATCTGAAAATGTACGCACTAGCTCTGACACACTGCGTGCTTTCCGTACTACGACGTTCCAGTTATGGAACGCGGGGCTTGGGCGTACATATAACGATACCGTTCGCGCGTGGGTGTTGATGTGACACCATCATGAACATAAGGAGAGTATTGGAATGCGCATTAAAATCTTGCAAAATTCAGAGGAACTTGGAAGGGAAGCAGCGTCGTACGCGGCAACCGTATTGAATAAGACAATAGACGAAAAGGGAACTGCGAGATTACTGCTGTCCACGGGCGCTTCTCAATTTGACACGCTGAAAGCGCTTGTAGAAACGAATGTCGACTGGAGCAGGGTCGAGATGTTCCACTTGGACGAGTATGTCAACCTCCCCGAAAGTCATCCGGCCAGTTTTCGTAAATATCTTAAGGAGAAGTTTGTCAGCCTCATTCCGTTAAAGCAGGCTTACTTCGTTAATGCACAAGGGAATGTGCAAGAAAACATCCGCGTTCTTACAGATGAATTGCGCAAAGCTCCGGTTGATTTGGCACTGATCGGAATAGGAGAGAATGCGCATATTGCTTTTAACGACCCTCCTGCGAACTTTGATACAAAAGAGGCGTACATCGTCGTGGATTTGGATGAGAGATGCAAGAAGCAACAAGTAGGGGAAGGTTGGTTCCCTCATCTTGACGCGGTGCCAAAACAAGCGGTTTCCATGACGGTTTATCAGATCTTACAAAGTCGCGAGATCATATCCTGTGTCCCTCACAGTGTAAAAGCGGAGGCGATCCAACAGACGCTGGAGAACGAATTGACCCAGCTGGTCCCGGCAACCGCACTAAAAGGACATCGTCACTGCACCTTGTTTATCGACGAAAATTCAGCGTCACTCGTCAGTCAAGAATTGCTTAAGCGCTATCAATAACAGGTAAAACGAGAGGCAGTACGGATACGTACCGCTTCTCGTTTTAACAGCCTACTTGAAGAGAGAGTGCATCGTCTATACGTTCAAAAGCTCGTCAATCGTTATAAAACGGCGCTGTGCGATCGATTGATTCGCGGCGACGCCAATGAGAATGGACATGGCTCCAGCGCGAGAACCTGCTGTGTGGCCAAACGGATCAGCGGTCTTTCTCCGGAACAAGTGATCCCTCAGGCGTTGGTCACCACCGCCATGGACCCCCTCGTCGATGGCGACCGAGTACGTTTCGGATCCGCCGAACAGTGGGTAGAATTGAATCTGTAACTCGTCGAGGGGTGTGTTGCTGTCGTTGGACGCGAGACGCCAATCGATTCGACGGCGGGCTTTACTCCGTGCGAGAAGCGTCATTTGGTCTTCTTCGGGAACGAACGCGTCGGGCTCGAATGCTTCCAATCGCCCTTTGCTGCCATTGAAGGCTACTTGCCAACCTTCGAAAGGGGTAGCCGCTGTCAATGCGTATGTTAGCTGGACACCCTTGGGATATCGGACGATCGCAGACATCGTATCTTCGATATTGATCTCATCGGAAAAGACACATCGATCACGGTAATACGTGTCGTATTTCTCGTTTTCCAAGTAAAGCGATCGCAGGTGGCCCTGCGTCAAATCGAGGTGAAACTCGCAGTCGTTTTTTACGGAACACGTGAGGCAGCGCTCTCCATGATTCGCTTTCTGACTCGGAATGTAAAAGTGTCTTGAACCCATGGCGGCCACCTCTACAGGTTCCATGTCCAACCACCAATTGATTAGATCGAAATGATGTGTCGCTTTATGAACCAGCAATCCACCTGATACCTCTTTGTTGCGGTGCCATCGACGGAAATAGTCCGCCCCGTGCACAGTGTCCAAATACCAGCGTAATTCTACGGAGTGGATATCACCAACGATGCCCTCCTGAAGGAGCTGCTTAATACGGGTTCGATAGGGTGTGTATCTCGCGTTGAA
>Ga0080006_1173567_pt1 | contig 15573 bp, 16 predicted proteins | sample RS3BMetagenome_FD_69209 | JGI IMG/M metagenome (GOLD analysis project Ga0080006, IMG submission 69209) | Ferric oxide microbial mat and aquatic microbial communities from Rainbow Spring, Yellowstone National Park, USA - RS3B (SPADES... ... | reverse complement strand
TTTCTGAAACGCGTCATCCACCTTGACCTGAACCTTTTTTTACCTTGTAGTCCACATGTGATTTGAAGTTGAGTACGCCATTCCCTGTGATGTAATTAGTGAACCATTTAGCCTCAAGAAAGAGGCGGTTAAGGATGGTAAGCCTGGTTTTGGAGACCTTACTCTTATCGAGTTTTAGCTCGAAAGTTTTTGCCTCCTGAGTCCTCCTCCTAATCAAGGTTTGCTTCCTCTTCTCCCTGATCTTGGCGTTCTTCTCTAGGTTGGGCATCAACAATGCAATGTTTTTCTTTATATAAAAACCCGTTGTAAGGGGCTATCCATCCCCCACCTTACGGAGGGGGACTTTCGCCCCTTAACCCCATAAAGTTAAAATGAACGTATACTACCTCTTTTACGCGGCGCTCGTTGTAGGCTTAATATCTATTGCAGTGGCCTTACTCATAAAGGACACGGGAGTTAGAAGCCCCAAACTTTTCCCCTCGCTCTCCTATAAAACCATATTCAAGCTGAGCATCCCCACGATACCCTGTGGGCTTGGTTCCGGCCTAGTCATCCCCCTGCTATCGCTTTGGTTCAAGATAAGGTACGGGGCGACCGCTGGCGAAATTGGCCTTGTTTTCGGGGCGATGGACTTCGCCATGCTTGTATTCATGTGGTTCACCCCGAACTTGGCATCAAAAATTGGCAAGCTGAAGGTAGTCGTGTACACCCGCTTAGCCAGCTCCCTCGCGCTTCTGCTAATGGCTTTTTCACCGACCTTTTGGCTCGCGGGCTTGTTAATAATATTAAGAGGCGCGTTTGCGATGGGAGGCATGCCCGTCAGGCAATCCTTCGTCATGCTCAATGTAGACAAGAGCGAGCGGGCTACGGCAAACGGCTCGACTTCTTTCAGCAGGAACAGCGCGTCTTCGTTTGGCGCAGCCCTCTCAGGGTATGCGATGCGTTACTCCCTTGCAATGCTCCCCTTCTACGGCGGCCTCATCGCGCTCCTAGACCCGCTTCTCTACTTAGTTATGTTCAGGGAAAGATGGAACTCGAAACGAAAGCGAGCTACTCCTAGGCCGAAGTTCAAATTTACCCTCGACGACGGTTTGGTGCATCCGGCGCCGCCGAAGTAATTCAGCAGGGGACTCGTTTACCCAGGCAAATCCTATCACGTTTCTTCATGAGACGAACATCATAATTCATCTGCGCTTCCCGGGCCTTCTTACCCGTTTTTCATAATCGTGAGAAAAGAAAAGAAAAGAGAAAATCAAGATGCCTCAAAAGCTCGATTTCAGCGACGACCTAGCTAGGTAGGTTCGCGGTTAGACTTGCTTGACGAAGCGTGGGTTCTTCTTGGCAAGCGATACCGCCCTTTCGTATCCCCATATGCCTATGCCGACCACGGTAATTATCACCAAGAAGAATCCCAAACCCAAGTTATCGAGGTTGTGCACGTGGATCCCCGTGTTTATCCCCCAGTTTAAGAGCCACGGGAACTGCAGGATCGCCAAACCTGCCACGATGAAGGCGAGCCCACCGTACGTCAACACGTAGGTGGTAATGGTCTTTCCAACGAAGGCTATACCTTGCTGAGTCAGCCCCTTGGCGGAGCTCAGCCAAGCAGCGAAACCCATGCCGAGCAGGATCTGCATGGTCATCGTCCCCAGGCCGAACAGGGCGCCGGGAAGGAAGCCGAACCAAGGGTTAGGCATCATTGGGGCCAACACCGTGTAGATTATCAGCGCGAAGGCCCCGAAACCGAAACCGGCTATGAAACCGTGTAGGAAGGCCAGCTTGACGGGTACTGGATTGGTGTCGACCTCGTCGTTGACCACGGTGGCGGGGTTGATTTCGTGGGCCAGCTCGCGCTTCTGAGCCTCGCTGCCCTTCTTGTGAACGCCGAGCAACACGCCGAGCTTCTCCTCCAAGTAATGCCAGTGGAAGTATTTCCCCTTCTTCGCTATGTAGATACCGGCCAGGGCCATGGCGAGGCCCACGGCCACGTAGGTCAGGCCAAAAACCGTTGTGGTGAGGAATATGCCCGCGAGCGCGAAGTAAGCTATCTCTGATAGTATGGAGCGCTGTATGGTGAAGCCGGTGGAGAACACAAGACCGGTTTTGGCCCCGCCCTTAGAACTGAATGTGCCCACGGAGTAAGAAAAGGTTATGGGCCAAGTGTGCTCATCCGGGGTTATGCCGTGTACTATGCCCAGGAGGTAGGCCGTTATTAGGGCCAGCTCTAACGTGGTGGGATGCGGATTCCAAAGGTCAATCGATATCAAACCCATCACCTCGGCAAGCTATCCTCTTGCCGTGAGGGCACTCAGCCGGCCTACCCAAGTAATCATAAAGCTTTTTCACCACCACCTCGGGGACGGAGACGTCGAACTTCCTGGCCTGGGCGCAGGCCTCGTTGGGATCGAATCCCGCCCTATAAAGCAAAGTCTCTATCACCCTGTGCGCCATCACCACCGCCTCCGCCTGTTTTTTCCCTTCATCGGAAAGAAGGTAGCCGGTGGGCCCCTTCTTCAGCAACCCCTCCTTCACCAGCCTGTCCATCATGACCAGCGCGGTCGGAGGGGAAACGGATAGGGAGTTCGCCGCGTCCACTAGGCGAACCGGCCAACCGTCCGCCGAGAGCTCGTAAACCGCGCGGAGGCAATCGAGTTCCCTCCTGGTCACCATTAGTAATCACTAATTCAATTATATTTGGCTAAGCTAAAAGCCTTTTCCCCATCTAATGAAGGGTGTCGGTCTGAAAGGAGCCGCAGGCCGTCGAGGGAGCAGAAAAGGGGTATCGCCGCATCACAGAACGAAGTTCAGCTGTCAACGCGAGCTGGGCAAGCGGAAAAGAGAAATAGAAAATCTCCAGTCCACTGCGTCACCGATTTTCAGCTGCTCTACAACTCTATTCCGGTCTGATCTGCTTTGCTTTGCTCTGCTCTGCTCTGTTTTGCGATTTGCGTTCGCCAAAGGTAGGACCGCCCGTCAGTCATTTGGCCCGCCTTCGTGGACCTAGACCTAGCTCGTGGGCGCTTTTTGGCGCGGAACAGCAAAAACAGGGCCGCCGCAGAAAACGCCAACGCCACCGCGAGCGCGCTCAGAAAACCGACATCATAACCCACGTAAACCAGGGCCGAAGCCGGAGGCGATGATACCCCGAGCGCGTCCACGGCTTTCACCTTCACCACTTCCTTCCCCGCATGCGATATTTCGTAGGTGTAATCAGGCGATGTGGTATTGGCCACTTGTCTTCCGTTTAGGTACCAGAGGTAAACCACGGGCGCGGTCCCACCGCTCAACTTGACGAAAACCGTTACGGCGTTCCCCGACAGTAACGGATCGCTCGACGACCGCTTCAATGAGTAAACGGTCACGCTTGGATCCGGGTTCACCGTGACGAACCGGCCTCCCTCGACCTGGAATTCGGCCGAATCGAAGACCGTCGCCGATACGACGTAGATACCCGGAGACGACGGGACGAAATCGAAGGAAGTAGAATTATCTGGGTAGGGCGTGCCGTTGACCTCCCACTCCCAACGGTATGGAGGAGTGCCCCCGGTTACCGACGCGTTAAGCTGAACCGGCAAACCGACGTCGGTGACCGACCTCGAGTAAGTGAGCGTGCCACTGGGATCGGGATTAACCCAAACCTCCAAGGGATTGGTCCTGACGGTGTAGCCCGCGGCGTCGGTGACCCGGTAAAAGACAACGGCACGGCCAACGCCATCAAACCAGTAACCGGGCGGCACCGGGGAACCGTTCACGTAAGGGGTTTCTTCGTAAGGCGGTGTCCCGCCGGTGACGGAGACCGAGAAGGTGAGTGGCTGACCTAGGTCGTAATCGACCTTACCGCTTAGGAAAGCGGAGGGGTCGGGGTTGACCTTCAACTGAAAAGCGGGGCCCGCGACCGAGTCGCCATCTGAATCCATTATGATTACCTGGAGTTCGTGGAGGCCTACTGGCAACGAAGCGCCGAGCGATCCGGAGGGGTTCGAGGCGTTGAAGTAATAAGAGAGCCCGCCGGAGTCGACCCCGAACTCCTTCATCACCTTACCGTCGACCGTGATGAAGTAATTGAAAGGGGGCAGGCCGCCCTCCACAAACGACGCAAAGCCGAGTTCAACCGACGAGCCCTGGTCGATCACGGTTGAACCGTTTGTGAAACGGAACGAAAGGAGGCGCATCTTGGGGATGACTTCGGGCTCGCCAGTGATCAGCGAGGTGGAGTTCGCGTACTCGACGGTCCCGTTGGCGCCGAAGGGGTAAGGCCAATCGCCCAGCTTGACGGGATCGGGTGTGAAGGCCTGGAAGAGGGTGGACCCGTTAACCACGTCCCTTTCATCAGCCCAAAGCCAGGCGCTGCCCAAAACGAGCCCACGGGCGACGTAAGTCACCGCTTCCTCCGGCCCGTAATAGGGCTTGGCGTTGTATTCCTCGGTCATGATCCCCGTGAAGAATCCCTGTTCATTAGATGAGGAATTGGTGAGACCCAAGAAGTAAGACGCCCCCTCGGAGCCGTAGTCCGTCATCGCGTAAGCCCCCGTTTCGAGGTCCCGGGCAGACATAACCACGCGATCGCCTGAGAAGTACAACCTAAGCTCAACCCAGTTCCCGGGGAAAACGGGGCCCGAGAAGGCCCGCAAGCCGCCGGAACCCGAAAGCGGGAAAACGGATTTTCCCCCGGGAGAAAACACCTCGTATATCATGGCGAACCCGCCGCCGCTGCCGCCCCAGTCGTAAGAAAGACCCACTTGATACCAAAAGCCTGCGTTGGAAAGGCCGTTGAGGAGGTAGGCGGGGCCGTAACCGGCCGAATCGGTCTGGGCTACGGCGGACACCACGAAGTCCAGCGACTCTGAACTCTCGGTAAACGTCTCCCCCACCTGCTCGTCGTAACTCAGAGACGCGTTGCTGGCCAAAAGGGAGGGGTCAGTTGCGACCGCGCTTGGCCCGGATGGGCCAGGCAGGGAGGCCGAGGAGGAGAACGGCCGGGCCCCACCGCAAGGGCTGCGCCGCAAAGGAACGGAAATCGGGCCACGCGTAAACGCGCGTTGAGAAACGCTCACCGTCAGGGTTGGCGCCATCGAGAGCAGCAGAAACAGGACCATCCCCGCCATCAGAATTGGGGCGAGCGCCACTTTTCTTAAGAAGCGCAGCAATGCGTACTGCCGAGCGACTTACCCTAGGGAGTATTAAACCTAACCTGCGACCGTTGGCGGCCTCGTCCCGCTCATCCCGGCGAACCCATGAAGACGCAAAACCCGAAACGGGTCTCACCGCGGCAAGGAATAGACGCCGTAGTCAGCAGTTTCAAAATAGGTAGGTTTGTATATAATTTTGGATATGAACAATTCGTGTGTGCATGGGCAGTGGGGTGGTTGCAAAGACCCAAGACCTCCTTTAGAAAGAGAAGGAGGGGTACGTGCACACACAGAGGAGGGAGGGGACTGAAGGCGGAGGGCGCTTCCCAGCGCGATCGGTGGGGCCGCGCGGTCCTACCTTCGCTCCTGGGTGGGTGCGTCCTGACGGGGGCGGAGCGGAAGACTCCCGATGAACTCGCGAGGGAGTTGAGCGAAGCTGTGAAGCCCAAGCTCTACGCGTACGATAGATATGCTGATGCGTACCTACGCGTGCCTACGTAGAGTAAAACCCAGCTCCGTTGGCTCCCGGCCTGCCGGAACCTAAGCCCGCGGATCAGGGCGACGATAACCGCGCATCGGGCGAGCCTTGGCATCGCCTCGTTTTACCCTACCTTCCTCCCTTCATCTTCCGCTTCTCCCCAGTTTCGGTTTTATTCGGCACAATACCTAGCCCCTTTTTTACGGTCAAGCGCGGCTGGGATCTAGCAAGGGTAACCCAACCTTGGCCTTACCGGCGTGGTCCAGCTGAGCCCAGCTCACCCCACGCACGAGCTCAAGCGCGCGATGCCAATCCGATCAGGGAACCGATGAACATGAGCAGCGAGCCCAAGAAGAAACCCCACATCAATGGGAACGCTAGCACCGACGCGATGAGGGCAAACGTGGAGCCCAAAGTGACATCGGGTTTCTCTTTGCCCAAAAAGTACACCGCGAGCGTACCCAAAGCCAAAACCAGAAGAGACCAAACCACCCAGACGGCGATCGAGAGCAGCCCGTAGACATAAGGGTAAGCGGCAGCCCGATAATAACCCATCATGCCCATGCCCATGCCCATGCCGAACCCGGCGTCGAAAGGGAACCACCAGAAGCCGATCCCCGCCATGACCATCGCTGCTACTGCCTGCAACGCAAAGCCCGAAAGCACAAGCGCGAAAACAACCCTATCATCGTTCATCTCGATCAACCTCTCACCAGCATCCTACCGTACATGCCCATTTCCGCGTGCCCGGGATAAGTGCATATGTACCAGTAGGAACCGGGGCCAAAGCTCAAGACGTAGGAATAGGAATGGGCCAGCCCGCCGGTGTAATCGGCGGGAGGTACGAACGGCACCATCCCGTACTGCATCTCATAAGGCATCGCGTTGAAGGGATAGGGAGGAGAGACGGTGGTGACCACAAAGTTGTGATACATGCTACTGTCGAGGTTTATGACCGTTATGTTCACCGTTGACGGGCCCTCGAAAACGAGGGTAGGGTCTATGAGACCATCTATCACGAAGACTTCGTGCTGAGCATAATCGGGAAGGGCTTGACCCGTCAGGTTAACCGCCCTAACATGACCCATGGTAAAGACCAGCAACCGTGCACTCGAAGAGTAAACGACCACGCTGTCGTTGGCTGGGAAAGCCTCCGAACCCGGAAGGGGATGACCCAGAAGGGCTAAGGCATCGGAAATGGCCAACTGAGATGCGGCCCCTGACCGGCCGGGCCAGCCCGAGGGAGCCCAAGTCATAGAACCCGTGAAGCCACCGTAGCAACCCCAGTAACCGGCCCTTTCTTCCGTTGAGCTGGAGCCCAAACCCACGCGCTCTGCATGTCCGTAAAACGATTGCGCGCGGAAAGCAGAAAGGGAAACCGCCGCGGCCGCCGCCACGAAAAGCACGCCAACCGCTATCAGCCAAGATCTCATTTTATTTTCCTAAGTCGGTTTGGGCGCAATCGAATTAAGCGTTCCCTGAAACGAAGTGAAACGATGGCGAAACCAAAGCGCCTAACGCTCATGGGTTAGGTGAAACCAAGACTTACCGGCCTCGCCCTTTCGCTCCTTACGCACTTTTCTAATATTTCCTGCCCGCGTCCTCGCCCTCACCCTCACTCCTACCTCCCCCGGAAAACCGGGCAGATAGCCGTACCAAATTGGTCTTCCCCTGAGGAGTTACGGTCACCAAATTTCTCTGCCGCAATCTGCTGACCACGCGGTGGGTTTTCAACCTGCTGAAGCCGGTCTCCTTCGCTATGTCCCTCTGCAGGCGGCTACCCCCATGCCTAATCAGGCAATCCACGACTTTCTTCTCATCCGGCATGAGGGAAGCGTAAACCGCGCCGTATTCGTCGCCCCCCTTCTCCCTCTCACCAACCGTGACGTAAGCCGCTAGGCCCGCCAAGCCGAAAATCGCCATCAAGGACAGGGCAAAGAACGAAGCCATTATGAGCGACATGGGTAAGTAGTTGCCCGAAGAAGCGTAAGTCATCAGCTTTCCCATTCCATATCCGAGCTCAGACGTCAACGCGAAAAGGACCGCCAAAAGGACCGTCGAAACTGCAAAAATTAGGACGAAGACGTCGCGCTTCAGCATGCTCACCTTCTGGAGCCGGTGAGATAAAAATCTATGGTCCAAGGGAAGGGCGACGTACAAGCCTCAGATATTAGATCGGCGAGAAACGCGCGCTCAGAGGTAGGGCTGAAGCAAAGGCTAGAATCCCTGTCTAGACCCGAAGTTACGACCACCCAAAAGTGGGAATAAAGCGCACAATTACCAACCCGGAAGTTAAGTCGGTTCCCGGCAACGCACCCTTCCACGGAAGTCCAGCGATTCGCTTTTCCTCCTCGCCTCCCGCGCCCACCAGGTTCTACAGCCCGCGCCATCGGAGCGTGGAGCAGGGCTAGGAGATCAAGGTGGGCGCGAAGACCGGACGCGCACCAGCTCTCTAACCGCACCCGCGAAAGAAAGGCGTATATGGTTACGGCGAGCTCGCACATGAACCAGTTCGGGATCGAGCGTTACGTGAAGCCCAGCTATGACGAGATAAGGGAACTCGCCTTTACCCTTTACGAGAAGATCAGGCAATCGGGTTGGATCGAAGACGTGGACGTGGCCCTGGGAAGAGGGGGGCTCTTCGCCCTGAGGTCGCTTCAGGATTATTACGTGGCCGCAGGGATCAAAATACCCTACACCGTGATAAGCGTGGAGAGGTACACGGGCATCGGCAGCGGGGCCGGCGGCGCGGTGAAGATGAAGGGGCTATCGCCATCAGCGATCAAGGGAAAGAAGGTCCTCCTGGTCGACGACGTATCCGACACCGGGGCCACGCTCGCGGCGGTCAAGGAGGCGTGCGCAAAAAAGGGCGCGGCCGAGGTCAGGTCAGCTACGATCCACTTCAAACCGTGGAGCCGCCTCAAGCCGGATTACTACGCGCAGAGGGTCGACGCCTGGATAATATACCCTTGGAACTTATACGAGACGCTGAGGGAGCTCGTCACCTCTATGCGGGGGGCAGGGCTCGGGGGGAAGGAGATCGCGCAGGAGCTCAGCCGCGCCAACGTCCTGCCCAGCGAGGTGGCCAGGTTGAAGGACCTCGTGGGGCGCCAAGGGGAAGGGCTGGGAGACTTGCTGGAAATGGTGCTAAAAGAAATGGGATGAAGAGCCCACCGTGAGCGCGATTTGCGGTTTAACTCTATGGGGGTTAAGGGGGCGAAAGTCCCCCTCCATGAGGTGAGAGATGGACAGCCCCCTTACAGAGACCTTTTTGCGTCACAAAAAGAGATATCTGTGCCTCCAAACCTAGAGAAGGAGGGACTTTCCCTATGGAACGTAGGGGAGACGCCCGGGGATGAGAACGCCTCTGCGATGGGGGATGGAATACCCGCGGTATTCCAGGCGTAAGCGTATCGATGAACCGGGAAGCCCCGTCCGTAAGGGCGGGGTAGTTCACTAGTTGCGGATGTCCATCGAGTTGGCCGCCACGCCTTAGGCGTGGCCGGCGCACTCGCTGGCTAGGTGAAATGGCCGAATGACCGCCCGGCCGGCCGGCTGGCGGATCCTACCCCCTCTCGCTCTCGACCCTTTCCCTCTTCCCCTCCCCTCATCCCGCACAAGTCATCGTCTGACCCTCGACCCAGGGTGCGGCAGAGCTAAGATGAGGCTACGAACGCCGAAAAAGAGAACAGAAGAGTGGGAGAAGGCCGAAGGCATGAAGGGGCACGGCTCGACCGAACGGATCCAACACAATAAAATAAAATGCAATACGATACGACGCAATCGGATCCAATCCTACCTGGCTTAGCTTAGCTTACCCCTTACTCACTAGCCCGATTTCCTTATATCGAAGCCCCGCGTCATTCCCATGATCGCGTCCGAGCGGCAACCGACGGCAGGCCCCGGCGCCGTACAGCGCGCTGACCCTTGGCAACCTTGGAGGGAGCACGATACCGTGCTCGTGGTAAACTTCGGGGGGCAATACGCCCACATGATCAGCAGGAGGGTGAGGGAATTGGGCGTCTACAGCGAACTCGTGGAGCCGGGAAAACTCAAGGCCACCGTCGAGGAGAAGAAACCCAAGGCCATCATACTCTCCGGCGGGCCGGAGAGCGTTTACGCCCCTGGGGCGCCTCACCTCGAGGGATGGGTGCCAGAACCGGACATGCCCGTGCTCGGCATCTGCTACGGCTTTCAGCTAATAACTCAGGCCTTAGGAGGGAACGTGGAAAGGGGAAGAGGGGAATACGGTAGGACTAAGATACTCGTCGAGGCGGAGGGTGACCCGATTTTCGAGGGTTGGGGAAAAGTGGAGTACGCTTGGATGAGCCACGGGGACCACGTTTCGACCGCGCCACCTGGGGCTGTGGCGCTGGCCACCTCGGAAAACGGTTACCTGGCCGCCATCAGGGTAGATGCGATGCCCCGCCGCGGGGGAGGGCAGTCTACGGCAAGCGAGGTGGAAAATTTGGAGGTGAAAGAGGGCTCAAAAGTCCCAGGGAAGGTCTACGGCGTGCAGTTCCACCCCGAAGTGACGCATACAGCCAAGGGAAAATTGCTGATTTCCAACTTCCTCTTCAAAGTAGCCCGGGTGAGGCCGACGTGGGGAGGAGAGGACGTCATAAGCAGGGCCGTGGAAGAGATAAGGGCGAAAGTACGCCCGGGGGAAAAGGTGTTCTGCGCGGTAAGCGGTGGCGTGGATTCGACGGTCGCCGCGCTCATAACTAAGGCCGCCGTTGGGGATTCGCTGATGACCGTCCTCGTAGATCACGGTTTTCTCAGGGAAGGGGAGGCACAACAGGCGTTAGAGGCGCTCAAGCGCGTGGGCCTTTCGCCGTCGTTGGTGGACGCGCGCGAGAAGTTCGCCTCCAAACTTAAGGGGGTGAGCGACCCCGAGGAAAAGAGGAAGGCCGTGGGTGAAACTTTCGCGGAGGTATTCGAACAATTTTTCTCCGAGGATAAGGCACTCAGGTGGTTCGTCCAGGGGACGACTTATCCCGACGTCGTTGAGAGCGGTGCGGTGGAGGGATCGCACAAGATAAAATCGCACCACAACGTGGGGGGGCTACCGCGCTGGTTCTCCGATGACGTGGGGGTGCTGGAACCCCTGCGCTACCTCTACAAGGACGAGGTGAGGAGGCTGGCAAAGCTCCTGGGCGCCCACGAGTTCGCGGACAAGCACCCCTTTCCCGGCCCCGGTTTGGCCGTGAGGGTGATCGGAGAGGTGACCGAGGCTAAGCTGGGCGTTGTGAGGAGGGCCTCCGCAATAGTGGAAGAAGAGCTGAGGCTGGCAAAGGTTTACGACCGCGTCTGGCAAGCGTTCGCGGTGGTGGGAGATGACCGGTGGGTCGGCGTAAGGGGAGACCAAAGGCACGAGGGATACGTGGTGACGGTGAGGGTTGTGGAGAGCGAGGACGGCATGACGGCGGACTGGGCGAGGCTCCCGCCGGAGCTCTTGGAAAGGATATCCAAGAGGATATACGAGGAAGTACCGGAGGTCGGGATGGTGACCTACGCCGTGACGCCCAAACCGCCGTCCACCATAGAACCCTGTCGAATCCACACATGAACAAGTCAAAAATTGCTTAAATAATTTCGCGAAATAAGCATATGGCTGTAGAAGAGGTTGACCTTTTGATAAGGGGAGCTGATGCCATCGACCCCGGCGACGGGACCTACGCGCACGGGGTCGACATAACCATAACCGGGGGAAAGATCAAGGCGATAGAGAAAGGGGTGAGGGTCGATGCCAAGAGGGAAATCGACGGGCACGGCAAGCTTTTCATGCCCGGTCTCGTCGACGCCCACGCGCACCCTTTTCAAATCTTCCTGAGGGGGGCCCTGGGCGCCGGCGGGCTGAAAGTCCACCCCTTTTGGCTCAAGGTGCTCATCCCCTTCGAGATGGAGATGAGCGAGGAGGAGGGGAGGATCAGCGCCCAACTCTCCGCCCTTAACATGATAAAGAAGGGGATCACGGGCTTCATAGACGCCGGTGGGCCTTTCCCGGAGACAATGGCAGAGGTAGCGGATTCGGCGGGGCTCAGGGCGCGCGTCACCTACTCCACCATGGATAGGGGACCCGAGGGATACGTGCACGGGCCAGAGGATAACAGGCAACTGGTGAGGAAGTGGGCAAGGGGAAGGGTCAGGGGTTGGTATTCGATAAGGCAAATCATGGTCTCAAGCGACGAGCTGATCGAGAAAACGAAAGAGTACGCGCTGGAAAACGGCGTAGGCGTCACCGTTCACATAGCGGAAGAGTTCGTGGAGGTCGATCACGCCATCGGCAGGTGGGGGGTGAGGCCGCTGGAGAGGTTGGCGAAAATCGGGCTTCTGGGCAAAAACGTGGTGCTGGCCCACGCCGCCTTCCTCACCGACGAGGAGGTGCGCTTGATAGCAAAGGCTGGCGCCACCGCGGTGCACTGCCCAACGGTCAACATGCTGGCCATGGGTTTCCCAAAGGTCAAGCTCATGTGGGATTCCGGCGTCAACGTGGCCCTGGGCTCGGACGGCGGGAGCTACAGGGGGTTGGACCTGTTCACCGAAATGAACGTGATGATTGCCGGTCACGCGGCCCACTTCGGGACGCCGTATTTCGACTACGACCTGATATCTTCCCGCCAAGCCCTCACCATGGCCACCGCCGGCGGGGCAAACGCCATGATGGAGGAGGGCGCGGGACACCTGAGGCCAGGCGCCACCGCCGACCTAATAGCCATCGACGAAAGGAAACCAAACCTGGTACCCATGTACAACCCCTTCTCCATCTCCCTCTTCGCGACGGGGGACGACGTGACCGACGTGGTGGTCGACGGCAAGCCCGTGATGTTGGACCGCAGGGTGCTAACCTTGGACGAGGAGAAGGTGATCGAAGAGGCGGTAGAAGCCTATCCCGAAATCAGGGAAAGGCTCACGAAATACGCCTCTGCGTGACACAAACTTGTCCAAATACCCTTATATAATTTTGTAAAATAGACATATGGATGTAAAAAATCTTCCCTGGAAGGATTACGGCTTAGCCTGGAAGCCCAGGCCAGTCACCGTAGCGCACTACACCCTGTTCGCCACTCAGGTGGGGGTGCTCGCGGTCCTCAGCTACCTCAGCGTCGCCCTGCTTGGCCCGCTGGCCTACGCCGGCGTCTCATTTTTCTACTTCGCTTACGCCTTCTACATAACCTTCGCGCTCTGGTGGGGGCTATACGGGATTGCCGCCTCTTACTTGGGCAGCGTGATCTCGGGCTTCATGTTGGGAACCGGCCTAATCCCGAACTTGCTCGGTAGTCTACCGAACCTCATAGGGCCCTTGGCCGCCTTCGTGATATGGAGGGGGATACTGTCCAGGAGGGGGCTGGACCCGCTCATGAGGGACCTAACGGAAAAGGAGATAAGGGGCTTCAAAACAAAGAGGGCAGAGCAGTGGTTCTGGCACCTGTTGTTGAACGTGGGAGTGTTCAACATACTTGGCGCATTCATTTACGTTGGTCTTTTCGTCTACATGGGTTTGATACCGGCCGGTGCCTACTGGGTGTGGTGGCTGGGTTGGGTTGCCGGGGACGTCATCCCCTTGACGGTGATAACCCCTCTCCTCATAAAGTCTCTGACCCCCATGATCGAGAGGTCGGGCCTGATCAACCTCGGCTGGCTCTCCTGAGCTTCGACCGCAGCTTCGACCGCGCCAAAAATCATCGGAAGGAAAGGGACTTGAGCACCTCCGAGTCGAGCTCGCCCAGGGCTGCGGCCAACAAGTCCGCCGCTCCCAGGGCATCGGAGGCGCTCAACACCTCTACGGGAGAATGGACGTACCTGGTGGGGATCGATATGGTCGTGGCCGGCACCCCCGCCCTCCTGAACGCTATGGCCTGCGCGTCGGTGCTCCCCCCTATGAGCACCTCCAGCTGGTAAGGGATTTTGTGCTCTTCCGCCACGCGGACCAGGAAGTCATCGAGCTTTGGATGCGCTATGAAGAGCCCACCTCTACCCCCGTCCATGAGCTTGATGGCGGGCCCCTTTCCCAGCCTAGTCACGCTTTCCCTATCCGGCACCCCTGGTACGTCCGCCGCTATGGTCGTATCGAGGGCTATGGCCACGTCGGGATTAAGGGCGTCGGCCGCCACCTGAGCTCCCCTCAAGCCGACCTCCTCCTGCACCGTGGCCACGAAATGGATTGTGGCCTCGTGCCGCCCAAGCCGCTGAAGCGCCGAAAGCATCACGGCGACGCCGACCCTATCGTCCAAAGCCTTACCGGTAACCGCGTCTCCGGCCAACAAATCGAAGGACCTGTCTAAGACGGCGACGCTACCGACGCCTATTCCGGCCCTTTCTGCCTCTTCCCGGCTGGTGAACCCCGCATCTATGAAAAGCTCCTTGAGTTCCGGGGCCTCCCTCTCCTTTCCCGGGGGAGTGACGTGGGGTGGTCTACCCCCTATCACGCCGATCACGGGGGTACTCGCGCCGCTCGACCGCTTTCTCCCCCTGAGGATAACCCTCTGGCCAACCAGCGTGACCTCGTTCCAGCCGCCGATGGCGCGGAACCTCAGGAAACCCTTTTCGTCGATCTGGTCTATCATTAGACCTATCTCGTCCACGTGCGCGGCCACCATAACGCTGGGGCCGTGGGCCGAGCCGCGTAGGGTACCTATTACGTTGCCCCACTTATCGACGCTCAGCTCGTCCACGAGGGGACGCATCTTTTCGACCACAAGCCCCCTCACCTCGTCCTCGAAACCCGAGGGGCCAAAAGCCTCGGAGAGCAGGCGCAAAAGCGCCACGAATTCGTCCCTTTTAGTCGAAGCCTGGCTCGAAGCTGACATTTGCGGGTGAGGGTTTGGTCCTTATAAGCTAAGCGCCGCGGGTGCTGAGGGAGGAGAATCGAGGAGCTAGGTGCGAGCGCTACCCGACCGCCTCACTCACTCCCTCTCCGATCTGCCCAAATGACCCGCTTGGCCATCGCTTAGACCTCAAAGCAGTTTGAATAACCCTTGAATGACTGGGGTGAGAGAAAACTTGACCATCTCTTAGACGCCGTAGTCAGCAGTTTCAAAATAGGTAGGTTTATGTATAATTTTGGATATGAACAATTCGTGTGTGCATGGGCAGTGGGGTGGTTGCAAAGACCCAAGACCTCCTTTAGAAAGAGAGGGAGGGGTACGTGCACATACAGAGGAAGGAGGGGACTGAAGATGGAGGGCGCTTCCCAGCGCGATCGGTGGGGCCGCACGGTCCTACCTTCACTCCTGGGTGGGTCCGTCCTGAGGGGGGCGGAGCGGAAGACTCCCGATGAACTCGCGAGGGAGTTGAGTGAAGTTCTGAAGCCCAAGCTCTACGCGTACGATAGGTATGCCGATGCGTACCTGCGTGCGCCTACGTAGAGCGAAACCCGTCCCAACTCCCCCTCACCGGTCCACCGGAGCAGTGGTCCAGCTAGCCCCTGTTCCTCTTTTTAACCGGAGACCCAGTCCGTGAGGGCGGGGTTTTACCACCCTTGCATCGCTTGGGTTGGTCTAGACTACCCAACGGCGGTTTCTAGGCCCCTAGCTGTCGAGCGTTAGCCTCGCCGACCCCGTCAAACCAAAGCTCAAGCGGCAGGCAGTGAACTACCCCGCCCTTACGGACGGGGCTTCCCGGTTCATCGATACGCTTACGCCTGGAATACTTGCAAAGTATTCCACCATCGCAGAGGCGTTTTCATCCCCGGGCGTCTCCCCTACGTTCCATAGGGAAAGCCCCTCCTTCAATATGACGATCGCGGAAGCCACATCCCTGTCGAACGTGGAGTTGCAGGAGGGGCACGCCAACTCCCTGTCCGACAGGTCAAGCTTAACGCGCCTTCTGCAAACCGGACAAACTCCCGTTGTCTTGACAAACCTTCCGACCTCCACAGGAGTGCTAGCCTTCCTCTTCAAGGCGTTGCGGATTCCCCCTATGGAAGTCTCGTAGATCTTTTTGCCGAATAGCTTCTGCCACGAG
>Ga0080006_1156606_pt1 | contig 15576 bp, 14 predicted proteins | sample RS3BMetagenome_FD_69209 | JGI IMG/M metagenome (GOLD analysis project Ga0080006, IMG submission 69209) | Ferric oxide microbial mat and aquatic microbial communities from Rainbow Spring, Yellowstone National Park, USA - RS3B (SPADES... ... | reverse complement strand
AGGCGCTGTCTTCGTGCGCGCGGTGCGCGCAGTCGGAGGCTATCGCCGAGCGGGTGATGGCGCTCCCGAAATGGGGGCGAGCCCGTGCGATCGCTGTGTATTTGTCGAGGGCCAGTGAAGTGCAAACGGGGGTGCTAATCGACCGTGCGTTGGCCGCGGGGAAGCTCGTGTGCGCGCCATGTCAGATGACGCGTGCGGGTGTCATGTCGATGTGCCAACTGCGCTCGGCCCCGGATATCTGTACTGGTGCCTGGGGACTGCAGGAGCCGCAAGGACCTGCGGTCGATCCTGCGATCCTCGATCTTGTCCTCGTGCCGGGTGTCGGGTTTAGTGCATCTGGCGCGCGACTCGGCATGGGTGGCGGATACTACGACCGGTTCTTTGCCGCTACGCGAACACCCGCCCTGCGTGTTGGCCTTGCCTATGACCTCCAAATTCTGGCCGAGCTGTCGCAGCAAGACACTGATGAGCCCGTCGATTGGGTGATCACGGCGACGCGCTCGCTCGATTGTCGCGTGGTACAATCAGAGGGCATGATCGTGGGCAATCGGGCGGAGGATGGACCGTGCAGAACGTGAGTGTCGCGATTCTCGCCGGAGGCTACAGTCGACGCATGGGTATGGACAAAGCCAATCTCGTATTTGCAGGCCAGACGGCACTCTTGCGAATGCAAAGAGTGGGACGGTCGATCTCGCAGGACGTATGGGTGGCCAGGCGTCCGGATCAGCCGACCTTGGTCGGGTGTGCCGTCGTGCTCGACTGCTTCGCAGGGGCGGGGCCGCTGGCCGGAATCGAGCGTGTGCTCGCGACGTGCGCGCATGAGTGGTGCCTGGTCCTCCCAGTGGATGCCGTGGGGGTCAGCGTGGCGTTTCTGGAGATTCTCATCGCCGAGTTGGAGCGGGCTGGTGACGCTCGTGTGATCGTTGTGCGGGATCGAGAGCGACTGCACCCGCTTCACGGGCTGTATCATCGATCCCTCCAGCCTCTGATTGCAAAGCGTCTCGGCGCCGGTGAGAGACGGGTGCAAGACCTGCTGGACCAGGTCGTTGTGCATGTTGTGGATGATGCGGTATGGGGGAGCGCCGATCCTGCGGGTGCGAGCGTTTGGCCGTGCAACACGCCGGCTGATGCCTTGCGCCTGGAGGACTGGGTGAGTCGGCACGAACGGGAGGCGAGTCGTGATGAGGCGTGAGGTGCGCGTGGAAGAGGCGATCGGGATGGCGCTGGCGCATGATTTGACGCGGATCGTGCCCGGCGAGTTCAAGGGACGGGCGTTTTCGCGCGGGCACGTGATTCGGGAAGAAGACATTGTGGAACTCTTGAAGATTGGCAAAGAGCATATTTTCGTGCTGGAGCTAGGGAGCGATGAGGTCCATGAAGAGGAAGCGGCGCTCGCTATGGCCGCGGCGCTGGCGCATGACAGTTTGACGTTTACAGCGCCGCACGAGGGCAAGATTACAGCGAAGGCGGCGCATGCAGGGCTGCTCATCATCGATCTCACGGCGCTTCATGCGGTCAATGACATCGGTGACTTGGCACTGGTGACGAAACGGACGCATACGCCGGTGGCCGAAGGGGCTCCCGTAGCAGGGCTTCGTGCGATTCCGCTCGTTCTGGAGCGCGCGAAGCTGGAGAGGTTCGCGCAGATCGCTCGCGATGCGCATCCGGTGCTAGAGGTCCTGCCTTATTTGCCGCTGCGAGTGGGTGTCGTAACGACCGGCAGTGAGGTGGCCAAAGGTCGGATCCAGGATCGTTTCGGTCCGGTGCTTCAGGAAAAAGCCGCAGCCTACGGCTTGATCTGGCTGGGTCAGACGATCGTCGGGGATGACCGAACAGAGATTGTCGGGGCGATGACGGCTTGGTGTGACCAAGGTGCGGACCTCGTGCTCGTGACCGGCGGCATGTCAGTGGATCCAGATGATCGCAGTCCGAGTGCGATACGGATGATGGCGGACGAGGTCGTGGCGTACGGGATGCCGGTGTTGCCCGGGTCCATGTCGATGCTGGCCTATCGCGGTCAGACAGCCATCATGGGCTTGCCTGGATGCGTGATCTTTGACAAGGTCACGGTGTTCGACTGGTTGTTGCCAAGAATTGCGGTGGGACAGCGCTTGACGCGCGCGGACATCGTGGCGCTCGGGCACGGCGGGTTGATGTGAAATCCGATTCGGGGTTGACCGTTCCGGTTGTGGGTGTGGCCGGATACAAGCATGTTGGCAAGACGACGCTGATCTGCGGTATGGTGCAAAAGTTTTCCTCGCAAGGGCTTCGCGTTGGAGTGCTGAAGCATGACGCGCACGGGTTTGTGGCGACACCGGAGGGGACGGATACGCATGCATTTGCCGAGGCGGGCGCGATGGCCGTGGCGATCGCCAGTCCTGATGGGCATGTCGCGGGTGAATGGCGCTTGTCGACGGAACCTTCCCTCGCCGAACTGGTGGCCCGCGTTGGGAGGGTGGATCTGGTGATCGCGGAGGGGTTCAAGTCGTCGGAGATCGTCAAATGGGTGCTCCTCTCGGAAATCGATCGTGCCAGGTCAGGATACGTCATGCCGGACTTTTGTCACGATGCCGGGCGAGTGGAAAAAGTGCTTGGATGGCTCGTGCCAGGGCCTCCATATCAGGTTGCCGAGGACTCGCGCGGGGTGTATGATAGGAACGATATAGAGACCATTTGCGAACGCACGCTTCAGACGTTTGGCTTTGGTGTTGGCTGACGGGCGAACGGGCGCAGGACTGACGGGTGAAGGACTGCCCGAGTCAGCTCAACATGCGGGTACATCTCGCCGAAAAGGGGGAGCATGAGCGATGGGGATTGGAAACATCGGCATATCTGGACTGATCTTGATACTCGTCGCTGTGTTGTTGGTCTTTGGTCCGAGCAAGCTGCCTGAAGTAGGACGGGCGTTTGGTCGGTCCTTGAAAGAATTCAAGGACGCGACCCGGGATTTCACCTCTGAAACGCATGAGATTGTGAAGAAGAAAGACGAGGAGTAATGAATCGTTCTACCGCCGAAAGCGTTGTTGGACACCTAGAGGATCTGCGCAGGCGGATTATCTTTGTGTTGGCCTTTTTTCTTGTCGCGTTGATTGTTTCGATTGCATTTGTCGGAAACGTCTATAACTTTTTGATTGCGCCCGCTCACATCCGGCTTGCGGTCTTGGGGCCGGGCGATGTGGTGCAGATCTACCTGATGATCGCGGGCGTTGCAGCCTTGGCTGTCACGACCCCTTTTTTGCTTTGGCAACTCTGGGTGTTCGTCGGGCCCGGACTGCTTCCCCGCGAGCGCCGCTATGCGCTGCAATTGATCGCGCCGATCACGATCATGTTCTTGGCGGGGATGTCGTTCGGCTTTTTTGTCGTGTTCCCGAATATATTTCGATTCTTAAAACATCTGGCAACGGCCCGGTTTGATTTCATTCCGACGGCGCCAGAGTATTTTTCATTTATGTTCAATATCGTGATTCCGTTCGGCCTCCTCTTCGAACTGCCTGTGGTGGTCATGTTTCTCACGCGCATTGGGCTGATCACGCCAAAATGGATGCGCAAGGTCAGACGATACGCGTATTTTACGTGCATTGTACTGGGAACGCTGATCAGCCCGCCGGAACTGATCTCGCACCTGAGTGTCACGGTGCCGATGATTCTGATCTACGAGCTGAGCATTGGCATCTCCGTCTTGGCCTATCGTCGCAAACTCGCGAGCGAAGCGTGGTGGCGTGAGGATGAAGCCGGCGGGCGACGTGGCAGGCGTCGTCGCCGGAAGGACGGCCCCGGGCCGCGTGGCGGCGACGGCGATGGCGGCACAGGTGGCACGGGTGGCACGGGTGGCACGGGTGGCACGGGTGGCACGGGTGGCACGGGCGGCACGGGTGGCACGGGTGGCACGGGTGGCAACGAGCGGCCGACCGGGATGCGGGTTGGACTTACGCAGAATTTGACTGCGGATGCGCTCCCTCAACCCGACGAGCCGGGGGGGACGAGGGAGCCGGGCGTTGGGACGCGTGCGCATGTGAATCCGACGCCTACATCGAACTTGGGGACAGGGGAGCGAAGGTCGAAGACTGCGCCGCCGATCTTGCCGCGTCGGCCGGGCATCTCCGTGGACGAAAGGGAGTGAACGTTGTGAAGCGCGTGCACCTGTTGGCGGTTATCGGAGTGGCGACTCTGGTGGGCATCTGGGGTATGGGGTCTGGGATCTGGGATCTGGGATCTGGGATCTGGGATCTGGGATCTGGTCAGCTCACGCACGCCCCACCACTGCTTGAGCACTTGCCTCATGACAAGTTCAGCTCGGCCACGATGTCGGCGATCGCCTCGAAGCTTGCTCAGTATGATGTGGCGCAAACGCCACTGCGCCACGCTGTCTATCGGTTGACAGGGGGTCTTGGAGAGGCTGACCCACTTGTGGTGTTCTGGGACGCCGAAGGCAACATGACATTTCAACTGGGTGGTGACAACCAGGAGATGGTGGCTCTGACGGAGACATCGCATTCTCCGCGCACGTGGCGCACCAGTGCAGCTTCCGTTCCGTCTGGCGTGTCGGACCCGGCAATGCGCCGAGTACCATGGGTGCGGCACGTCACGTCTGCGGGAAATGTGTATTTTGAATGGAATGAGGCGAAGGGACACGAGGTGTTTTACTTCTTGCGCGGCCGCACCTATGTGACGGTTACACTCGTCTTCATCCAGTCTGCCCAGTTTCCACGCGGAATTTTTTCGCATTTGGAACCGGTGGGAAATCCTATTCTGCTCGATCGTGCTCGATAGGGGTTGGGCTGGGTTGGGGGTGTTGCGTCTCTTGGCGGCGCATTTCATTCGCCTCCAGTGTCCGAGTGCCCACACCAAGGTCAAGAGAGGTAAGGTAACGGCATTGACCGGAGCAATTCGCCTAGAGTGTGCGAAGCTAGGCATCATTTCTGAGAAGTGACGCGTGGATTTTATCACTCAGGTTACGGAGCCTGGGGCTGGGCTAGGGTGCCTAGCCCGAGCGCCGGGGCTAGCGACCTGACTCAGCAGCCTCGGTGAGCGCGAGTCCTCTGTCGATGCTGTTACCTTTTGGGACTTACGGGCAGGATAAGTCTCAAAATGAGACTACCGGGGCTGCGTAAGTCTCAAAATGAGACTTACGGGCAGGATAAGTCTCAAAATGAGACTACCGGGGCTGCGTAAGTCTCAAAATGAGACTTACGGGCAGGATAAGTCTCAAATTGAGACTACCGGGGCTGCGTAAGTCTCAAAATGAGACTTACGGGCAGGATAAGTCTCATTCTGAGACTACCGGGGCTGCGCAAGTCTCAAATTGAGACTACCGGGGCTGCGCAAGTATCATTCTGAGACTCCATTTGCCGCACACTTCTAGTTTATTTTCCGTCATTCACCGTCGCTGGATCTAACATGATCAAGGGCACTGGACCCCTTCGACACGGCAAGGAAATCACCAGTCGCTTGTCTGCCACTGACTTTGTTTAAAGAGGCATCCTGAGCAGCAACTGCCGCATGACGCCAATTGGCGTTGGTGGAATTCGAATGGCTTCCAAAACCCTTTCCCAAGGTGGTATATCATATCAGACCCCCATGGCGCGAAGAGCCATGACGGTTTCGCGAGAATACGTGACAAGGTCCCTAGGGGGATCCCCCGACCCACACTTCTTCACCAACGCCTACCTTTCCACTGCTCGTAATAGGTGCATGACGATGTAAAGAACGGCGTCGGGCCTATCGAAAGAGCTTGTGATTGGGATCTGTATACCAGGGACGTCAGGCACTTGATTTGTCGTGCAGGATTTTGGACATGCATTCCGAACAGTCCCAAAGAGGCGACGCATGCAGGAGGAAATCTCTGGTCCTGAGCGGGTCGTTTCGCTATACTATAGGGGCGTGGGACGATGGGGCGGCATGAGCGGGATGTGATTCAAAAGTCTCTGGTGGGCACATTTTCTGGGGACGCGCTCGAAGGATTGGGCGTAGCTGACGTGACGGTTCTTCGTGAGTTGCCGACGGAGTTGACCACGGTGGTCCTCAAGCGAACTGACTTGGTGTTCGAACTCGCAGATGGACAAATTCTGCACTTGGAATTTCAGTCCCGTCGGGAGTCTAAGTTGTACCGTTTTCTCACATACGATGCAGTACTTGCCGAAAAGTACCAGAGGTCGGTTAGAACCGTTGTGCTGTATGATCAGAGCGTCAAGTCTGCGCCGGACTTTCTCGACATGGGCACGGTGCAGTATCGGGTAGAGAATATCTTTTTGCGGGACTTGGACGGGGACGTCGCGATTGACGAAGTGATAGCGCATCTGAGGTCGGGAACATGGACTTCAGTGGACCGAATTCGCCTGGCCTTTGCGTTGCACATGACGGTTCGGCGCAGATCGCGTCGTCAGGCGCTAACGGACGTGCTTGACGTGATGGAAAGCGTTGTTGACGATCAGGAACGAGACTATCTCAGTGCGGTCCTGATCGGTCTGACGAAACCGGTTTTGGGTCAGGAGGAGATCGTTGAGATGAAGAGGAGGCTCGTGCAGATGAGTACATTGGCGCAAGAACTTTATGCGGATGGAAAAGTGGAGGGACGGCAAGAAGGACGCCAAGAGGGGCTGCAGGAAGGGCTACAGGAAGGGCTTAGGGTAGGCCGTCAAGAGGGTCGGGAGTCTCTCATCCTAGACCTTTTGCAAAACGGTATGGACGTCGATCAGGTGTGCAAACTTACAGGGTTATCCGCGAAGCAGGTTGCAGAGCTTCAGGCGAAGTCACGGCAAAGGCGTGATTTGCTTTAGTTGATGCAGGGGTCCCGTCCGCTGGGGGTCACTCGGTCGTTTCAATCGCCCGGTTGGCTTGGGGTGTTTTGGCTCCCGCGCATCGTCTCTTCACGTCTTTGTAACTGATCCCGGCGATCCTGGATACTTCGCATGATTTGCTCGGCCGCCATCGCTTGGCTCGTCCACATGGAGCGGGCCGCGGGGTCCAACGCGTCGAGGGCAAAGGTGCTCAACTGTGAGTGTAACGACTGGGCGTTTACGATGGCCGCCTCCAGCTTGTGTACCGTCGGCACGTTTTCACTCTCCTCTCGGGGTTCGGTCGCGGTGGCGCTGTATCTCCCGGCGCTCACCGCACGCTACCCGTATGATCGGCTCGTTCTTTGCGCTCCTTGCGCTCCCGGCACTCACCGCACTCACCGCACTCACCGCACTCACCGCACTCACCGCGACAACCGCGACAACCGCGACAACCGCGAGACGCCGGCCCTAACCGCGCGAGCCGCTCCCGAGACCCACGCGTTGACGAACGAGTTTCATCGTTTGCTCGGCAACGGATGCGGCGTTCAGGCTGCCTTCGTGCAAGACGCGCTCCACCTCGCCGCTGCTGCGAATGTCGCGGTACCGGGCTTGAATCGGTTGCAGGTGGGAAACGACGGCTTCAGCGAGTCCTTTCTTAAAGTCCCCATATCCTTTGCCGTCATACTCGGTGCAGATCTCGTCAATGGTCTGTCCTGTGGTCAAGGAATAGATCACGAGAAGGTTCGATACAGCGGCTTTGTCTGCCGGGTCAAAGCGGACCGCGCGATCTGAATCCGTTACGGCTCGGCTGAATTTTTTGCGGATCTCGTCGGGGCTGTCGAGCAGTTCGACGCGACTTTGCGGGTTTGGATTGCTTTTACTCATCTTCTTGGTGGGGTCATCCAGGGACATGATCCGTGCCCCCTGCTTGAGCGTTAGGACCTCAGGCACTGTGAAGGTCTCACCAAAGCGCATGTTGAAGCGGTCGGCCAGGTCGCGCGTCAATTCAAGGTGTTGCTTTTGGTCGTCGCCCACCGGAACCAGGTTACTTTGATACAGCAAGATATCGGCGGCCATTAACGCCGGATAGGTAAAGAGTCCGGTCAGGATACTCTCTTTACCCTCGGATTTCTCTTTATACTGCGTCATTCTCGACAACTCGCCCATATGTGCCACGCACTGCAGGATCCATCCCAGTTCGCTGTGCGCGGACACATCCGACTGAACGAACAGCGTGGATCGTTTGGGATCGAGGCCAACGGCCAAGTACAATGAGGCAAGATCGAGAATGCGCTCGCGCAGTTCTCTGGGATCCTGAGGCACCGTGATTGCGTGTAAGTCAACGATGCAAAAGTAGGACTGGTCCGTACTGGTATCCGTCGTCTGTGGCTGAAGGGCAACAAACTGTTTGAGGGCTCCGAGGTAATTGCCAAGCGTAATTTGGCCTGAGGGTTGAATCCCTGAAAATATCGTCCGAGTCAAGCGTCATCATCCCCATCCTTAAACTGTAGCGACTCGATCTTCCCATAGGCTTTCGGTCTCTGTCAAATGCATGAGGCGAGTCGGAACGGGTACCTCTGTAACAATAAATTTGCAAATTTCATGGGCGAAGACAGTTGCAAAGTACGAAGCGAATGGTTAATATAAGGATTGTCGTTAGCACTCGATGAAAGTGAGTGCTAACAGAGTGAATGACACTTACACCCCTTAAGGAGGTTTTCGTATGATTAAACCACTCGGTGACCGCGTGGTCTTGCGCGCTGTTGAGCGTGAAGAAAAGACCTCGAGCGGGATTTTGCTTCCAGACACGGCGAAAGAAAAGCCGCAAGAGGCGGAAGTTGTGGCTGTTGGCCCGGGCCGTTATGAAGATGGAAAGTTGGTTGCGGTGGACGTCAAGGTGGGCGACCGCGTGATTTTCTCCAAGTATGCCGGGACTGAAGTCAAGTATGACTCGGTTGAGTACCTGATCTGTCGTGAGTCCGACATCCTGGCTGTTGTGGAGCGCTAAGCGCCCCTCGGAGGGACTCTGCGCGGCGGCGCACATCGATGTCCGCTGCGGTGTTATGAGACGACATGCATTAAAAGTTTGAGGAGGTCTGGATAATGGCAAAGGAAATCAAGTTTCGCGAAGATTCCCGTCGCGCCATGCTGCGTGGGGTTGACGCTCTTGCGGATGCGGTGAAGGTGACGCTCCGCCCGAAAGGCCGCAACGTCGTGCTCGAGAAAAAGTTTGGGTCGCCGCTCATTACCAATGACGGAGTGACCATCGCAAAGGAAATCGAACTCGAAGACGCCTTCGAAAACATGGGTGCCCAACTTGTTAAAGAAGTGGCTACGAAGACCAATGACGTCGCTGGAGATGGCACCACGACAGCCACGGTGTTGGCTCAGGCCATGATCCGTGAAGGTCTTAAAAACGTGACTGCAGGCGCTAACCCGATGAGCTTGCGCAAGGGCATCGAGATGGCTGTTGTGGCGGCTGTCGAAGAGATCAAGCGCATCGCCAAACCCGTGGAGGGTCGCGAAAGCATCGCCCAAGGCGCTGCTGTGTCGGCAGGCGATTATGAGATTGGCCAGCTGATTGCTGACGCGATGGAGAAGGTCGGCAAAGACGGTGTCATCACCGTTGAAGAGTCCAAAGGCTTCACGACGGAGCTCGAAGTCGTCGAGGGCATGCAGTTCGACCGCGGCTACATCTCCCCGTATATGGTGACCGACGCTGACAAGATGGAAGCCGTCCTCGACGAGCCTTACATCTTGATCACTGACAAGAAAATCGGCAACATTCAAGAGATTTTGCCGGTGCTCGAGCGCGTTGTGCAATCCGGTCGTTCGTTGCTGATGGTCGCTGAGGACGTGGAAGGCGAAGCGTTGGCTACCTTGGTCGTCAACAAACTGCGCGGTACGTTCACAGCTGTCGGCGTCAAAGCGCCGGGCTTTGGCGATCGCCGTAAATCGATGCTCCAGGATATCGCGATTCTCTCCGGTGGTCAGGTGATCAGCGAAGAGCTTGGGCTCGAGCTGAAGAACACCACGATCGATCAACTGGGCCGCGCTCGTCAAGTGCGCGTCTCGAAAGAGAACACAATCATCGTGGACGGATCTGGTAATCGTGGCGACATCGATGCGCGGATCAATCAGATCAAAGTGCAACTCGAAGAAACCACCTCTGATTTTGATCGTGAGAAACTGCAGGAGCGCTTGGCGAAACTCGCAGGCGGCGTTGCGGTGATCAAAGTCGGTGCGGCGACCGAGACTGAACTGAAAGAAAAGAAACTCCGCATCGAAGACGCGCTCAACACCACGCGTGCAGCGGTTGAAGAGGGCTTTGTCCCAGGCGGCGGCACAGCGCTCGTGAACGTGATCAAGGCGCTGGACAACGTCAAAGCTACCGGCGACGAACTGACCGGTGTCAACTTGGTCCGTCGTGCTCTTGAAGCGCCGGTTCGTCAGATTGCAGACAATGCGGGCCTCGAAGGGGCCATCATCGTCGAGCGTCTGAAGAAGGAAGCGCAAGGCATCGGTTTCAACGCAGCGACTGGCGAGTGGGTTGACATGTTCAAGGCGGGCATCGTGGACGCAGCGAAAGTTACGCGTTCTGCGCTGCAAAACGCGGCGTCCATCGCGGGGATGTTCCTGACGACCGAAGCGGTCGTCGCGGACAAACCCGAGAAGGATAAGGCGCCGGGCGGCATGGGCGGCGGCATGGGCGGTATGGGCGGCATGGACATGATGTAACGGTATTAGAAGGGAACCCCTGCTACGGCGGGGGTTTTTTCTTTTGTCCGGAGCTTTTTGACTGTGATTTGAGACCTTCTTCATGCGCCAACCGTACACTCCCACGAGTCACCCGTTCACCTGACCGATGCCTGCCGCCGCAAGCAAGCTACGACAGGCAATTTCCGCTCAGAGAAATAAGATCCCCCGCGATTCAGTTTGTCTGTTTCATCGTGATTCCGCCTCTGGGCTCACAGCAGTACCCTAGTCGATGGGACAAGACTCTGTTGTCCGTCGGCTTCACGTATACATCTGAACTACCCAGTGGCGGTCGCTATCGGTAAGTCCGCCGTGCGATCGATGCTTTTTGCCGCGCTACTCCCGGATGTCCGCGAAATGCGCATAGTACAACACTTCGGGTCACACCTCGAGCAAAAATGAGCTGTGTTGGCTGACTCCGCCGGCAACGTCTCGTCGTGAAACGCGAGCTCGTGCAGGCGATCGGTGGCCATGGCGAAAGTGATGGCCCTGAGTGTACAAGTGGGACGTCTAGCCTACCTGTCTGGGAGCATGTCGAAGAACCTTGTATCTGCGCCGGGCAACCTTGACACGAGGATGAGTTGTCCGAGTGGGATTGCAATACGAGTACTAACACGAGTATGATGTCACTATACTAGATTGAGTATCGTGCTTGTCTACAAATGCATATATCGAAAGGGGTGTTCACTTACGGGTGAACTTAATAGGGAAACCGGTGCAAGTCCGGTGCGGTCCCGCCACTGTGTAGGGGAGCCATGATCATGTCCACTGAGCGAATCACTCGCTTGGGAAGGGATCACAGGCGTTGAACCTGAGCCAGGAGACCTGCCTCTTTTCGTACACCGCTACATCCTACGGTCGATAGGGAGGTGTTTCTTGGCGTCTCCCTGCCTTTTGCATCGAGTTCCCCAACAAACACTCTCCCATCGAGGAGAGTGTTTGTTTGCATGGGAGGAACGAAATATGAAAGTTAGTCAAACATCATCTAAGGACAAGTCACTGCACCGGACGTTTACGTTGTGGGATTTGAGCAGTCTCTCAATTTCCAGCGTCGGTCCTGCTTTTAGTATCTCCGCTGCAGCGGGCGTCATGATCGGCTACAGCGGCGTGTACAGCCTGATGGCCATGCTCTTGATCGCGATCCCATTTGTGCTCAGTGCGTTCATCTTTCGTATGCTTAATCGGAGTTTTCCTCAGTCTGGTGCCTCCTACCACTGGTCCGGACGGGTACTGGGACGTGGTGCCTCTCGATTTCAGGGGTGGGTTCTGATTCTGGCATACTTTACCTCCCTGCCTCCGATTGTCCTTCCCGCAGCTCAGTACACGATCGCCCTGATTCACCCTGGTTGGCAGACCAATGTCCTTGCCGAGTTCAGCATCAGCAGTTTCTGGCTTGTGTTCGCCTCGTTTCCCCTACTCTCAGGCGCTAGGCCGACGGCGCGCGTGACGCAAATTTTCCTGGCTATTGAGATCGTTTTTTTGGTGCTGTTTGCTGCTTTAGGAGCCGCTGCGCTCCCACATAGTCACTTTCCTGCGTTTGGCGGTCGCTTTCCGGTAGCTGGGGTGTTACTGACCATGGTCGTGGCCACCACTATCCTCGACGGGTGGGAGATTGATAGCTATGCGTCCGAGGAAGCGGAAAAGCCAACTCGAGATCCGGGCGTGGGGGGCATCATCGGGGCACTCATCGCGCTTCTGATCTATGCCATCCTGCTCCCTCTGATGCTTGCGGAAACGCCGCTGGCAGAATTGGCGAATTCGCCGGATCCGATGGTGGCCTGGGCGCAACATCTTACGCCACGCATGTCCCCGCTGCTCGCTCGCGTCATGCTTATCCCAATCCTTGCCTCCACGGCCGGATCACTCTGGCTGACGGGGTACATTTTGATCCGGGCATTGTTTGCGATGGGAAGAGATCGATTACTCCCTGTCTACTTCGCCACCTTGAACAGACGCGGCAGCCCTGGTTTTGCGACATTGGTAGTCTTTGGTGTGCTGTGGGCCATCACGGCGTTGCAACTGTTCGTGTCATCGCTCAGTACGTTCTTCGCGATCATCCTGTCGGCGGCTGGCTTTTTTCTTACGCTCGAATTCATGCTCGATAATTTGACTGCTACTGTCTTTGTGTGGCGATCGCGATCTGTGTCAGGAAAGGTAAGTTTCCAGCTGCTTTTTATGGGGGCGGTCTCGGCATTTACATTTGTGTACTTGGCTCTTGTCCTCGTTGCGTTTCTCTTACTCAGTCCGCGCGTGATCTCATCCTGGACCGATATCACGATTCTCTGCCTACTTGTGTTTGGGGTGGGCTTCACGTTCTTTCCCAGCCGGGTGCGTCAGGGGATATACATCGTTCCCGTGTCTAAGGAGCTTACGGTAACGGAGAGTGAGCGCGACGCCTTGCAAATGTAGGAGCGACGGTGAGAGGGGGAATGCCCGGATATAGCGGCTATCAACACGGTCTGACATTGAAGTGACAAGGGGGCATTGGAATGAGTGGATTTACGCTGTACGTTGGCCATGGAAGCCGAGCTGCAGACGGCAACCGGGAATTTCTCGAGTTTGTTGAAGCACTTCAAGCCAATGCAGGTCTCGACAATGTCGAGTCTTGCTTTCTGGAATTGGCTTCACCCACCATCTCTCAAGGAATTACCGCGTGCGTTGGACGAGGTGCCAAGCGAATCGTTGTGGTGCCCGTGATTTTGCTTGCAGCATCGCACGTCAAATTGGAAATTCCAGAGATGATTGACGTTGGACGTCAGCGTTACCCAGATGTTGAGTTTGTCTATGGCCGTAACATCGGGTTACATGAGGGAATGATCGACCTGCTCGTCTCACGCTATGAAAGGGCTCGTGCAGATGCGGCCGGCGCCTTGGATGAGGACACGGCCATCGTGCTGATGGGACGGGGAAGCAGTGATCCGGACGCAAACGGAGACTTGTATAAAATCGGCCGGCAACTGTGGGAGCGTACCGAAGTTAAAACCGTTGAAGTGTGCTTTACGGGGATCACCTACCCGCGTGTTCCTGACGGAATCCGCCGCGCATTATTGCTCGGAGCGAGGCGGATTGTTGTCGTGCCCTACTTCTTGTTTACGGGAGTGCTGATCAAGCGCATGAAGGAAGTGATTTTGGGGATAGCATCGGAGCATCCAGATGTCTCGATACTCGTGGCTGAGTATTTTGGCATGCATCCCCGACTACAAGAGATCGTGCTGGATCGGGTGCGCGAAGCAGATGCTGGCGAGGCGCGCATGAACTGTGACTTGTGCCAATATCGCAAGATGGCAGGACATGATCACGGACATGATCACGGGATTTCTGCTCAAAAGGTGCTGAGGTGACAGGGCGCGTGTACCTGATCGGCGCGGGGCCTGGCGATCCCGGTCTGCTGACGCTAAAGGCGAAAGCCTGTCTCGAAGTCTGCAGTGTTGTGCTTTACGATCACTTGGTGTCGGCCGCTGTGCTGCAGTTAATCCCGCTTTCCGTTGAGCTGATCAACGTCGGCAAACACCGCGCAAACCATCCCGTGCCGCAAGCGGACATCGAGAGGCTGCTTGTGCAAAAGGCACTGGGGGGACATGTCGTGGGTCGCCTAAAAGGGGGAGATCCGTTCGTCTTTGGACGCGGCGCGGAAGAGGCTGAAACGCTCGTGCACAATGGCATCCCCTTTGAAGTTATTCCGGGAATCACGTCGGCGATCGCGGCTCCGGCCTATGCAGGCATTGCACTGACTCACCGCGATTTGGCTTCCGGATTTCATGTCGTGACAGGACACGAATGCATCACGTCCACTGGAACGCCATGGTCGCTGTTGGCGCTGTCCAGTCAAACCCTCGTCATCTTAATGGGGATGGGCCACTTGCGCGAAATTGCGGCTCGGCTAGTGGCGGCGGGACGCTGTGCAAAGACGCCTGTGGCTGTGATTTGTTCGGGGACAACCGATGTGCAACGCGTGATCGTCAGCACACTGGCCATGATCGCACAAGACGTCGAAGCGGCGGGGTGTGAGTCGCCGGGCGTGATTGTCATCGGCGAGGTCGTTCGGCTGCGTGAGTCTCTCGCATGGTTCGAATCTGAAGTACCAGTGCAGATCTCCGGTCAGACGTCTGGCCTCACAGGGTAGCCAGGCACTATGACGGAGGTTGAAAAGGTGGCGAAGTGATGCCGCCGGCACACAGCGTAGGGGGAGTGAATCGGATGAGTGGGAAACTCGTAATCGTCGGATTTGGCCCTGGTAGCCATGATCATCTCACGTACAGGGCCAAAAGTGCAATAACGGAAAGTGAGGTTGTTATTGGATACAACACGTACGTCGACTTGGTGCGAGACCTATTGGCGGGCCAGACGATCATACGTACAGGCATGACAGAAGAAGTTAGCAGAGCGCAAAAGGCCGTCGAACTGGCTTTGGGCGGAGCGAACGTCGCGGTAATCTCCAGTGGGGACGCTGGTGTCTATGGAATGGCAGGTCTCGTGTACGAGGTTTTGATCGCGCGCGGCTGGCGAACCGGCGATGCACCAGAAGTCGAGGTCGTGCCCGGCATCTCGGCGATGCAGTCTTGTGCGTCACTGCTCGGTGCCCCGATCATGCATGACGCATGCACCATCAGCTTGTCAGATCACCTCACGCCGTGGTCGGTGATCGAGGGCAGGATTGAAGCAGCTGCCCGTTCGGACTTTGTCATTGCGCTCTACAATCCGCGCAGCGGGCGACGAACTCGACAGATCGCAATGACCCAACAGATCCTCCTGCAACACCGCAGCCCCGATACACCAGTTGGTTTGGTCAAGAGTGCTTGGCGGGCCCGCCAGGAAATCGTTAAGACTACGCTCTCCGAAATGCTGCAGTATGACATCGGGATGTTGACGACGGTCATTATCGGAAATTCGTCGACTTTTTACCATGGGTCGTTGATGATTACACCGCGCGGTTACCAGCGCAAGTATACGTTGGACCGCGCAGAGCAGCCACTGCGGCCAGGTGACCGATTGCAACCTGAACATGAGCCGTGGGCGCTTCCGTCAGTGGCGTCTGGGAACTTGA
>Ga0080006_1137064_pt1 | contig 15587 bp, 18 predicted proteins | sample RS3BMetagenome_FD_69209 | JGI IMG/M metagenome (GOLD analysis project Ga0080006, IMG submission 69209) | Ferric oxide microbial mat and aquatic microbial communities from Rainbow Spring, Yellowstone National Park, USA - RS3B (SPADES... ... | reverse complement strand
GAGAAGGGGCGACGAGTTCAGCCAATGACAAGGGTGAGGACGCCTTGACGTCCGGGCTCCCGGCCTTCTGGTCAGCACCATCAGGTTCTATTGCCGACGCGTCACCTAGACCCGCGTCCGACAAGGTGAGCGCAGCAGACAGTGCACCCTGCGCAGGGACGACCGCTTCTTGCGCGCCGCAATGCGCGGTATAGCCCCCATACGGAGACAAACCCTGAACCTGTGCCAAGGCGCGGATGTGGATCCAGCCTGGCCCCAGAATGTCCACCGTCGCATCCGGCACCTGTACGGAAACGCTGAGCATCCCGGCGATCTGCGCGTCGACCGGAACAGTCACATCAAACGGCATCCGGTGTGCGATGTGCTCCACTACCGCATCCGAGTGACCGGCACTTGGCTCGCCCTCTGGTCCCGCGGACTGCTCTACATACGCGGTGAAGAGGATATTGCCTTCCAAGTACAAACTGTCTCCGCGTTGTTCGAACGACGTCACCTCCGTCAGGGCGGAGAACTCGGCCACTTTTTCGTCGCCATGAACCAGGTCGATGAAGACTTGCTGATCGATAAACAGTTCGATCGTCTCTCGAAACGAATACTCCGCCACGGGAACCCCTCCTGGACTGAAGGCCAAAGTTCCGACCTCTGAATCAAAGGCTTCTCCCAAACCATACGTCCTCGCGGCGTTGGTTATGCCTGTGACTCAGACTCGCGCGCAGTCAAACTCAAGCAATCGCCGATCGCCAACTCGCACGCACGGATTTGGCCCGCGGCCATTTCCAAGACCGCCGAAGCGTCCGAACACACGGCGATACGCCACGGACGCAGGTCTGGGCGCACCCCTACGATCACGCCCAGAGCGTCGACGAAGACGACATCGATGGGCATGAACATGAAAGAGGTATGGATGGACTGGCAGCGAGGAAAGTACAGTGCCTCTTGCGGCGCCATTGATGACCGCCAGGTCAAGCCTCGCAAACGATGCCAGAAGTGCTCCGCAACGCGGCCATCGCGTGCGATCTCGCAAAGTTCTGGCCCGTCGTGGCGCACCACCCGACACAATCGATAGGGTCTAACCATGTTGCGCAAAAACCGCCACGATGTGCATCATGGCAGGGCCCAGGATCACGACAAAGAGGCCGGGAAACAGGAAAAAGACCAAGGGAAACAAAATCTTGACCGGGGCCTTCATGGCTCGCTCCTGCGCCCGTTGACGCATCCGCTTGCGGGCATCCTCGGCTTGCAGACGCAGCACTCCCGCCATGCCCATACCGAGTCTCTCCGCTTGCAAGACCGCCGTGACAAACGTTCGGACATCCTCCGTGCGCAGACGCTCGGCCATCTCACCCAGCGCATCCTTGCGCGTCTTCCCCAACCCTATCTCCGCCAGGGCCTGGCGCAGTTCACTCCCCAGCGCCCCTTTTGCGGACCGCGCCACCCGTGCGAGCGCCTGATCAAAGCCCAGCCCCGCTTCGACGCTGATCGTCAGCAAATCGAGCATCCCGGGAAGTTGGTCCTGCACACCCTCTGCCTGTCTTCGCATGCGCCTCACCAACCAGATGCGCGGCGCCACTTCCATGAGTCCGATGAGGATGATCGCACCGTCCAGCGTCGAGGCGGTCGGCGACGCGATAAACCAAGCGAGCATCGTGGCCAATGTGGCCAAACGGAGCGCCAGGCGAGTACCGCGAAAGCGACGTACTGCATCGGCCGTCTCCAGACCCGCTGCCCGCAGTCTTTCTTGCGCCTTGCGTCTGCGTGATGCGGGCGTCAAGCGCACCGAAACGTCCGCTAATCGCATTGTGACCTCGGACCATATCGTCTTCAGTTGCCACGCCGATTCGAGCGCGGCCTCCCCCGCCTGTTCTGTCTGGGTGAGTTCGAGAATTCGCGCCGCGAGGCGCAACTGACGTGAATTGAGGAAGATCAGCAGACTAAAAAACAAACACGCGAAGGCTAGATAGATCATGAGAGCCAAAGCCAAGGGTCATTCACCTCCTGTGCAATCAAGCCGTTACCCGAACGATTTTGCGAATGATCAAGGCACCAATGACCTGGCCGGCGATGGACAGCAGGATCATGATCAAACCGAGTTGAGACTCGCCCAGCAGTGAGATATAGGACGGATTCATGATATAGAGCATCAACGCGATTCCAGGCGTCAAGAGCAGGAAGATCCACATCGACAGACGACCTTGGGCTGTAAGGGCGCGCAGATCCCCCGCCAGTCGCAGTCGTTCTCGAATGGTCTCGCAAACGGTGTCGAGAATCTCTGCCAGGTTGCCCCCGACCTGTCTCTGAACCAACAGCGCGTTTGCGACCAATTCAAAATCACGGGATTCTATGCGCCTCGTCGCGTGAGCCAGCGCGTCGTCAAAGCGGACACCAAGCGACAATTCTCTGAGCAAGCGGTCCAACTCCTGCGATAGAGGACCCGACGTGTCGCGCAGTGCCATCTCCAAAGATTGAAGAAACGAGTAGCCCGCACGCAACGCCCCGGACAAGGTTGTGAGCATATGGCACAAGTGCGCATCCAAGTGCTTGGCGCGACGTTTGCGAACATACAGTAACAGCGTCGTATAGAGTCCGGAAGAGATCGGCAAGGTGATAAAGAGCCCCCAGACACTGCGCGTCATGGCGACTCCAACCATGGCCAGCATGAGCGCCATAAAACCCGCTGCCGTCCAATCGCGCCGGGTGATTTTGTATCCTAGACGTTCCCATGTCTGCACGACATGGTCCAAGGGACGACGAAAAACCTGGTGCCGAAGCGTCGCAATCACCCCGGGCGCGACCACCGCGACGCCCGCTCGGGTCAAGCCCTCAGCATCTTGTGTAGGCGTGCGCATAGCTGGAAGTCCGGCTTCTTGAACACGCTTCACCCGCTCTTGCAGCCGCAATCGCCTCCAGAGAATAGACCGAAACCCTGCATACAAGGCCATGAACATCGACATCGCAACGAGCAGGAAGCTCACGCGGACCCCTCCCTCAACGGCGGTGTAATGGCCTGAAACCACTGCAAGCTGATCGGCTGTCCACGCGACCGCAACAACTCCAGACAATGAGGCACCGTGCCGGTTGCCGTGTGGAACCCCTGCACGCTGCCGTCGGCCGTCCGCCCAGTTTGAACGAAGGAGAACACATCCTGGAGCGTGATTTGTTCTCCTTCCATCCCCACCACCTCGGTGATGTGTGTGATCCGGCGCGTCCCGTCCGACAGGCGCGACTGCTGAACGATCAGTTGGACCGCCGACGCGATCTGCTCGCGAATCGCTCGGCTTGGCAGGTCCATTCCTGCCATCATCACCATTGTCTCGAGGCGACGCAGCATATCTCGCGGCGTATTGGCGTGTGCCGTGGTCAAGGAGCCATCGTGACCTGTATTCATCGCCTGCAGCATGTCGAGTGTCTCAGCGCCGCGCACCTCTCCGACCACGATCCGGTCCGGTCGCATCCGCAGAGAATTGCGCACGAGTTCACGGATGGACACTGCGCCTTTACCCTCCGCATTGGGCGGCCGCGACTCAAGGGCGACCCAGTGCGCCTGTTGCAACCGCAGTTCAGCCGCGTCTTCGATCGTGACGATCCGCTCACGCTCGTCGATGAAGCTCGAGACAACCCCAAGCGTGGTGGTCTTTCCGGAACCCGTTCCACCTGATATCACGATATTGAGACGGGCGGCGATCGCGGCACGCAAAAAATTGGCCATGGCCGGGGTCAATGTCCCGTACTGAATCAGATCGTCGACTTGCAGCGGCGTCGCTGCAAACTTGCGAATCGTGAGGCACGGCCCGCGCAGCGCCAGCGGTGGAATGATCGCGTGCACGCGCGACCCATCCGGCAAACGCGCATCGACAAACGGACTGGACTCATCGATGCGACGTCCGATCGGCGACACGATTTTTTCAATGATGCGTAGAACATGGGCATCATCCTTGAAACGGACGTCCGTCTTCCTTAACTGCCCCGCGACTTCGATGTACACCTGATCGGGGGCGTTGACCATCACCTCGTTAATCGCCGGATCGCGCAAAAGATGATCGATGGGTCCGTATCCCTTCATCTCGGCCAGCAATTCGCGCAAGATCTGTTCTCGCTCCATCCGAGTGAGCACCACAGGTTCTAGGGCGAGGGCGCCATCGGCAAGCGATTCCCACTGCGACGGGTCGCCCGCCGCCAGCAACTCATCCACGAGGCGAATATGAAGCCGGGCTTTGAGGGCCCCGTGCACCTCATCAACGGCGGCCGGTGCGGTGGGGATCACCGCCGCCGCTACCCCCGACACCGAGTGACGGTCAAGGGTGGCGTCGTGCAGGTCCGCACGCTCTACATCCCGCGCCGAGCTAGACTCTCGCAAACTTCGCAGAAAGGCCACGCGAACTCGTCCTCCTCTTCACCGCCACTTCGGTAGGAACTGCATCAGAGATCGCCGCGCGGAACGTATGGACCGGCGTTCCGACGCTGTCAATTTTGCCGTCAAGCGCTGTAAGTCACGTGCAGCCCGGCGATTTTTTTGCTCAAGCACGAGCGGCAGGCCCAGATCAATGGCAGCGCCGGCTGCAATGGCGTCAAACGCGATCGTAGCATACAAGTCCTGTCCCAAGGCCTGCGTCAAGGCACGCTCCGAAAGCGCGCCGCGTTTGATCAGAATGTGACGGACACGCGTCAAGTCGTAACCGATATCTGTCAGAACCCCTTCCAGTCGTCGATTGTTTTTCGCACTGGCAAGATCCGCGATCCCGGTCAGCCACCACTCGTCGGCTGCGGCGAAGGCCGCCACCGCTGTCTCGGCAATCGCAGTGCCCGTGTCGAGCAGGATATAGTCAAACTCTTTGCGCAGGGCGCGAACGACGTTCTGAATAAAAACCGGCGCAATCGCTTCCCCTTCCTCCACCGACTCGGGCGCAAGCAGGACATGCAATCCAGACTCGTGGACATGGAGGTACGACGGCAACAAATCGGCAAATGCCTCCCCTTCCAGGTACAAGGAGTGCAAATTGCGGCGTTGATTAGAAAATCCCAAAAAGGCACCGACATCACCAAAAGCGAGATCGCAATCGACGATGACCGTCCGCTTTCCCTGGCTTGCAAGCGATACCGCAACGTTGACCGCCACGGTCGTCTTTCCGGAACCTCCTGACGCCGACAGTAGCGCGACCACATGGGCGCGTGACCGTACGCGATCGGCCAGCAGTGCATTGGTCGTGACTCGTTTCCATTTTTCCTGACGCCTGGCCACAGACCGAATCGCGGTGACCATGCTGTCGGACGTAAAGGGCTTCAGCAAATACTCCTTGGCACCTGCCTGCATGGCTCGTTTCAAGGAGTCAAACTCATCTTGTACAGAGACGATGACGACATCGGAACCGGGACACTCGTCGACGATGCGTCGGGTCGCCTCGATGCCATCTTGCACTGGCATCTGAATGTCCATCAGCACGATATCGGGCGCGTAGGCGCGCGTCATCTCGATGGCCACTGCACCGTTTTCTGCCTCACCAATGATCTCGATGTCTCCGGCATACGCGAGCAACGCCCGCTCGGTGTCGCGGATCTCAGCAGCATCATCGACCAACAGCACGCGGATTTTGTCTGGCATCCCGATCACCCCCTCGCTCTTCTGGACGCCCGGGTCAGGGATTGACCAGTGCGTTCTCACTACTTACGATCGGCGACGACATGCCCGGCACCGCACCAGAACTCGGTTCCAAGAGTAATGACAGTTCGCCATACACCGTGACGTACGCAATCGCATCGGCTGTCTGCGGCGAGACCGCCAACAAGACGGTGTCGGCTTGCCCCGGCGCGGCCCCCTGCGATGTTGAAGTCGCTTGCAGGTTCGGCACCGGGGTAGACAGGACCAGGATGTCATTGGCCACGATACGCGCCTCATCGCGGCGACTCCCGGCGTAGGACTTGCCAAGCACCGCGAGGATCGCCACCTTGTCACCGGGCTGCAGGGAACCGCCCGCGTCACTCACGGGATTGTAGCCAACCGAGATGGCCAGCATGCCCGCGGGTATGCGATCCGCCATCCGTTGTGACATACTGGCGGCCACCAGCATCCCCGGAAGGATCTGCTCGCCTGTGTAAAGGGACTGTGTGGTGACCAACCCGCTGACTTGCAAGGGACTGATCAGCGCGCCCTTGGTGCGGCCTCCCGCAGGCACGCGCAACACAGTGAAGTCGCCCGAAACGAGCGGACGATGGGCCGCTATAGCCTGCGTGGCCACAAGCACGGGTACGGTCTTGATGGACGCCGCAGCCGCATCCTCCGCCTTGCGAATATCGGCTTGCACGATGACAGCGGCCAGGATCGCCAGGCACGCTGACGTCGCAAGCAAGATCACTGAGAGGCGCGTGGTGCGCATAGCCCATCCCCCATTTACAGTCATTCCGTGAGACGCACACCGTAGAGACCGAAGTTTTCACCGATACCGACCGTGCCTGGGACCACCAGTTGCAAGAATTGTCCGACGATCTGCTGATGTCCGCCATTGCCCTGAAGACCGTCTACGTAAAATGCGGCAAACCCGACGATGGTCACATCGCTGCGACCATGTCCTGTGAACCCATTGATCACAGGAAGCAACAAGACGCGCGCACAGGCATCGGTAGCCGTCGCAAATGAGCAGGAATTCGGCGCCTCCAACCGAGCGTTCACTCCAGCCGAGACAGGCCCCGTCATCACCCCGGGCTCCGTGAGAACCTCTTGGCCCACTGACAGCGTGCCGCTGTAGCCGTATTCGAAGTTCTGCAAGAAGACAGCGGCGCCATTGCCACCGAGCGCAAGATAGCCATAGTTGCCGTCTTCCCCGTCCCCAGCCCCTTCGGACAACAGGTAGGTCTGCCCGTAGACGAAAGACTGTTGGACGACGCCAATCGGCACGAACCCCGTTCCCGAGGTCAAGGCGCCGGCGTCGCCTGAACGGTCGCTGCGACGTCTGTCGTGTCAAATCCGAGAATTCGTGCGAAGTACAAGGGCACCACCTGACGACCGCTCAGCGTCATGGTCAGCGCAGTGGGATCGAATGCAATGGAGGTGGCCTGTGCGCCATTTTGCCCGACGTACTGTTGCGCCAGCGTCACCGCCGCCTGCGAACTGACAAACGCTTGGGACAAGCCAGCCAGAGCGCCCGCATCCAGTGCACTGATGAGTCGTCCGCGAGCCAGGTACGCCACCCCGACGTCCGACGCAAAGGCGATGCTGCCAAGAATGGCGACCATCAAAAGCGCTGTCAACAGGGCGATATTGCCCGCGTCCCGCTCCGCCTGTCGCTGTTTCTTCTGCCTGCCACGAGTCACGGGGTTCACTCCATCCGCATCGTCGTCTGCGCTTGCAGCGTGAGTCCCCTTGGCAAAAAGGCGCTCAGGGGCGGCAAGAAGGTGAATGGGTAGGTCACGGTCACCGTAACGGGGTCGCCGGAGACGCGCTCGCCATCCGGTGGGTTGACCGATACACTCACGTCCGCCGTGTTGAGAACGGCCGCGTCGGCCAACACGTCTTGTCCGATCTCGGCGTCGTTCTGACCGACACTGGCGTAGCGGGCGCCGTCGCGTGCGGCTTCCTGCAGGGTCAGCTCGGTCATGAACATCTGACCAAAATCGAGGATGCCGACGATGATCAAGAGAAACAGCGGAAGCACCAAGGCCAACTCAACAAGCGCTTGGCCGCTACTATCCCGTCGCAGGCGTTTGCCTCGTGCCGCCGTTTTGCATGCAGCTCGTGTCCTCACGGGCACTCCCCTCCAGCTCACGGAATGACCTTGACGGACAACCCGTGGAAGCTTAGCAGCGCAGTCACCAGGAGACCTGAGAGGATGGCCACGGCATAAGGGACGGTCACGACCACCGGTTCCTCAGGAACCCCTGCCCGTTGCAGCCAGGGCCGTCCCACGCGGCGCGCTACCCATCCTGACCTTTTTACCATGCCGAGGGCCAACACAGCACCCGCTATGGCCATGACACACGAACAGAACAGCGTCGGCCCGAACCCAAGCCCAAATCCCAGAGCCGCCAGAAACTTCAGATCTCCACCGCCAATGCCGCCAAGCAAAAACGGAATGCACAACACGATCACCCCGACACCCGCACCCAGAACGCTGTCAGACCAGAGACCCTGAGCGGCTCCATGCCAGATCAACCCGAACGCCGCTGTGATCCCGGACAACAGGTTGGGGATGCGGCGGCACCTGAGATCCCAGATCACGGCGACAATGGCGAGGCCGATCAACACCGGAATTCCCAACTGCATCTGCATCCCCTCCTGACGAACACGATCAGAGTAGATAAGACTCTTATGACTTAGTCAGAGTTGTTGTTATCGACGCAAAGATCCCTTGCAGTCCTCCCGTGAGCAATTCCAAACCTGCAACCAATGCGATGGCGACCAACCCAATGATCAACCCATACTCCACAAGCCCTTGGCCTTCGTCGTCCCCTGCAGCGCGCTGCGCCTTCGTGGCAACAGCCACCCACACTTTCAGTGCGAATTGCCCCAACTCCCATTTCATCGTGTCTGCCTCCTCTTTGTGAAGGGAAGCACCGTGGTGTTCCCTTCCGATGCCCTAATCCTAGCGCTGGCCAGTGGCATCGACTAGAGACAATACTCCTGTCTTCGCGACGCGGCGTCCCGGGACAAGAGTCCCACAGCTCAGCCCGCTTCATGCCCCACGGGCCCGATCAAGAGGTCCGTCGTCAAAGCCAGAACGGCTGCCTTCGTACGATCAGGCACCCCCAGTTTTTGTAGCACATTGGTCGTATAGTTGCGAACCGTCTTTGGTGCGATATAGAGTCTACGGGCAATCTCCGCGTTAGTGAGGCCTGATGCCATCAGGCGCAGCACGTGCGACTCGCGTTCTGTCAAACCGTAAGAGTTCAGCCGCACCCGCGGTGGAGATGGGGAGGCTGGCGCCGGAACTGCCTCCGTACGCGATCGGTCCGCCAAAGCCTCCATCATGTGGATCACCAGACGCGGATCCACATAGCGTTTGCCTGCGGCCACAGCTCGCACAGCATCATGCAGCGCCTGCGCCTCGGCGTCCTTGAGAATGTAGCCCTGCACTCCAGCCGCGATAGCCTCCACCACGTCCGCCCGCGAATCGTAGTTACTGACAATGAGAATGGCTGACTGACAACCGATCCGGCGTATGGCGCGCGCAGTTTCGACCCCCGAACAGTCTGGTAGCCCGATGTCGAGCAAGATGACATCTGCTTGCTCGACGCGCGCCCTTTCCAGTGCCTCGGCCCCCGTCCGTGCTGTTGCGCAGACCTGAAAATCCGGACAAAGAGAAAACAGCGCCGACAAGCCACTGAGAAACAGCACTTGATCGTCTGCCAGAAGCAACCGTATAGGACGTTCACCCATGCCCCGACCCCTCTTTCTTTCTCTAGCCAACCGTATGGCAACGCTCTCTGTTTCTATGGCTTGTCCCGGTGAAGCGACAAGGGCACTTTGATAAAGACGGTCGTACCCTGCCCCGCCGAGGATTCATAGCGGACTTCGCCGCCCAGAATGCGTGCTCGCTCCAACAACCCTGGTCGTCCGAATCCGGATGGCGCCTGGGCTGACTTAGCGACGTCAACCGGTTGCCCCTGGGCTTCCCTCAAGGGCGCCTGAAAACCGATACCGTTGTCGCTCACGACCACCTGGACCACCCCTTCTCCGACGGAGATCACGACATCGACTCGCGTCGGACGTGCGTGCTTCAGGCTGTTGGTGACACACTCTTGAATCATCCTGAACAGGACGATTGCGACGGTTTCGTCTAGCAACGAACCGACGTCTTGTGCACGCAAGGAGATCGGGACCGAGGTCAAGTATTGACAGCGTTCGACGTAGTCGGTCACAATCCCGACGAGTCCACGTTCCTCCAAGACGACAGGACGCAAGTCATAGATCATGCGTCGCAACTCTCCGACGGAGGTTCGCAACATCTCCTGAATCCTCGAGATCTCGGGGAGGACGGTTTGCGGCGAGTGCTTCACCATCTCTTTGACGACTTCAAGGCGCATCGTCAGATTCGTCAGCAGTTGCGCGGGCCCATCATGAATGTCACGAGCCAGGCGCTGGCGCTCGGACTCCATCGCCCCGCAGACAGCGGACGCCAGGTGGGCCTCGTCGCGCGTAGACAGAACGTCCAAGTCGTTCCCCTCCTTTGGCGGTAGACAGAAGAACACAAAAAGGCCTCCCTCACCAGGGAGACCCACCAAACATGAGCCAACTCATGGCTCGGCGAATCACCTGAGGTGAAGTCGCCGAAGCAGCGAACCTGCTCGACTTCGGCAACCCGGCTGTCCTAGCATCTGATGATGCCGTAGACCCGTGGCTTTGCGTCGCCGGGTTTCCCCGACTTTGCTCTTATCGGTCTTTCATACACAATTGTATGCAATGTGACGACTTTGTGTCAATGTCAAATTTCTCCGAATGTGCAGATTAGTCTACTTCGCCCACCGCGTCCCGCAGCGAGTCGCGCATCGCCGACAAGGTCCGGTCGAGCTCACTCGGCCCGTGCATGATCGACAAAAATCCCGCCTCGAGTTGCGACGGTGCCACATAGACCCCGCGCCCCAACATAGCGTGAAAGTACCTTGCGTACAGCGAGACATCCGATTTTTTGGCGGTCTCATAGTCCACTACGGGTTCTGGCGCGAAGAACGTCCCGAACATGGCGCCGATGAAGGAAGCTTGGGCCGGAATCCCCAACTCGGACGCAGCCTCCAGAAAACCACGAGTCAGGGCTCCACCGTAGGTTTCCAGCCTCTCGTAGGTGCCGGGTTCCTTCAACAGCGCCAGCGTCGCCAGACCGGCGGCCATCGCCAAGGGATTTCCGGACAGGGTCCCGGCTTGATATACGGGTCCCAGCGGGGCGATCTGTTCCATGATCTCGCGGCGGCCTCCGTAGGCTCCTACGGGTAATCCACCACCGATCACTTTGCCCAGCGTCGTGAGGTCGGGTGTGATGCCATAATAGTCTTGGGCACCACCCAAGCGAACCCGAAAGCCGGTCATGACCTCGTCGAAGATCAACAACGTTCCATACGCCTGCGTGAGTTCCCGAAGCGCCTGCAGGAACCCGGGCTCGGGCAAGACCATCCCCATGTTCCCGGCCACAGGCTCGACGATGACAGCCGCGATTTGCTCACCGGACGCCTGAAAAATGGCCCGAACTGCTTCGCTGTCGTTGTACGGTGCAGTCAGGGTCAAACCCGCGACCTGCGCCGGAACCCCCGGCGAATCCGGAAGACTGAGTGTTGCGACGCCAGAACCGGCCCGAATCAACAGACCGTCAGGATGTCCGTGATAGCAACCCGAAAACTTTAAAATCAAAGATCGTCCCGTAAATCCACGAGCCAAACGCAGCGCGCTCATCGTTGCTTCTGTGCCGGAATTCACCATTCTGACGAGTTCAATCGACGGGTAGGCAGCAAGAACCTCTTCGGCCATGGTCGACTCGATCTCGGTCGGGGCTCCGAAGCTCGTGCCAAGTTGCGCTTGATTCACGATCGCGGCGACGACATCCGGATGAGCGTGTCCGGCGATCAACGGACCCCAAGACAGCATGTAATCGACATACTCGTGTCCATCGATATCATAGGCATACGGACCTTGCCCGCGAGCAAAGAAGACAGGGTCGCCCCCCACGGCGCGAAACGCGCGCACGGGGCTGTTCACCCCCCCGACAATCGACGAACGGGCACGGTCAAACGCCTCCGACGAGCGCGAACGCAAACCTACAACGGATGTGGTCATACGCGCCTCCCGTCTTGCTCCCGTAGATATCGCGCTACATCTCTGGCAAAATAGGTGATGATGAGGTCGGCACCAGCACGCCGAAAGCCGGTCATCATCTCCATCACGATGCTGCGTTCATCAATCCACCCCTGCATCGCCGCCGCCTTGACCATCGCATATTCGCCGCTGACATTGTACGTTGCCAGAGGCACCTCGAAACGATCCCGAAGAGCCCGCAGCACATCTTGGTACGCCAAGGCGGGCTTGACCATCAGCATATCGGCCCCTTCATCGAGGTCCGACTGCGCCTCAAGCAGTGCTTCGCGCACATTCGCGGGGTCCATCTGATAGGTGCGGCGATCGCCGAAAGCAGGCGCAGAGTTGGCCGCCTCACGAAACGGACCGTAAAAGGCTGACGCATACTTGACCGCGTAAGACAGGATCGGGGTCTGGACGAGCCCATGCTCGTCGAGCATCGCCCGAATGGCAGCAATTCGCCCGTCCATCATATCGGACGGAGCGACCATATCCGCCCCCGCTTGCGCGTGTGAAAGGGCCGTACGCGCAATCAGCGACAGGCTTTCATCATTGACGATCTCATCGCCATGGACGATACCGCAGTGACCGGCCGGATTGTACTGGCACAGGCAGACATCGGTCGCAATGACGAGATCCGGATTTTCTTCACGGGCAACGCGAATCGCCTGTTGCACGATGCCATCCTCCGCGTAGGCCTCCGAACTCACGTCGTCTTTGACGGCTGGCAGCCCAAACAAGATGACGCCTGACACCCCAAGTTCGGCCAAGTCGTGCACTTCGCGCCGCCACGCATCGAGGCCGAGGTGATCCACACCCGGCATCGCCGCCACGGGGTGGCGACCTGGTGAATGGGTGACGAACACCGGATACATCAACTGCTCAACTGAGAGTCGCGTCTCTCGCACCATCGCGCGCAGGCCTTTGTTTCCGCGTAGTCTACGATGCCGATCAAATTCCAACGCCATCGCCATAACCCCCTCCAAATGTCTGGATTCCTAAAAATACGACGGCCTACGTCAAGCGGGAGGTCTGTTCTATGTAATCAGAAAGCGCACGGATCAGATCGCGGCCCGACGCCTGGCTCGCGGTGACTTGCGGCGTTAGCCCCACTTCGTCCAGCACACGACAAGTACTGGGACCGATCGCGGCGATGCAAAGCTGCTCCCGGATCACGTCCAGGGTCAACGTGCCTCCAGCCAAACCCGATACAAACGCGCGCACGGCTGAACCACTGGCAAAGGTCAACACATCCAAAGATCGGGACGCAACCGCGTCCATCAGCTGTGTGACTTGTCCCGTCTCTATCGTCTCATATCCGACGACCTTTTGCACGGCCCATCCCGCCGACTCGAGTGCGGCGCGAACCGTGTCATCCGCCAGCTGTCCTTGAACGAGAAGAGCGCGCCCGGGGGAGATGCCCGAATCCACTATAGCCCGAACCAAGGCACCGGCATTCGACTCCGACGGCACCACAGCCACCGTGAGGCCGTACGAACGTGCTGCCTTCGCCGTCTGCCCGCCGACGCAGTACACCGGCAGTGCCTTCGTCGCAGGTCGGGCCATGAGACAGGCCCCGGCATAGGCGTCGACCCCGGCCCTGCTCGTAAAGACGAGGGCATCGCAACCCGTCTGGTCTGCACGCCGGAGCTCCTCGTCGCAAACTGGCCGCGTACCAATCAGCGGATACAAAAGCGCAATTCCCCCGAATTCCTGCACGGCCTTTTCCATCTCAGCGGCCTGATCGGAGGGACGGGTGATGGCGACGCGATAGCCCTTCAACATGACAGTTGGTCAAGAATGACGCGCCCACCGGTCGTCAGGAGGTGCTCTCCAAGCTCACGTCCCAGACGCTCGGGATCCTCCCCACTAAGCGACCCTGCCGACATCTGCCGACCATCCGGAGACCCGATCCAGCCGCGCAGCACGACCTGTTTGCGACCTGCTTGCGCACGGGCCATGGTGGCATACCCTGCCACCGGCACTTGGCAGCTTCCGCCCACCGCTTTCAAAAATGCACGCTCAGCTCTCGTCGTGGCGTCCGCCTCGCTATCGTGCAGGACCCGAAGAAGACGGAGCAACTCCTCATCGTCCGCGCGACACTCAATGCAAAGCGCACCTTGACCCACTGCCGGAACCAGTTCATCTTCCGTGAGCAAGACGGCACCGAGGCCCGCAGGAAGCATTTTGTCTCCTTGCGGCTCCCACCATCCCATCCGCATGAGACCCGCGGCCGCCAAGACAATCCCATCGAGTTGCGGTTGCTCCTGCAGACGCCGTAGCCGTGTATCGATATTGCCGCGCAGAGCCTCGATCTGCGCGTCGGGGCGGATACGCATGATCTGGGCACTGCGCCGAAGTGAACTCGTACCGATCCGCGGACGCTGCGGAAGGGTCATGAGCGTGTATCCCTGACGCGTAATCAGAAGATCGTGTGGATTCTCCCGACGCGGAACCGCCCCGATAACGAGGCCACGCTCCAATTCGGCCGGTACGTCTTTGAGACTGTGAACCGCGAAGTCAACGTGACCCCGCAACAGCGCCTCTTCCAACTCGCTGATAAAAAGCCCCTTGCCGCCGACCTTTGACAGCGCCACATCCTGGATACGATCCCCTTTTGTCAGGATCTCCACGACTTCGACAGCAAGGCCCGGATGGAGTTCTTGCAAGGCCTTGACAACATGACCCGTCTGCGTGACGGCCAACTGGCTTTTTCTGGTACCCACGCGCAATATTCGATTCATGCTCCCACTCCCTACCAGCGATGAAATTTCGACATAAACTCGCCGATGACCAGAAAATTGACCAAAACACCGGCAAATGCGGCCAAGTTCCACCACGAGGCCTTGCGACCGCTGATGCGGCCCTGTGCCCGTAGCACGAGGTACACAACGTACACTCCAAACAGGAGTAACGTGGCAATGGGCTTGGGATCCAGAAGCAGAATCTGGCCCGTCAGAATTTGATACCAGATCGCCCCGAGCAGCATCGCAATAAACAGCAGCGGCCCGCCGACCAGAGCAGATCGATAGGCGAACAACTCAAGTCGCTCGAGTGGTGGCAAACGTCGAAACGGCCCGCTCGCGAAGCGTTTGCCTCGCAGCGCACGATCTTCCAGCAAGTAGAGCACACTGAAGATTGAGGAGACAGTAAACGCGAGGTAGCTTAGGAAAGCTACGCTGACATGAAGCAATAGAATGTCGCTGACGCGCGGCGCCGCATCCGACGCGACACCGTGCACCATGACATCAAATCCGACAAAAAGGAACCCCAAAAGGTTGATGAAAAATGTAAAGTAATCGACGCGCGATACAAGATTGACGATAAATGACAGGGAGATCAACAGCCACGCGAAGAGGACCGTCGCTTGATCGGACGTGAACAGCGGCAACACGTGATCCCGCATCACGCGGCTCCCTAGAAACAGCGTTTCCAGTAACCACACGATACCGAGGAGCAGCATGCCACTGCGGTTCGCGATGGCGTTGTCCCGCAAAAAATCCACATAAAAAAGAATCAAGGCCAGCCCATAGAGCCCTAGCATGACCAGATACACACCCGGCGCGAAGAAAAAACCGAAACTGCCAGAGGTCATGTCAGCGAACAGGCTGTCGTTGACCTCTCTCGTCGCATCGGTTGTAAGACGACCGCCTCCTGCCGCGTGGGAAGAACCGCCATCAAGTCGTGAACGGCCGTCGGCCGGGATGCTTCCGTCACTCTCGCCGGACCCTGCGTGTTTTCCCCGTCAAGATCTTCGTCCGGAGTCGGCCCAAGACCAAAAATCCGGGCAAATGGCTCCGTCAGATCGGGCGAGTCGGAC
>Ga0080006_1098418_pt1 | contig 15611 bp, 8 predicted proteins | sample RS3BMetagenome_FD_69209 | JGI IMG/M metagenome (GOLD analysis project Ga0080006, IMG submission 69209) | Ferric oxide microbial mat and aquatic microbial communities from Rainbow Spring, Yellowstone National Park, USA - RS3B (SPADES... ... | reverse complement strand
TCAGTTTTTTGCGATGTATTTTTACTTCGCCATCCATAGCGATCGCAAGCATACCAGCGCAAAGCCGATCGCGCTAGCGCCGTTATTGCGAATATTTGCCGCGGAGCGGTAAACAGTTACATGAAAATTGGCTTTTATCCGGGTCATCCCCGAGTTTGCGTCCCCATCCCGCTACTGAATCTACTGACCAATACTGAAATTACCGCCAATTCCGAAAAGGAATCGATCCGTGAAAAGCCCCCGTAACCCGTAACCTGTAACCTGTAACCCAATTCGATTCGTGATCAGTGATCAGTGAAAATTGTTACCGTCGCCGCAGCGCTCCAAAACTTTTAAGCCGTGCGCAGGCAACACTGACCAATAAAGCGCAATACCGTAAAGCGACTCCTCGCCAGTTGTTCGTTGTTCGTTGCCACGTTGGCAAAAGCCCCTGTTACCTGTCACTCGTAACCTGTAACCCAATCTGATCCGTGATCAGTGATCAGTGAAAATTGTTATCGCCGCCCGCTCCCCCCTATTGCATGCCAACGGCATCACTGGATTCCATGTTCTGGATTGTGGATTCTGGATTCTGAAACGATGCCGCACGGCGTTTGCCTGTCTATTGATCAGTGATCAGTGGTCATCGATCATTGCGTTGGCTTGCCGCCGTTTGACAGTGAATAATATGATGCTGACCGCACCATGACCCGCTCCGCGAAGATGTTCCGCGCTGTGCTGCAGCATGGATGCCGCAGTCCCGATGCGATTTGAAATCGCGTATCGGGATTGTTCGTTGCAATAATGATCCGCGACTAGGGCATTGCATTGATTTTATTGGTTTTTATCGTCTTTTTTGACTCATTTTTTCCACAGGGAAAAAATGAGGCCGCTGGGGATCGAACCCAGGACCCACAGATTAAAAGTCTGTTGCTCTACCAGCTGAGCTACGGCCTCAGAAAGGGACAAAACCATCCCCCTCGCGTTTCACGCGAGACCCATTATTTTACGATACTGGCGAATTCTGGCAAGCGGTAAAGTGCTGCGGCAAAGTGCTGTGGGATAGACCGTGGGCCAAAGTGTTCACGGCGAAATCATATATAAACATGGGTATGATTTATTCGCCATAACATTCGCATTTGCGCGTGCGATGCCATCGGCGCGATTGTGGTACGCGGTCCATGCTCTTATGCGAGGCCCCCTGATTCGCTAAATTATGGATTGATATTTAAGATCCTTGGTGTGGTTGCTCATTGCCCCGGCAGTGTTTTATCATTTTTTTCCAGATCACTAACAAATTGAAAGCTCTGCCGCATATTCATGATTACCGGCTGTTCAGTGCTCACGATTAGAGCCACAACCCACCATTTTTATTAAATGCCATTCCCAAACCCGAAACTACAAAGAGCGCTGATTTATGCTGAAATCACGGATAAATATGGATAAATACGGCAAAATCCGCCCCCAACTCTTAGCATTGATTTGACAGGACCTGACCAACCCTATATAAATATTCCGTTGTCGTCGCGACAAGGTTTGGTTAAAGCCAAACGTTGAAACCGACGATAAATTTTTTGTGGTTCTGTTGACAAGCCACAAAGCCTTGGTACAATACTGAACTCGGTTGAAGAAATGATCTTCAACCGAGTAAAAATTTCGGAAGTTTGTTATGCTTCTGAAATGACGAAGGAAACGAAACGCGGTTGCCAGTCAACCGATGAAATTTAAGGAGTCTCGATTGCCAATCACAAACTCGGTGGTTTGCATCGGATAAGCCCGCCTGACAGGATTCCCACACAAGGGGCCGTCGGCGCAGTCCGATGGCCAACGCAACACACGACAACGTAACCAAGGGTTTTCAGCACCTGCTCAACAGCCGGTTGATTTTTAACCGACTTTGATCAAGTGCCGACAACCGACGATAAAATTGTCGATTGTGCGATGTTCTTTGACAAGTGAAGATTGCGTGATGTGGTAACAACAACTCCACATATAAAGCTAAGTTGTGCTTTTATAAGTGCAAGTGAGCGGTTGGTGCAGCAGGAAACTGCGGCAAAAGTCGTTTGCAAGTATGAAGTAAAAGTACAGTCAAGAGCGCTAAATTTAAGTGCATTTCCGGGCACTCCGGAAATGCCAACCAGAGTTACTCAAGTGGCCCCGACCACAGCCGGGCGGATGGGCAATATCCATCTGTCAGGCAAGTTGATTTTGACAATGCCAATTCTGCATGGTGTGGAAGCTTCCGCAAGGAAGTGAAAGCAAAATGCGTGGTGGGACGGTTAAAAATCAATGTGGTCAAGCTACTAAGGGTATACGGTGGATGACTTGGCGTATAGAGGCGATGAAGGTCGGTGTAGCCTCCGAAATGCTCCGGGGAGCTGGCAAACAAGCTATGATCCGGAGATTACCGAATGAGGCAACTCATTCACGGCCCGCTGAATGCATAGGCGGGTGCGAGCGAACGCAGGGAACTGAAACATCTCACGTACCTGCAGGAACAGAAAGAGAAATCGATTCCGTCAGTAGTGGCGAGCGAACGCGGAAGAGCCCAAACCAGGGGTAACCCTGGGGTTGCGGGCCTCAATATGGGAGCCGAGTGGTTACTTGAACTGTCTGGAATGACAGGCCATAGAAGGTGAAAGCCCTGTAAAGAAAAACTGCAAAGCCCCTAGAGGTACCAGAGTAGCGCGAGACTCGTGAAATCTCGTGTGAATCCGGGCGGACCACCGCCCAAGGCTAAATACTCCTATACGACCGATAGCGAACCAGTAGGGCGATTGAACGTTGAAAAGCACCGCGATGAGCGGAGTCAAAAGCACCTGAACCCGTATACCTACAGTCCGTGGAAGGGCGGATCCCGAAAGGGTGGCCTGACCGCGTACCTTTTGCATAATGGGCCGACGAGTTATTGTTCACGGCAAGCCTAAGGTCTTAAGGACCGGAGGCGAAGGGAAACCGAGGCTGAATAGGCCGATTAAGTCGTGAGCTTTAGACCCGAAACCACGTGATCTACCCATGGGCAGGTTGAATGGAGCCTAACCGCTTCAGGAGGACCGCTAGACGTGACTGTTGAAAAAGTCTGTCGTGACCTGTGGGGAGGAGTAAAAGTCTAATCAAACGTGGAGATATCTGGTACTCCTCGAAATACCTTTTGGGGTAGCCTCGTGCTATATCAAACCGGGGGTAGAGCTACTGAATGAAGTCAGGGGCCCGCAAGGCTGCCTGCTTCAATCAAACTCCGAATACCGGTGCGAGTTCCACGGGAGTAAGACCTGGGGGGATAACCTCCTAGGTCAAAAGGGAAACAACCCTGATCGCCGGCTAAGGCCCCAAAGAATATCTTAGTTATAGAGGAAGTTTTAATTCCGTGACAGCCAGGATGTTGGCTTAGAAGCAGCCACCATTTAAAAAGTGCGTAATAGCTTACTGGCCGAGATTTAAAGCGCCGTAAATGAACGGGAATAAGATATTCGCCGAAGCCGCGGGATCCAAGCAATTGGATCGGTAGAGGAGCGTTGCTGTCAGCAGTGAAGGTCGATCGGAAGAACGGCTGGAGCGGCAGCAAGTGCGTATGTCGGCATGAGTAACGATAAAGCAGGTGAAAATCCTGCTCGCCGTAAGTCTGAGGTTTCCTGGGGAAGGTAAATCCGCCCAGGGTTAGTCGGGTCCTTAGTTAAGGCCGAAAGGCGTAGACGATGGACAGCAGGTTAATATTCCTGCACCGTACATGAAGGTTGATGGAAGCGTGACGCTGTAACGGAGTCGGTCACCCGGTTAGACGTGGGTGTGCCGCAAGGCCCAGGCCCTGGATGCCAAAGCCGGCAAAGTTACAGCCTAGAAAAGCCGTTTCCGGACAACATGTATGCCCGTACCACAAACTGACACAGGTAGACGAGGCGAATAGCCTCAGGCGCTCGAGACAACTCCCTTTAAGGAACTAGGCAATTTTCCCCCGTAAGTTCGCGATAAGGGGTGCCCATCGCAAGATGGGCCGCAGAGAAAAGGGTCTGGGAACTGTTTATCAAAAACACAGGTCTGTGCTAAAGCGCAAGCTTACGTATACAGACTGACGCCTGCCCGCTGTCGGAAGGTTAAAGAAGCCGGTCAACCGCAAGGTGCAGCTGACGACTGAAGCCCCGATAAAAGGCGGCCGTAACTATGACGGTCCTAAGGTAGCGAAGTTCCTTGTCAGGTAAGTTCTGACGCGCATGAATGGCGTAATCACTGGACCAGTGTCTCAAAGGGAGACTCGGTGAAATTGGAGTTGTGGTGAAGATACCACAGTCCCGCGGCAAGACGGAAAGACCCCGTGAACCTTTACTGCAGCCTGGTAGCGACCTCAGGTGTCGCATGCGTAGAATAGGTGGGAGGCGTTGATCCACCAGTTTCGGCTGGTGGGGAGTCACAATGTGAAATACCACCCTTGCTACTCTTGAATTCTAACCACATACCGTGAATCCGGTTGTGGGACACTGCTAGGTGGGCAGTTTGACTGGGGCGGTCTCCTCCTAAAAGATAACGGAGGAGTTCTAAGGTTGGCTTAGCGCGTATGGAAATCGCGCTGTATGGGCATGGCCATAAGCCAGCTTAACTGCGAGTCGGATATGACAAGCAGATGCGAAAGCAGGACCAAGTGATCCGGTGATTCCAAGTGGAAGGGTCATCGCTCAACAGATATAAGGTACTCCGGGGATAACAGGCTGATCGCGCCCGAGCGTCCATAGCGGCGGCGCGGTTTGGCACCTCGATGTCGGCTCATCGCATCCTGGGGCTGAAGGCGGTCCCAAGGGTTTGGCTGTTCGCCAATTAAAGCGGTACGCGAGCTGGGTTCAGACCGGCGTGAGCCAGGTCGGTCCCTATCTGCCGTGGGCGCAGGACATTTGAAGAAGATTCATCCCTAGTACGAGAGGATTAGGATGGACGGACCTCTGGTATACCAATTGCCCCGCTAGGGGCATCGTTGGGTAGCTATGTCCGGACAGGATAAACGCTGAAAGCATCTAAGCGTGAAACCTCCTTCAAGATGAGATGTCCCCACTAGCCTCCAGCTAGACTAGCTGGTTGATAGGCCGGAAGTGTAAGTGCAGTAATGTATTGAGCTGACCGGTACTAACAGGCGATTGGCTTGATCACTTTGATTTTTGATCGTTTCCTTTGGATTTCGATCAACCTCAAATGTGCTCAGCGCCACTTTTGTAACCAAGCGTCTTTTGACGGCTTGGCTTTCCGGGTCTTGTTGTTACACTCACGCAATCTTCACTCGCCAAAGGGCGGGTTTGACATTCGAATATTCACTGAATTTCTCTGGATGAGTTGGGAAACCAGCTCTTCCGGTTTTCTGGTGCCTTTACGTCAGGGGTAACACTGCTTCCCATTCCGAACAGCACCGTAAAGCTCTGACGGCCAATGGTAGTGCTTACGCGCGAGAGTAGGTGAGTGCCAGATTTATGACCCGGGCGGATCGAAAGATTCGCCCGGGTCTTTTTATGCGCCTTAGGGGCCGCCAAGAAATAACGTTTACAAATATGACGCCGGGATTTTGGCGTCTGGCGAGACGCCCGCGAGGAGCATATCCGTCCCGACCCGTCGGGATAACCAGCGGGCAGCGCGGCCAGAGGTCAAAAGACCAAGTCAGATTGGAAAGGTTATTTCTTGGCGGCCCCTTATCTCTACTGCCGCATACCCACGCTCCGGGATTGACAACCAAAATTTTTCCGGCAACATGGCGCTTGCTCGAATTTGGCTAAATCACGTTGGAACCGCGTTGATAAGGGATGAATTGGAACCCATCGAAACAGATCATCCGCTGCCGGGAAAATGGTTGTATACCGATCCCATGGTGATCGTCGCCGTGTTGTTTATTGCTGGAATTGTTATCGGGCGCTTCACCAGTCTGCCAATTAATCCTGTTTGGATCGCTTCCGCGTTGTTTATAACGGCAGCATTGCTGCTTTTGGGAACGGTTTTCCTGCGGGAAATATCTGCGGCTCAAAATCCATCGGCATCGTGCGGAAATATTACGCCGCCCGCAATGGCCGGAACCTGGTCGGCATCACGTCGTATCTATCTGCTATTGGCACGCCGTACAGCATGGGGCCTTCTGGCTTTGACGCTGGTGGTTGCCGGAATGGCCCGCTGGCAAATCAATCAGCATTTGCTGTCGGCCAACAATATAACCAGAGCCGCACCAGTGCGGGGACGCAGATTTATTACCGCCCGGATGCTTATTGTTTCCGAGCCGGAGTTTAACCCCCTCCCGCCGCGCGGCATTTTATTTTCCGCGGTGGGGCCATCAACCACATTTTTTGCCCGCGTAACGGCCACGCGCGTCCATGGCCGCTGGATACATACCACTGGCAATGTTGTCGTGCGGGTGCCGGGATATTTACCGGCCTTGCGCAATAACCAGTACGTTGCCTTAACCGGCTGGCTGTCTCGCCCCGCCACGGCGGAAAATCCCGGTGGCTTTAACTATCGGCAATACCTGACGGCGTTTCGCGTATTTGCCGAAATCTCGGCCTCACAGGTGGAACAAATCCATGTTATTTCCAATAAACAAACACTTTTTCCTCTCAGCGGCTGGCTGGATGCCTGGCGGGCGCACCTGCGTAAAAGACTTATTGCCGATCATCCACGGAATCGGCGAGCCGATGGCTACGCCTTAATTGCATTGCTCCTGGGCTATCGCGATCCCGCCATCCGCCCTCTGGCAAGAGCTTTCTCCCGCGCTGGTGCCGCACATCTGCTGGCGCTTTCCGGAATGCACGTTGTGATTATTGCCGCGGCAATATGGCTGGTGTTAAAGTTCTTCATCCGCCGCCCGCGCTATCGGGCGCTGGTAACACTTATCCTCGTATTTATCTATATGCTCATGACACCCTGCGGGCCGCCGGTCGTCCGGGCGGCCATTGGAACCAGCCTTGTGCTGATATCCTGGATGTTGGCTCGGCCCGTGCGCGCACTGAATATTTTGGCCACCACCGCGCTGATTGTTACACTTTGGCGGCCTGCGGAATTATTTCAGCCGCCATTTCAGCTTAGTTTCGTTGTTACGCTGGGCCTGATTCTTCTGGCCCACCGCGTGCATCTGGTGCTGTTTCATCCTTGGCTTACGCGACAGGGAGACATCGCCCGCGCCACGGGTACCCGCTGGGCAAACTTCAAAGTCACCGCCATGGCCTGGATTGCCGCCATCACCACCGCCAATTTGGTCGGTTCCTTTGTGGCATTGCCGCTCGTCGCGTATCACTACAATCAGTTTAATCCGCTTTCAATTATCAGCGGTCTGATACTGTTGCCTCTGGTGGCCGCAGCACTGATCGCCGGGCTTATTGAAATGGCCGCGGGTTTCGGTTCAGCGGCCCTTGGCCACTTTGCCGCCATGATTGCCGAACCGGTAGCTCATGCTCTGGCTTGGACGGTCACACATCTTGCCGCGCTGCCGGGCAGCGAAATCATGGTACGATCCCCGCCGATCCTGCTGATTTGTTTATTTTTCGCAATTCTTCTCACTTGGATGTTTCGCCGAAATCTGCAACTGCATCGCCTGATTATCGCCGGGGCGTTTACATGTTGGGCCGTGGGAATCGGTGTATGGTATGTTGCCACCGGCCCGGCTCGCGGTACCCATATATGGGTACTCAACGCCGGAAGCGGCAATTGTGTGATCCTCCATGCAAGCCAGACAGTGCTGCTGGACGCCGGTTCCCTGGGTTCCCCCTCCCGATTGGCCGAAACCGTGGACACCGCATTACGGAAACTGGGCTTATGGCATGTCAATAACAGTATTATCACGCAGATCGATTCCGCGCATGCCGCAGCGCTGCCCAATATTGCACAACGCCATGGCGGCTTAACTGCCTGGTGTGATGCGATGGATTTTCACAGTACGGCGGCGGCTTCCTCGCGATTTGTAAAAGCCGCCGGAGTTGCGGGATTTAGGCTTCGCCCGGCGGAATATGGGCAATCCATGCGCATTGGCCGCCACACGCGGATCACTGTTCTCTGGCCGAAAGAAGGGGAACAAATTGCGCGAAAACTCCGTGGTCTGATTGTACTGCTGCGCCATGGCACCGAGCGTGTAATATTCATCGGACGCACGCAGGCAGTGGCTTCCGTGCTCAGAGAGTTAAATATATCGCAGCGCTTGACCGGTGTGGTGCTTTTGGGATCAGGCACCATTCATCCGCCGCTGACGCGTTGGCTGATCAAAGAAAATCCGCAGTGGATTGTCGCAACCGGTGAGACGCGTGCCGCCAGCGTATCGGATAAAAATATATTAGTGCCCAGCGGCCTGCATTTTTTCCAGACCCGCGCGCTTGGAGCCGTGCACATTGTGTTGCGTCATGGCCGTTTCCGAATCAGCGGTTATTCCCAGCCAGCATCCAATAGCGTCGCTATTCCCCAAGCATCCGTTCCGCAGGACCGATGAGGTAACAGAAAATATGGACACACCCATAGCACGACATCCTGACGAATGATAGTGTATGTAAGAATTGATGCAGTGCTGTAAATATTCAGTTATTTTATTGGAATAAACCCGGTTTTAATGAAGGGTGTTTCAATTGTGCAGCTTTGGCGCACCGGGACTTTGATACTTGGACAGGTTCCCAGGCTCGAAAAAATTGCGTGATGGCGTATCATACCCGTCGCGGCTTCGTCTGTTTTTTTGTGGAGTGACGTTGGATGCTTGAATTGCATAAACTCATACGTGATGTACCGGATTTTCCCAAACCGGGTATTGTGTTCAAAGATATCACGCCGCTGCTGCGCGATCCCGCGGGGCTGGCTTTATCGGTGGAATTGCTGGCCAATCCATTTCGCGGTAAAGGTGTGGAATTGGTTATCGGTGCGGAATCGCGCGGGTTTATTTTTGGCACCGCCTTGGCCCAGGCCCTGTCCTGTGGCTTTGTGCCAATTCGTAAACCCAAAAAGCTCCCCGCCCAAAAAGCCTCCATCACCTATGACCTGGAATATGGCCAGGACACACTGGAAATTCATTGTGATGCCGTGGTGCGCGGCCAGAAATGTCTGCTCGTTGATGACTTACTGGCCACCGGTGGCACAATGGATGCCTGTTGCCAACTTGTGGAGAATCTCGGCGGAAATATTGTCGGCATCGCGGTTCTTATTGAACTAAGCTTCCTCAATGGCCGTAAAAAATTTGAGAAATATGATCTGCACAGCGTAATAAACTACCAACAGGAATAATCCGCGAAATGCTCTATTTTGAGCGAAAACGAGAAAACATTTCGTATATGTGTCAAAATATTGTGATCTCGTTGTCGCATGGACATCAATGGATCCATGCCTGACCGCCCGCCGGCAAAATATTTGCAATGATGTTCACGACCGAGCGTTAAATCCCAAGAGGGTGAACGATGACAACTGCCCAACTGGCGCATGGCAATTGTCTGAAATGCTGTCCTTTGGAGGATATGTCGATGACTAAGCATCTGATCCGTACCGCCGTGATTGCCGCAATCCTGGCCTTTGTGCCCGTTGCATTGGCCGATGATGTCGCCGGAAATACCGCTGCGACCAATCCGGCCCCGACAACTGCGCCGCACGCCGTTGACGCACGTTACGCCAGTCCAACCGCCGTTATTAAAACGCTTGCGATGGCAATTAAATCGGGAAATGGAAAGTCCATTCGCCGCTGCCTCGTGGTGCAGGGAAATGCCGGGCGGGCTGCCGTGGCGGCCTTTGCTCATATCTCATCGGCCAGCGAAACGTTTACGAAAACTGCCATTTCCAAACTTGGCCCCCCGCCCTCCGGCATGGCCAACGCCTTTGGTTCAATTAAAGCCAGCATGGATCGACTTTTGGCACTTTTACCCAAAGCAGTTGTCACCATTCATGGTGCCGCAGCACAGGTGACATTTCCACCCACCGCCACCGGACATGGCCAGACGATTTTTGTCCGGCAATCTGTCGCGGGATGGAAGGTTGATGGGGCCAGGCTTCTGCATTTGGACCAGCCCGGAATGGCCACGGCGGCAGTAAGGCATCGGGCCAAACAACTCAATCTTCTGGCCGCAGCGCTTAATCAAACCACCGATGATATCAACACCGGAAAAGTAAAAACCTGGACCAGTCTTGAAAAGGATATGGAATTGCATATCCTTGAAGTGCAGGCCGCCATGGAATCCAGTAAGCAGGCCAAATCCGCGCCGCCCATAATGGCCGCATCGCCACCACCACCACCTCCCGCCGCAAAATGACGGAATCGGTTGAATCGCGTTATTTTTTCGCGGGATCATCAGCATCAGCGGTCACGGGGCTTGATCGTCTGAATCTTCTCTGGTTGTGTCTTGCGCATCGGTTTTCATCCGCTGACCGGCAATTTTCCAGGCATCAACATGCGCCGTTTTTTCACGCCCCCGGCTGCGCCGCGCCAACATAATTCTCCGCACCGCCACCAGCAGGCTGACCATGAAAATAAAAAGCAGCAGCAGAAAAATCGCAAGGACAAGTGATTGCACCAGGCTGGCTACCGCGCGCGCGGATTTTGCCACCGGAGAGACAGGTCTGGTCTGTGCCGCGGCGGCCTGCGCAAAGACCGTATGGAAAAGCAGTGTCAGCATCGCCGTTGTGATGCCGCAAAACCACCGGCGCTGAGGCATAAACTTCGGTGCCATGTTCGTTCCTCACCAACTCCACCTTGTTTTCTTTACCGCCCGATACATGTCAGTGGGGGGCTTATCCCGTCACGTCGGCTTACCCAGTGATTCGGTTTATGTCGCGCTGGAAAATTTCCAAGGCACGGCGCTTCGCGCATCAAAGTGATGCGCTTTATCCATTTCCGCCAAGGCCGCTTTTTCCGTTTCCGTCAGTGATTCGGGCAATAGCACAAGAATTCGACACAACTGATCCCCTTTGGTTCCATCCCGCCGCGGGATGCCCCGTTCTCTAATGCGCAGCTTTTTCCCCGAGTTAATCCCGGGCGGTACACGCAATTCCACCGGGCCATCAAGCGTGGGAACACGCACCGTGGTGCCCGTGGCCGCTTCCGAGGGGCTTAGCGGCAGTTCCAATATGACATCCTGACCCGAACGTGTGAAATACGGATGCGCAGCAACGTGTGTAATAATGACAAGATCACCACGGCTGCTGCCCATCATGGAGGGTTGCCCTTTGCCGCGCACGCGCACTTTCGAGCCTTCATCCACACCAGCGGGAATTTTGACGCTGATGGTCTCCGAAAACGCCCGATTCGCCGCATCAAAGCGCAAATCCAAGGTTGTTCCGCGGGCCGCATGTTCAAAACTCAGCGTTACATGATGCACAATATCAGTGCCCGCCGCTTCCGGGGCATCGGTAGCCTCCGCGGCAAATGGCGACGCTGTGGCGCCACGGCGGCTTTTGCGCCGGCGCGAACCGATGGAAGCAAACAGATCGTCAATATCCACATCACCGAAATCGACCGTCGCTCCGCCCGGAGTGCGCCGCGAATAGCGAAACCCCGACCCGTCGCGCGGCGAACCCGAAGCCGCCGCCGCAGCCGCGGCTTCCGCAGCGGCCGCACTGCTGACTCCGGCGTGCCCAAACTGATCATACGCCTGGCGTTTTTTCGCGTCGCTTAAAATATCGTAGGCTTCCTGAACCTCTTTGAATTTGGACTCCGCCGATTTGTCATTTTTATTCACGTCGGGATGAAATTTTCGAGCCAATTTTCGGTAAGCGGATTTAATTTGATCCGCCGTCGCAGTTTTACCTACGCCAAGTACTTCGTAGAAATCTCTTTTGGTATCAGCCATACTTCAACACCTGTCTCCAATGCTTTTCAATTATAACCAATATCTAAAGACTATCGACCCCTGATACTCCGCCGGACACGCAAGGGGCGTGTGGCCGCCGAGGTTTTAGGTTACAGGGGACGGGTTACAGGTAGTTTTGGCAACGAACAACGATCAACGAACAAGTGATGTCGTGGAAGGCTATAGGGTTGCGGCGAGAGGTCAAAAGACCAAGTCAGATTGGAAAGGTTATTTCTTGGCGGCCCCTAAGTCTGCCCTTTGACTTGAGGAAGGTGATTGGCTAACCCGAATTTATAGACGTGACAGGGCACTGGCCCCGGCGTGGCCGGCTGTGTCCAATGCCAACCGCTTGGCCAAGCGGTGCGCCGGGAGGATGAACGCAAGCGGAATAATGTCTGCCGACGCGCGAGGAATCTGTTCGTATCATGGCTGGAAAATGCTTGGTATGGATGTTACCAAATTGTCCGAACGGCTTTCGACCGCCGAATTGCCCGGTCCGCAGTGATCAGCGCAATTCCCTGGGTCTGTGCCGTGGCCCCGATAATCCGATCGGCTGGATCATTCGGATACGCTGCCGGCAATTGCGCCATGCGCGCACAGGCCGAGCCTGTTATTGGCAGCACAACAAATTTCGCTTCAATTTCCCGCAGGAATGATTCAAGACTGATCTCAAGTTGAACCCGTCCCTTGTTTACCAATGTGGCCAATTCCAGCAAACTGATGTCCGAGATCGCCAAGCCCCCGGCACCGCCTCTTGCTTCGTCAATCGCCGCCACCGCTCTGGTCGACAACTCGTCGGGGGCAAAAGCCAGCCAGATTACAATGTGCGTATCCAGAAGAATCAATTCAGGTCGCCCCATTCTTTTGCGGAGAGAGCCGGCGCTACAACGTCTCCCACCACAGATCCTTTGCCGCGGAGAAAATGATATATCTCATCGGCACCCGTTTCGACCGGAACGAGCTTCGCAACAGCTTGGCCACGTTTGGTGATGACCACCACTTCCCGCCGCGCCTGAACCTTATCCATAATTGCGAGACATTGGGTCTTGAATTGTCCCGCCGGCATCGTCTTCATACATGACTCCTTGAACATGGTCATCATACCATGGTCATATCATTTGAACAAATGAAATGTGGTAGATTGTCAGGTAGGGTATGGCCGGTTTTTGTGGGATTTGCAAAAGGCATTGGAAAACAGCGGTTTGGCCTTATTCGCGGACCTAAGGGGCCGCCAAGAAATAACGTTTACAAATATGACGCCGGGATTTTGGCGTCTGGCAAGACGCCCGCGAGGAGCATATCCGCATGGATACGCAACGAGCGGGCAACGTGCGGCCAGTGGTCAAAAGACCAAGTCAGATTGGAAAGGTTATTTCTTGGCGGCCCCTAACGGCACCGGGTTGTCACCACGGTGCTCGGACGAGACCTGGCACCCCGCAAGCATTGGGCAATAAGCTCGCGTATATGGGGCGGCAACTTGATGACATTACAAACGGTGCGTGATCGCGGCCCTTCGGGGGTGCGGAAGGATTGTCGCACCAGAAACGTGAAGTAAGTAGCCTTACGACGTTTACAGGATGTCTTCTGCATAAACACACGTGCTACATTATACACCCATAAATACTACAATTCAAGGACAATTAACCTATATTATCTCAAAATAGTACTTGCTACATTTTTACCTAAAACCACGCTTTTTCAGGCTTTTTTGAAAAACTAGGGGGAAGTTAGGTTAACGGAGTAGTTCCGTTCTCTTACTACTGAATATAGCGGACAGGCCGGGATGGGTGATCCACTTTTTTTTCCGGAAGCATTGCGCGGAAAAGTTGTTTCAACTTTCGCACGCCGCCGGTTCGCTTGACTCCATACATTATGCAGACGGATTTCTCCGCGAATGTGGGCACGGGAAGCGTGTCAGCTCACAGATGAATTTACGAAAACATTATGATCTGGATTTCGAGATTTTTTACGCCACCAGCTTCGGCCATGGCATCACCCCGCAACCGGATCAGCAATACAGTGTCAACGTCGGCGGCGGCGCATTCCCCGATGCCCTGGCAGCGACGATACGATTAAGTGTGGCGTCTTGATGCTTCCATCAGAACTTGGTAATGCAAATCGGATCACTCCCGGATTATGGCGTCACCACAAATTTACCATACATCCCGGCCTTGGCATGACCGGGCATTTGGCACAGATAGTAATAGGTGCCGGGGGCTTTGGGGGCGGTGAATGTGGTGGTGCCGATGTAATACATGGATTTGGTAACGGACTTTTTCGTTCTTGGCATAATCAGCGGAATCTCAGCGATCTGGCCCGGCAGCGGCAACGGCACAACCGTTTTGTACGGCGGTTTAGCCTTCCCGATAACGACGCCGTGGATCATGCCGGCTCCGAAGTCCATGTTCAAAATGGTCAGTGTGATTGCGGTGCCGGCTGGTACGGTAATTTCCGGATCTACAAGTTTATGGATTTCAAACGTCTGATCAGGGGAACCCGGTTCCACCGCTACCATCACAATATGAATCTTATGCCCCATGAACATAACGCTTTTGTGCTTTCCGTGGCCCATGAGCATGCCCGTGGAATTGCTGTATTTAATCAACAGCTTGGCCGCAGCATAAGATATTGGCTTGCCCGGCTTTGGGAGGTGCTTGGGCATGGGCCCCATTTTCATACCGCCCATGCTTCCCATACCCGCAGCGAGGACCAATCCGGAGGCTAAGCCGCCGGTAAGAGCCAGTGCGGTCACTGTGGCCAATATACGCTTACACACACGATTCATAAGATACTCCTAAAACAATTTTCTTCGAACGTTTATTAACAGGCGCTTCGCCATCAGGCAGTTAGCGCGACATTTGTGTTTACATTCCCTCTGCGGCCGGCGACGAAGGCCCCGGAATCGGTGCCGGGATGGCGTCCGGATTTACTCTGTCGCGCCGCAATTGCGCCACGACCGCTTTTTCCGCCACGGTTCCGGGCGGCGCATCACTTTTGTACCATCCCGGATCGTTATAATGTGTGATGTTGTCCCGAATTTTCATCACGGTAAACATGCCACCCATGCTGATAAATCCATAAGGCCCGCGCCCGCCGGTCATCGGTGCGGTGTTGGGCAGGCTGGTCATGCCCATGGGCGCCCCCATGCCATCTTGCCCCATGGTCATGTAATCAGGCAATAAATCGCGGAATTTGTCGCCCAGATTTCCCGGCTTCACGCCAATCATATTGCCAAACTTGTGACCCATTTGCGTCATGGCGTGATGCGTCATGTGGCAGTGCATGGCCCAGTCGCCAGGATTCGATGCGTCCAGTTCAAAAACGCGCGTGGATCCCACCGGCACGAGCACGGTCGTTTCCGGCTGCCAGGCGGATCGTGGATAATCGCCGCCATCGCTGGCAACCACCTGAAATGAATAGTTATGCAGATGTATGGGGTGATGATCCATCGGGCCCAGATTTCCCAGGCGAATACGCACACGTTGTCCGGTCCGGGCCACCAGCGGGTGCGTCAGCGGGAAGGATTTTCCGTTCATGGTAAAGACATTGAAATCCGTCATCTCCATCGGATTGGGTCGTTCTGTGCCGGGAACGATGCTCCATTCGTGGAGCATAATGGAAAAATCCCGATCCACTTTATACCGCGGTTTTCGCGGATGAATGACGAACATGCCCGTCATGCCCAGAGCGATTTGCGTCATTTCATCATGGTGCGGGTGGTACATTTTTGTGCCAGGCTCGACCAAATTAAACCGGAGTTTCGCCCCCAAAACGTGATTTTCGGAAGAGAATCCCCTTGATAGTATTGCGTTTGATGCGTTTTCGGGCTGTTTTTTGTCGGCAATGTGTACCCATGTAAATGACAATATTATG
>Ga0080006_1137122_pt1 | contig 15623 bp, 16 predicted proteins | sample RS3BMetagenome_FD_69209 | JGI IMG/M metagenome (GOLD analysis project Ga0080006, IMG submission 69209) | Ferric oxide microbial mat and aquatic microbial communities from Rainbow Spring, Yellowstone National Park, USA - RS3B (SPADES... ... | reverse complement strand
TCGCGGTTTCCGACGAAAAACGGAACGCAGTGCCAAGCAAAGAGGAACACGAAAGGACGAAGAAGCGAAAGAAGGATGCCAGACGTCAAAAGCTGCGAGCAAGTCGACAGTACGACGAGATAGGAGCCAAAGCCCTTCTTCTACGCCGCAGCAAGGATCCCTAAAGCAAATAACGCATGAGGTCATCAAAAAAACGTGTCGCGTCTTACGCTATGAGTATTATAAAGGCTTCTTCAGGACTGATGCATTGTCGAAGATGTACGACAACGTGACGGAAATTCGAAGAGTCGAGGTTCCGGCAGAGTTTATCAACAGGACCTTTATTCGCCTCCTGATGGTTGGCACAGGGGAAACGCCGAGGAGAAATGAGCGAGTGCATGTCCTCCACGAAAATCACAAGGAATACCGCTTCAACGGTACTCGGCACAGGGACGGCGCGGATATCTACACATACGGGGTGAAAAGTACCTCACGAACCTGGAGAACCATTTCATAATGAGCCTCAAACGCTTCGTGATACGCGCCGTCTTTGCACTCTACCCGGGTATCTCTCGCAGAGGCAGACGGGCCAGCATCGATGGCATCACGAACGACAGCAGGAGTGAACGGGAGATCGAATTCGTCCACGAGGAGACTTCAAACCGGAGTATGAATGAAGCTTCCGTGGCCCGTGCGGCTATGCAAGAGCACCGTGCGGTCTTAGGGCTTGTCAACCCAGCGGAAAAGATATCAGATATGAAAAAGGATGGAAAAGGTGCGATTCCCTCATCCTGCGTTATTTCGTGTTCCTGAACCGAGAGCGCGAACGCAAGGCCGATATGGCGCCGGCCCTAAAAAATCGAGAGTCGGACAAACGGAAGGCTTTCCTACGAGAGAGGCGCTTCAACGTTGTTCGGATTTGCGGGATCAAGTCGGATTTCGTGACCATCAACTCCAGCGTCCTCTACTGGATCATGAGGAAGATCAGTCTAGAGTTCTGTGTAAGCAACAAGGAATTCATCGGCGAGAGCCGGGAAACGTATTGGAAGAATATCCTCGATCTGAAGCGTCTCAAAACGAGCATGCGAGGGGTATCCGCGGGGATCGTCGAAACCGATAGGGTATCCATAGGTGTTCACTGAGGGCGCTTGAGGGCGGATCGCCCGGTTCCATCTTCGTTGTCACCCGTGACGGAGCATGAAGGAAAGAAGGAGGCGGATCCTGCGACGCCGGCGGTGCAGGAGAACGACCGTGTCGTTGGCACGGACCGCGGAAATACGAATACCATAATCATCGCAGCACCCAAGCCTGGGGAAGATGGTATTGACGGCAACTTATGCGAGAAAGACACGCGACTTTTGGAGTTCGCGAGAGCGAGCTATGACCGAGAATCCGGTATAATGAATGCCAGGAAGAAAATTGAGACATGGAATGCAGGAGTCAAGGAAGAGCTGGAAGCGATCAGCCAGGTGCGTATCCGCGGAGCGGACTTTCGAGATTTTCGGGAGCTCGTGAAAATTCGCGTTGCTCATTACGAGGATCTGTGCAAGGGGTTTCCAAAGTACCGGCTTGGTGGGCTCGTCACCACACGAACTTGTACTGTGGGGAGCAGTGTCTATTCGCGAGCTTTTCCAACCAGTTGGGCGCCCTCAAGGAAGACGATAGTCAAAGGCTCGTAACAGCGTGTGAAGCAGAGCGCTGGGCGCCAAAACAAAAGGAGTGTACGCCCGCTCCGTCGCCACGAGCGTACAAGGAGTACGCACGGCGTTTTGTTACGATACATGTAGATGAGTTCCGAACTTCATACATACAATACGAGTTGGGGTGTCCGCTCCAGAGGGACGAGATGGAAAAGTGCCATTGACGCTCTGAGGATACAGAAAAGTACGGACCGCTGACGGAAGAGCGAATGGAAAGGAGGGCGAAAGTTCGAGGACTAGTCGCATTCGTAAGTAGAAACAGAGGCGAGAAAGGTGTGGAGTGTGCGAACCGAGACTTTAATGCCGCTGTGTATATCAGGAGATGCGCAGTGCCGGAGAAGAGACCCGAGGAGTCGACGAGGGCCAACTTTGTGGGGCACCCCTATTCCCCCTCCGCCCCGAGGTGAAATTGCACGCGAATAAGTTGAAACCAGCAGTAGGTGGCCAGTCAAGGAAAACGGGCAGGCGTCTGCACGCCGGTGCGTGGACATCCAGCCTACGGCCGGGCGGCGCGCTGCCCGGCACCACTGCACACCAGAAGCGCAGCGTTTGCCGCCTGGAAGAGAGTCGTTGCTGCCGGTGTTCCTCTAGTCGAGTTTAAGAGTTTGGACCGGGCGTTCCTGTAAATCTCGATGAGATTGGGATTTTAAACGGGTGGTCATCACCGCTTATGAGTGCCTTCTTCGCCAAAGTTCGGGGGGCGTTCCAGAACGTAACTTCGTTTGCGGCGGACGCCAGCTATGACGAGGAGCTCAATCGCCTCATTCAGCGCTGCAAGCAGTACAAGGATGTGAACGATATGATTATCAAGCAGGCCAAGCTATACGACACGTCGCTGCGGGACCTTTCGTCCGTGGGACGTGCAGCCGGAGAAACGTACATGTCCATAGCTAGCTTTCGAAGCTTCCCTGGCGGCGCTGTCGCGGGAGAGTCAGACTTGCGGCTGGCGCAGGCGCAAGGTTCGTTTCGAACCAGGAGTATAAGCTCGCTTAGCACGGCGGATGCCAGTGACCGGAGCACAGGAGCGGGATCCTTCTATCTGTACCGGAGCGACGAACGTCGCGTGCTAGCGCAGCTCGGCCGAGCAGAGCGCGCTGCGCACCAGGCACAGGCTGTGTTCGCAGAACGTATTTCGGCCCCGATTATCCTCGAGGGCCGTCAGTTTAAAGAGCGGTACGATGAGTTGCGACGGCTCAAGTCGCTCTACAAACGATGTAAGCGAAGGTACATTCAGGCACAAAGAGCTCTGGCATCGGAGAAAGCGAAGCGGGTTCCTTCTATGGAAGCACAGGTGAAGCTCGTGGCCAAGCTTGCGGAGAACGAGGAAGAGTTCAAACGCGTGACAGAGAAACTGTTCGTTCACGCAAAGGCACTCGAAGATGAACATCACTATTCGGTCATGCAACATGTTTGCGGCTTTCTATTGCACCATTACAACGCACTCGTTATCTCCTTGCGCGCTATCAAGAACGTGATCGCCATCGCAGAGAAACACATTCCGGAGAAAATTCAGCTTGAGAGGCTGGAAAGCCTTGCCATCGAATTACACAAACTCTTGCCGTCAGCGGAAGCATTTGAACACGCTGGATTGGGAGGGACGGACGCCGTACCTAGTTTGCCGGATAGTTCCCAGAGTTCGTCTGCTGGACGTGAGGATGAGTCGGAGCTTCGTCTGCGAATACAGCGCTCGGAAGAACTACTCAGCGTGGCGAATGCCGAGTCTCAGCGGTGGAAGATGCTTTATCTCCAAGCAGAGCGAAAGAATCGCGCACTTTACCTCGAGAATCACCGTCTTAAGAATATGATGCATGGAGTTGATTGCTCCTCTATCCGAGACGACCGACAGTCCACTTCTTCGTTCATGTTCGATGATCAGCGGTTGATGACTGAGGCGCAGGCCCGGCGAGGTCATATCACCTAGCGAGCATCATGTGCATCATCGTACTAGTCCGGGGCGCGAGCGTGCTTCCAGACGCAGCAGAGGCGCCCGCGACTCCGCTTGTGCAGAAGGACGCCGCGCTGCGCTCCACTTCACCGCGTGAATAGCGATGCGGCCGATTTCCGTTCCTCGGCCATCACCCTGACCTGACATGGCATTACTTGTCCAAGACTGCTTTCATGGACGGGTGCATGTCACCAGGAGTAACGCGTGCTGTGTTTGAGCAGAGAGCAGAGCCTGAGGCAGGTTCCGGGTACTGCGGCAAGTTCGTGACATTGCTCTACTGGAGCGTGTTACAAGCGGTAGAACCGAATCGCCCCTTGTCAATGAAAAGCAAACGCTTTCGGGTTGGGTAACAATCTAGAAATCAGGTACAGGAAAGCTCCGTGACCGCGATGCGACCTATATTGGTTCGTTTGCACGCGGTGTCGTATTCGCTGTGGCTCCTCGGGCAGTGCAGTCGTGAGCAGAGCGCAATTTCGCGGACGACACCGGCACATGGAAGCAGTACCCCATTTCCTGGAAATGGAAGCCATAACAAACACGCGAGTCCACCGAAGAACGTCAACACGTTCTCACTCCATGCAGATGTCAACATCGGATTCTCCCACACAAAGCGGACCTCGCGCTTTCGTTCGCTCTACGGTGTGTTTCGGGATGAGAAAGGGAATGGAGGCTGAAGGGCGTCCCAGAAACGCGCGCTCTCTTCTGACGAGGTCTCACGGTACCTTGAGCACCGGAGACAGCTACGACTGCAGTCTTGAACCAAAACCGAGAGAGCACTGTTACGTCGAGAGTGTCCGCATGAGAGATGCGGCCTTGTAGTACGATCGGTTTGGTTTTAGTCAAAGAACGACCCCTACAAAGAGCTATCGAGTACCGAATAGTGTAAAGATTCAGATGAGAACTCTAGATACCCGCCTTTGTTTTCCTCCGGCTGTTGTCGACTGAGCAACCAGATTTGAAGCGTGAAACCACGCGTGCGGTGAGCCATCGAGTACCGACTGGGTGCAAAGGTTCAGATGAGAACTCGAGATCGACCCCTTGATTTTCTCTAGTTATCGAGCAGGGAGCGAGCGCTTCTATGAAATGACAGTGAAAATGTCCGGGCGCACTCTCTGAACCAACAGGCATGCTGCTTTGGACGCAAGTCTGCTATGCTCGGGGCGGAGTGGAAATCTGAGCGTTCGCGGAAGTGGCGAGGTTCACACCTCGATCGACCGCTTGAGCGGTGTTTCTGGATTACGCAGCTAGCTTCATCGACGCTGAACCAGAAACGATTGAGACCAGACGGGGCTGGCTCGGAGTGCCGTTCACGCATTCGCAGGGAAACTGTTTTGGAAATCGAGTGTGTTCTAGTGCTTGTCCCGGTTTTCCTCTCGCACCGGATGATCAGAAAAACGGCGGACAGTTAGCCGCTGTGCTCCTGGCACCTGAATTTCACGTGACCCATCCGGGTCTATGAAAGCGTGCCCAACTCGGGTACTCGCGATCCTCCCATGCTGAGTACAGAGACGCGTATGCGCAGCTCATACGCGAACACGTCTGTTTGTGCCGACGTATTTTCCCACATTTCCGCAAACATCTGCCTTCAACACGGAATGCGCGTGCGCACTATCAAACACCTTTTTTCGAGGCTCGAAACACAGATCAAATGTCGCCGCCTTTCACGCAGTCTTACGACGACCTCGTGGTTTCGTTCCTACTTTCGTTCGAACTGTCACGACAGGAATTTTACAATGGAAAAGATCCTATTTCCACAAAAAAGCGTTCCAAAGAGATGCTCATAGGGTTCCGGCTTTGAACATTCCGTGAAATGGGCCAGCGGATACCTCATGGAGTTCGACGCTCTCGGCAAAATCCCGAGACATTCGCAAGCTCTGCAGCGGAGCGACACTGGTGAATTTCTCTCCGCATCGCATTGCTGGACCTTGAGGATGACTCCATGAAACGCTGTGGTTGTCTCCATGGAGGCTCAGGCGTAGGAACTTTTGTTCTTTACGTGCCATCCTGCCCAATGAAGACACCACCAAAGATGTTCTGCGCTTCGCCCGCAGGAGCTGCGTGTATTCGTCAGCGCGCGACTCGCGCCCACTCGTCTCGCTTTCGATCGCTCGTTCAAGTAGTACGTACAACGGTTGCTTACTGAACGTTTTGAGTATGGCGAGCACTTCGACCATGTCAGGCAGCCGACGGAAGGAATTTACTGATGAGGATCGGGAGGAGTTCCAGGAAGCATTCAACCTGTTCGATCGCGACGGTGATGGCCTCATCTCAGCGAGCGAGCTTGGCTCAGTGCTTCGCTCGCTCGGACAGACTCCAACTGAGGCTGAGATCCAGGCTCTCATAGCCGAGGCGGACTCGGATGGTAAAGGTAAGTGTCAGGGTACAAGAGCGGTCTTCAAAGCAGACGGGATTTATTGACGCGTGTACGAGAAACCTTGCTTTTTTCCGTCAAGCAGAAACTAACCAAGGGGCCTGGTGGAGTTCAAAAAACCCATGTGTTCGTCCCTATGAACTGCAGGTTCTGTAAACTTTGAAGAGTTCCTCGCGCTAATGACACAGCACGCGAAGGATCCAGCTGAGACTGAGGAGGCACTGAGACAAGCGTTTCGTGTGTTTGACCGCGACGGGGACGGCACCATCAGCACCAGTGACTTGCGCTACTTTATGGTTACTTTAGGTGAAAAGCTCTCCGAGGACGAGGCCGATGAAATGATCCGTATGCTCGATGAAGACGGCGATGGTCGCGTCCAATGGGAAGATTTTGCTCGGCTGCTTAAAAGCAGTGTCAATACTCAGTAATACCGAATCACGGAACACCATTATCGTACCCCAACTGCACATGAAAAGCCTTCCCTGTGTATGCGAAGCGCACGAATCATGCTGGATTGCTGCCGCGTGTCACACTAGTGCCATATCTCTTGGAAACGGATTCTTTCCATCGACATTCTTCAACGTTTCAGCACAACGCATGCACTGAGAACTAAACGATGCCCTCGCATGTTTGCCAGAAACAAAACTGCTAGAGGCTTCTGGTGCACGAGACATTTCCGGATTTCGACCGAGGCGCTCGACTCTCGGTGCGGGAGTGCTTGTGTGCATTGTTGCGGGTGGAATCACGAAATCGTTGGCCGCTCACCTTTGACTGCGCCGCCATCGTACGAGCGGTCATCTTAATCTGCACCATCTCGTGCATCCGGCTCTGCTTCATACTCTTCGTCTCTGCCAGTTTCAACGCGCACCAGTGCTCGTGATGCATCTATGTCGTCCTGAACGCATCGATCGGAGTCGAACACGACCGATGCCTGGTCTCGTTGTACGACCTCGTCGAGTGAGCAGGAATGTCGCGATTGCGCGCTGTGGAACGTCTAGCGCCACAGAGCACCAAAGAAACGACACGACTTGCAGTCATTTCATATTCCAGCTCATAAAAATGAATCGGGGAATGCACGTTTCTTGCGTTCGCTGGACGGCAACTGCTGGCGGCCCCAGCGCGAGTCATTCGAAGACTCACGTGCTCGCCAAGCGCACAAAGCATTCCGCTTTGCTCACTATGGTGACCAGAGCAACGATACTGGTTTTGACGCGGTCATCCCAGTTGTTCGTATGCTTCCTGAGGTGCATCATGCCTGGCACCGGGTCCAACCTAGCTTTCGAAAAGTTGAACGGATGCGTTCGCTTTCCGTTCGCGTTCTTCGACTGCGTCCTCTTGATTTAACGGGACGGCGACGGCCACGAAGCCCTTGAAACCGTGATAAACGTTTATGACGACTTTTTTCTCTTTATATACCTTGAACGGCTGAAAATGAGTCTCGTTACCCGACACAGGCTTGGGTTTCAAAACAAAAGCTGGTTGATATTCTCCATCGTCCTTCATCAGCTCTATGAGCCTCTGTCCATTCCGTCCCTGTAAACGGGGAATCTTCAGCAATATCCGCCAGTGCTCGTCGCAAACTTTTGCCCATGCTTTGTACTTGCTCACGAAGGACAACTCTTTCTTCTTCTCCTCTACTTGACCTGTTGGCATGCATGTGGTCACTATGCTCTATACCAGTCTTTTCTTCCAAGGGATCTAGACGCGCGAGGTGGATACCATGACAGGAACTCGCCCAACTTATTTATGTAAGAGTCGACTACACTTCAAGTACCTTTGGGCACCGTCTCCTCCGTGAGCAAGCCCATGTAAAGGAGCCGTCGCTCTGCTCCATCCAGCGGACGAGCAGAGAAGCAACAGTCATCCGGGGCTGGTTTGAGTTCGAGAACGACTGGTTGGAGAACAGATTCACATATACGAGACAAGCAACTATTGATTCTTATGTGTGGAAGTGACTTATGGAAACGGAGACGACGCCTTCGACAGACTGAACCATTCGAACGGGTTGGTAAGCAGAGCAACTCAACGCCGATTTCAACCGCGTGTTCCTCGACTGCTTCTGAGTGACGGATAGCGGCTCTGTCCAAGAGCAGGAGAAGGGAATTGCCGAACGAGATGCTCCAAGCATTGCGTCCACGAAGCATGGGGTTTCAATGACCCTGTCCGTTTTACGAGCCGTTGGCGACTCTACAAATGAATACCTATACGCGTTACGAATCTCGGAATGCTCGATTGTCTCTTCTCTATGACCAGTGATTTGCCCTTCTTGGAGATGCCATATACACGTCCACTATTCTTCCTGAATAGGGTCTCACCGAATGAGACGAATACCCGCCTCTCGTGTAGTGAGCGTTCGTATTCCAGTGCGAGATCGATCGGGTGTGTGTTGTGAGGCACGCGACGGTCTCGCCTAGAAGTGTGCGTTCCTCTATGTGCGTCCGTGTTTCTTCGTCACCGTTCGTATCAGCAGTATGGAAAGTTCATGTTGCGTGGGTTCTTTGATAGCCTTTCATGGACGGCATAGAGGGTGGAAAAGATTGACGGGGCTAGGTTCGAGCTGATAGCGTTTGATCGACTTTGGTCTGGGCGCACAACGTTCCGAATACTGTCTACGAGCCGGGTGATTCGTCCACTTGCTGACCGTTGAATGACTGACTCAAAGTATGGTCGTTCTTCGCAGACTAAAATTCACAGCATCAAATCTTTCCGTGATGTTTCTCCAACCCACAAAACGCAGTATGTTTGAGTACCTATGGAGCAAACAACCAAAAGGCAAAACAGTGCGTGCTGGTGCATGTGTGCCGAAAAATTCACTGCTCAGCCTGATACTGCGCTCTCGGCCAGGCACACGGACTGCAGCGCTCGATGACTCCGGCCTTTGGAAGACGATGCGTATCACATGCAGACGACGCTGAGCATTTCGCGAACTGCTGCCCGCATGGGTCCTTTTCTAGTGGAACAGTTCATTTTCGAGCATGGCGAATATAGCAGTTTTCTCTCTGAAAAAGTATCATGGCTTTTATGTCTATGATACAGCGGAACTGACCGACATCTGCGTTGCGGCTTAAATAAAACTGATTCTACGCTACTGTTGTTCCTGAAAAAGGCAACGCTACACCTACCTGCATTTTTTGTTTTCTTAGCGCCCGTGCGCGCCTGTATCCTCCATCTGAGCAACTGAGGCGGCGACCCTGTCCCGCGCGCGCAGGACTCGCCCGGTCTTACTCTAGAGCAGTTGCGCTTTCCAGTGCTACCACAAAAGCAGCACAACGGAGCGAAGGACAGCTGGCCGCTCTTCATTCTCTTATGCTACAACTCCTTCGTCCTCTCGATCGATTCGGATGCCGTGAGTCGGAAAATCAATTTGCAAATTCGTTGCCCGAGGGCGCCGCAAACTCTGCCCCTCGAGTGAGTCGAACACCGATGCTGTGAAACGTTACGTCCTCAACCGTTCTCCATGGGCACGCGCGCGGTTCGAACCAGCGTCTGGCGCGTTTGCTCGCGATGCCCGTTCTCCAGTAGGGCCAGCATTGGAAGACGCCACGACTAGACGGGCTCCAGACTCAAGCTTCTTGAGCGCTTACATAAAGCCAGCGTGCACAGAGGCTCCGAGAAGCGTTGGCATCTCTCCATGGCGTTTGCGACGACGCATCCGGCCGTGCAGTAAGCGCCTGCGATCGTTCGGCGCATGGAGCATCTCCGGATTCATCATGCCAAGTTTCGAAGTCGAATGCTGCGCTGGATATCCCGAAGCGTCGAAGCATCCGTGGACTGACTGAGGCCTCTTCTCTTCCTCTTGAGATCGTCCACGAATACTGAACAGTATAGTTGTATCCGTCATTCCAACTAAGTCATGAGATGGATATTGCGCACCAGGAAAATAAGGGAAAAGTGCTCGTGGTCTACGCAACCAGCATACTGGAGTTGGGGTGCAGACGAAGCCCGCAGGCAGTATCTTTACAAACAGCACGGCGAACCAGCGACATCCTTCCGAACGAATGAGCGCGGGTGCTTGTACACCACGGCGATGTTGAACGCTCTGCGCCCTGTTACAGACCCGCACCTGTTTCATGGAAGAGTACCTGGATCATACTCCTACTCACGCATGATTTTACGTATGTAGGATGTAACCTTATTTACACGAACAACGGGATACCGACTACGCGATGATTATCTACATTTAGGAAAACCTTCCGCAGTTCGCACGAGATCTCCGAGGTCCACCTGCAACCAACATCCGCACCCCCATTCGAAGATCATAGCAGAATCAAGCTACCCTCCGGGTGTCGAGCTTGCCATAACCATCCTATAGGCTTTAAGCTCAATTGTATTCCATCTCCAGGTGAATGGAATCCGACGCTTTTTCGCGGTTTCTAGCAGAAGTGTTCGACGTGCGTCTATGATCAAAGAAAAAACTCCACGAGAGAGGCAAGGACATGGAAGCCGGGCATCATGGGAGGCCTTGATCGCCAGCTGCCGGACAAGGAAAGAGACATGCCCTTCTTGCCGACTATCGAGCGAAGAAGAGCAAGTAACGAAGAAGCACCGGGCAGGCAGGAATGCGTCTGCTGTTCATCGCGAAACAGCGTTCGATTACGCGCTCCCTGGGGTGGAACACAATTGGGGTGAAAGGTGGGAAAGCGCGACGTGTCGGTACGTTTCCGATAGCGGCGGCGGTGCGGTAACGACGTGCCGCTGTGCGATGTACACGTGTACACGTCGCGAAACGGCTATCGTTACCGTTCCGGGCGCGCGAAGCAATACTTGTGTAGCTCCAGTTCGAAAGCTTGGAATGTTTGTATGCGCTTTTGAACATGATTGTTCCATCATGAAGTTATTAGCTCTAGCGGGTAAAATGTCTCTGTAGAGCTTTCGCTTGCCCGTGAAAAGCAACCCATTTTAAGCGGTTTGGTGCGAAGGCAGTAACGTTGAACTGACAGCCTTGGCGTGTCGTGTTCGTAAATCCTAGGAACACTGTTTCTGGAGAGGGAGACGCCATGAGACCTCCAGTGACGTCACTTGTGATTCAAACGTGGAAGGATCAAGGTAGGCCGAAGCCGTGGAAGCAGGCCAGTAGGCGTTCAAGCTCGCCGGACTCGACAGACTCGGACGGTGCTGCCTCGGATGAACGCGAACGGGACCATGTTGCTCTTCCGTCTAGGGCGGAACAAAACGTGTTTCAAAACTCAGTCGATGCTCCTGACCCAGGGTTGAAGAGCAGTAGTACGACGCTGCTTGGTAGGGAGCCTTCGCGCTCTGGGGTCCTGGTCCGTGGCGACCTCAGAGCGCTCCGTTATGGAGCGCACCAGGTAATGGCTCCGAGCCTGGTGCGTTCCTATTCCGTGGATAGTGGTCTGAGTCTGTCCGTTCAGGCCAAACATGCCAATATCCAATTTTTGCGGCACCACATGAGGAACTCTTTACATCGAGATGGATGCCTTCACGAGAGAATCCCGCATTTCTATTCCTCGAGTAATATTCACAAATCGCGTTTGAATGGATTTTCGCATCCGCCCGTGTATCCAAAACAGCCTCCAAACCATCGCGTACAGCTGCATGGCGGCTGTGGACTTGATCCAAGAGCGCCGGAGCGGCTATCTCGTTCGATGTCGCATATGGAGGGACTCGTGATCACGGATTTGGTTTCCTCCTCAATGCCGCGCTCGCGCTCCATGGATTCCGAGTTAACGGTGAACGGAATGAGCTCATCTGTGAGGCACGTGGAACTTACGAGTTCGGCAGACCAGCACGTTGCCGCTGCGGATCGCGCAGCCTCTCCGGGCATTGTCTGTCGAACTCTTACAGTGCGTCGGTCTCTAAGCATGGACGAGGGACTCGTAGCTGCGCTCAAAGACTTTGACCGCCGCGTGTGCCTGAATCGGCAGGTCATGAAGAAAAAGAGAATGAATTGTCTAGATTCCATTGCGGAGAGCCCAGTGTCTCCAGGCACCGAAGAACAGAAAAAAGTAGCTGTCGTAGATGCATCATAGAGCATCATGGGCCGTCTTCGGATTTCTGGAGGCATCGGGGAAACAGGTTCGTCTCGGAATGAAAAATCACATAGCGTAAATTTATATCGTACTATGGCAAAGCTTACCCCTTTCAGAAGAACCGCATTCAGCGCAAAGGCGCGCTACTTGTGAACGCCCAGCAGACTTTCAAGTTACCCTGGGCACACGCGTACTGCGCTGGAGCTATTTTGCACAGTTTTCGTAAAGGATATTTTACTGGAGTGTAAGACCGTTTACAAGGGCCAGCGATTCCCTATTGCGAGAATGATATCGGCACCGGGGAGAGCGTCACAAAAGGTTGCGCAGATCTAACGGCGTACTTCTCGGCTGCTGTGTGATCACAGCTTGGTCCAGGTAAGCTTGTTCTTCAGGTAGTGTCCTCGAAAGAGAGCTCTCGTTCCGAGCTCGGAAAAGAAACAGTTTCTGTCAAGCACTGATTACCGTGATCGACGAATGCACCTGCCCCTGTCGCTTCACGCACCTCCAGGTTGTCTGTTCGCTGCCAGATGTGCGCCTTCATGGCAGTCTCAGAAACAGACAGACCTCCTTGGGGCAGGCTTCCGAGCAGCGCTCGCCAACGCCTGTCCTGTTGCCTGTCTCCGAATCGAGCCGAAACGCCGAAAGCCAAACGAGGCTCGCCTTCGAAACGCACAGGATTACGCCCGTACATCATGCTTGTCAAGATCTGCCGCAACCTACACACAGACACCAGAAAGTTTTCCGCTTCGTGACGCCGCGAGTTGCGCGTTTGTCAACACCCCGACCCGAACGAACCCGTTCCACACTGCGCACCTGAACAAGTCACCCGAAATCTGTTAAGCGTTGAACGAGCGTGCAGCAACCGGCACATACAACTCTCCTGCTGGTCTTGCAAACCGAAAAGCAACGACCATAAAGCCGTCCAAACCAAGGAGCCGCGCGCACCACAGTTAAACTCCTCTACCGAACCTTCTAGGCTGTCCTGCTGCCAGTCGTGTTTTCCAGTTATTCCTCAGAACTCAAGTTACGTAGCTCTTACTCTACAAGATGCACATGCAGACGCACATGCTTTTATCGATTGGGGCCCTGATCGGCGACAACTGCGAGCAGGGTCACCACAAAGTGCTTGGCCCGACAATCTGGTCCAGTACCCGAACAACTGCAGGAGCGGAGGTGCGCAGGCGCGGCCGCCGCGATGGGGAGCTCACACTGCACTGGTAGCTGAAAGCTGTCCGCTTCCGCTTCCCTTGCTTTTTGTCGCTCCGGGGTGGCGTTAGCCAAGAGACTAGTTTACGCTACACTATGCACACAAACCTAGTTTTGTGGAGCGTTTGGCAGGATAGACCTCGGTTTGGCTTTAGAAGCGCCGCGAATTTTACTGGGAAAGTCGAGTTCGTACCGAAACGGAGAGTCTGCAAACAGGTTACAATGCAGCGACGCGGTTCCAGCTCCAGATCCCATGGGCGCCTCCGATGTGCCGAGAATGATCTTGCGCGGTATGCACGGGCACGGACAGTCTTTTACAACACACTGAGTAGGCGCAAGGAGCCTTTCGAGACGAGCTCGGCGGACGGCGTCGTTCGCTTCTACTCGTGCGGACCGACAGTTTACGACTATGCGCACATTGGCAACTTTCGTGCCTTTCTCACATATGATCTCGTCAAGCGCTGGCTAATGTTTTGTGGGTACAAGGTACGTCATGTCATGAATATAACAGATGTCGACGACAAAATCATCCAGAGGTCTCAGCGGGAACAGCGTCGCGCGGAGGATATCACTCGACAATTCGCTGCGGAATTTTTCCAGGATCTCAAGGCCCTCAACATCATTCCAGCAGATGCGTATCCCTGTGCAACAGCGCACATTGATGATATGGCTGATCTGGTGAGGGAGCTCCTTTCGCGAGGCTTCGCATACAAACTCGGCGACTCTGTGTACTATTCGGTTGAGAGATTTGCCCGATACGGCACGCTGGCGCGAATAAATTTTGAGAGCTTGTTGTCTTCAAACGGTGAAGAAGAGGATGCAGGCCCACACACTGCTTTGAAACGAGATCCACGAGATTTTGTTCTCTGGAAAGGTCACAAGCCGGATGACGGTGATGTCAAATGGGATACGCCTATTGGGTGCGGTCGGCCCGGCTGGCACACGGAATGTGCAGCAATGGCAATGAAGTATCTAGGCTCGAGCGTCGATATCCATGCCGGAGGCTCAGATCTGGTGTTTCCGCATCATGAAAACGAAATCGCACAATGCGAAGCGGTAACCGGAACGATGTTCGCTCGATTCTGGATCCATAACGGATTCGTGAATATCAATGGGGAGAAAATGAGCAAGAGCCTGGGGAACTATATCACTTTGCGTGATCTGGTCCGCGATCCGCTGGATGCTCGTGCGTTCCGCTACGCCGTTATCACATCCTTGTACCGAATGCCGCTGAATTTCACTGACGATACTCTGGGAGCAGCGGCAACGACACTTCGCCGACTGGATCTGTTCCGAAAGAGCATCATTGACTTGGAACGATCAGAAGCAAGCACACCGGGTCAAAAGGCTGATCAAGGACTGCGAGCGAGCTGTGAAGCATACCTGCGTGATTTTTGCGACCACATGGCGGATGATCTGAACACAGCTCGTGCTGCAGCGGTGATCTTCGAAGCGCTGCGGCATTTCGAAGCGCTCCGCCGCGATGCGCGATTACGCCCCGCAGACGCGAGTCTGATTCTCGGAATGCTTCGTGAAATGGACCGCGTTTTTGGTGTATTCTACGATCCGGAGCTCGCGCATTTGTCTGAAACCGGTGAACCAAGTTCGACCGGAATTCCACCCGAAGTCCTCGAACTTGCGCGACTTCGAGCAGATGCCCGTGCCCGAAGGGATTTTGCTATGGCAGACAAGTTGAGGGAACAGTTGAGATTGTATGGTTTTGCGGTGCGAGATACCGCTCAAGGACCCGAAATCACAAGTCTCTCTTAAACGCTGTCCGGTCGAGATACGCTCTATTGAAAGAATCGGATCGCTGGAGTTTCTGAAGGAGCCGCGCACCCGCGCCCATCAATGGAGCTCAACCAGCTACCGCGACGTACTGGAGGTGCCGCGAGCCTTCGCTTCGGCGAGAATACACGCTTCATCATGAAACTGAGACGAGATCATCGTTATCCGGGCTCATTCAAGGCGCGAAATTTCGCAAGTCCGCTGCTTGGGATTTTCCGCAACGAGAGCGCATTGTCGCTCGTGGAGGCACTCGCATGGCCGCAGCGGAACCTAGCGCGAACCCGTTGCAACCGGACATCTACATTGTCCAGCTAGGGGAAACTTTGTTTCAAGGTTGATGAAGCTTGAAGAACCGAAGAAGACACGATGCTGAGACCCCGAATATCCTGCTGTTTTCGACCATGCAGCGGAGCCCGGATAGGGTCATCGGCGCTTCTTGCTAATCTTTTGGCAACCACTGATGCCATGCACTGAAAGCGAATGCCAATTGTGGTTCAACGCTACGCCAATGTGTCAGATTAACATGGAACACTGAACTGCATGATCTGTGGCTGCATTTCGATTTTTTACGAAGCTTTTTAAGATGTCTAGCCTCGATATCCGGAGTGCAGTGATGCGGGCTCACGGTTCCATGCATAGATTCA
>Ga0080006_1139505_pt1 | contig 15649 bp, 17 predicted proteins | sample RS3BMetagenome_FD_69209 | JGI IMG/M metagenome (GOLD analysis project Ga0080006, IMG submission 69209) | Ferric oxide microbial mat and aquatic microbial communities from Rainbow Spring, Yellowstone National Park, USA - RS3B (SPADES... ... | reverse complement strand
GAACGTGCCGAAGTCGGTGTCACTACTCATAAGGCGTCATGTCCTCACCAACAGAAGGATATCCGCGAGCGGACGTTCGCTTTTTATAATCTCCCTTTCGCGGCAATCTGTCAAACGCGAACGCTCATGTTTTTTGTGCTACGGTGACTTGATGCCGAAGGTGACGCAGCAATACCGCGCCGAGCGCCGCGCCCACGTGATGGCGGCTGCACGGCGCTGCTTCGTTCGCGATGGCTTCCACGCCGCCTCCATGCAGGACCTCGTCGAAGAAGCCAGCATGTCCTCCGGCGCGGTTTACCGCTACTTCCCCAGCAAGGACGCGGTGATCGAGGCGATCGCCGCTGAGAACCTCGCACAGGTCGTCACAGTGTTGGAACAGGCCATCGAGGCTGGCGCGAGCCCACCGGCGGCGATCGCGACAGTGCTCGAGTTCGTCACCAGCCGCCACGCCGAGGACGGGTTCGCGGCGATAGCCCTGCTGGTGTGGTCAGAAGCCCTGCGCAACCCCACGCTTGCCGCACACCTGCGCGACGCCACTGCGAGCGCCCGCGCCGCGTTGAGCGACCCGAAACCGAGACGTGAGACGCATGGTTCACTCGACCCGGCCGCCCTTGCCGATCTGTTGCTGTGTGTGCTGCCCGGGTATCTCATGCGGCTGGCCCTCGGCGGCCCTGAGGCCATCGAGAACGTCCCGGCCGCCCTCGAGAAAGCGTTTTTCGTCACGGCATCGAAGCCCAAGTCGGCGTAATTCCCAAATCGACAGCATGTTTGGCGAACACTGTTCGTCCTTTGGCGTCACCACCATGGATAAGCCATCAAATCGTCGATGCCACAACGTAATCAGTACAGGCTGGAATTTTTGCGGTGTATTCGGTGAGGCCGTCTACCGGGCGCCTTCCATCTACAACATGCAGCCCTGGCGCTGCCGGGTGAGTCGTATGAGCCTGCACCTGCCCGCCGACCCCGATAGCCGTGACCTGATGTTGAGTTGCGTTGCAACGCAACGGGGTCCATCGCTTTCCCGATCCGGCCGACCCCAGCCACCTCGCCGCCATGGAGGTGTGCGCACGCACCCCAAACGTACATTTTGCGTGGCCGGTCCCGGCCGGTGCTATCGCACTCCCTGCTCGGCCGGTCGTCGCTGCCGTCGACCCTAGGTGATGCCGTAGATGTTGTCGACCCGAGACGACGGCCGCTGTGCACGCTCAGTGCGCGCGCAGGTCCGGCCGGTAGCGCGCCAGCAGCGAGCGCACGGTGTCCATGGCTGCCACCGCGCGGTCCTTGTCGACTGCCTGGATCGCCATCACCGGGATGTACTCGTCGTCCGGCAGGTCGATGCGCGCCCAGCGGCTACCAGCCGGAAACGACACACCGACAATTTCGGGCCACCCAACCAGGCGGTCGCCCAGGAGGTTACGCACCGACAGCCCGGCGGGCCCGACCCGCAGCCGGGGCCGCGCGAACAGCAAAACGACGCCGGCGGCGACCAGGCCGAGCACGGCGAACGCCACTTGGTCGGCGGTCTGGAAGATCACGCCACTGGACTTGATCTTGAGCAACACAGCCACCGCGATGTGCACCGCGACGATCAGAAATGCCGCGGCGTAGACGAACAGCGGCGTGAGGTGAGGACGCAGCTCGGCATCCCAGGCCTGAGCGGTGGGCGGCGTCACGACCGAGCGCGCAGGGCGCGCAGGGTCAGCGCGGCGGTCAGGGCCGCCCCGGCCGCTTGGGCCCCTTTGTCCTCGGCCGACGTCGGAAGCCCGGCCCGGTCCAGCGCCTGCTCCTCGGTGTTGGTGGTCAGCACCCCGTTGGCGACCGGCGTCGCGGCGTCCAGCGCGACCCGGGTCAGACCCTGGGTCACCGCGTCGCACACATACTCGAAATGCGGTGTGGCGCCGCGGATCACCACCCCGAGTGCGATGACCGCATCATGGTTGCGGGCGAGTTCCTGTGCCACCACCGGGATCTCGATCGCCCCGAGTACCCGCACGACGGTCGGGCTGTCGATCCCGGATTCGGCCGCTACCTTGCGGGCACCGGCCAGCAGCGCGTCGCAGATTTCGCTGTGCCAGGTGCTCGCCACGATGCCGAGCCTCAGACCCGACGCGTCGAGCACCGGGATCTCCGGCACACCGGCGGCACCGCTCATCAGCGCCGTCCCCGGCAATCTCCAACGGTCACAGGGCACCACCGAATTCGCCCGGCAAATGGATGGATTCATGGAAGTCGTCTAGCCCGGTCAGGTCGTGGCCCATCCTGTCGCGCTTGGTCATCAGGTAGCGGATGTTCTCCGCATTGGCGCGCACCGGAAGCGGCACCCGCTCGATGATGTGCAGTCCGTATCCGTCAAGCCCGACGCGTTTGGCCGGGTTGTTGGTCAGCAGCCGCATCGAGCGTACCCCCAGATCGACGAGGATCTGCGCGCCGATTCCGTAATCCCTCGCGTCGGCGGGTAGTCCGAGCTTCAGGTTGGCGTCCACTGTGTCTTCGCCGGCATCCTGCAGCTGGTAGGCCTGCAACTTGTGCATCAAACCGATGCCGCGGCCCTCGTGGCCGCGCATGTAGAGCACCACACCGCGGCCCTCGCGGGCGACCATGGCCATCGCCGCGTCCAGCTGGGGCCCGCAGTCGCAGCGGCGGGAACCGAACACATCACCGGTCAGGCATTCGGAGTGCACGCGGACCAGCACGTCGTCACCGTCGGCGAGCGGCCCTCCGATCTCACCGCGAACCAGTGCGACGTGTTCGACGTCCTCGTAGATGCTGGCATAGCCGATGGCGCGGAACTCCCCGTGCCGGGTCGGGATGCGGGCCTCGGCGATCCGCTGGATGTGCTTCTCGTGTTTGCGTCGCCACTCGATCAGGTCCGCGATGGTGATCAGCGCCAGGTCGTGCTCGTCGGCGAAGACCCGCAACTCATCGGTCTGGGCCATCGAGCCCTCGTCCTTCTGGCTGACGATCTCGCAGATCGCACCCGCCGGCTGCAGGCCCGCCATCCGGGCCAGGTCGACGGCGGCCTCGGTGTGCCCGGGCCGGCGCAACACGCCGCCGTCCTTGGCGCGCAACGGAACGACGTGCCCGGGGCGGGTGAAATCGTCGGCAATCGAGGCGGGATTGGCCAGTAGCCGCATCGTGGTGGCCCGGTCGGACGCCGAGATCCCGGTTCCGACACCAAGTCTTGCGTCGACGGTGACGGTGTAGGCGGTTCCGTGCTTGTCCTGGTTCACCGCGTACATCGGCAGCAGGCCCAGCCGGTCGCAGATCGCGCCGTCCAGCGGTACGCACAGGTATCCCGAGGTGTAGCGGACCATGAAGGCGACCATCTCCGGGGTCGCCTTCTCGGCGGCGAAGATCAGGTCGCCCTCGTTCTCGCGTTCCTCGTCGTCGATGACGACGACGGCCTTACCCGCCGCAATGTCGGCAACCGCCCTCTCGACGGAGTCCAACCTCGTCATCTTGAGCTACCTCGCTGTCGGCACGGCCCTGGTCAGGAGCGCGTGTATTGCATTCAGTATGAACCAACGCGCCGACGCGGTTATTGCCGCGGCGTGGGTGCGGCCAAAGGGCCCACCAGCGGCCCCCGGCCTAGCGGCGAATGACATCGCGATCCTGCGCACCGACTGGACGGACCGCATGTGGGGAGCACCGGAGTTTTTGACCGCAGCACCCTTCCTGACCGGCAATGGCGCGCGCTGACTGGTCGACCACGGCGGTAAAGCGGTCATCTATGACTTCCCCGAGGAAGAGATCATCCGCAAGGACCACTCGAACGGCAAGGACGCTGTTGTCCACCACACCATCTTGGGACCATCTTGGGACCATCTTGGGACCATCTTGGGACCATCTTGGGCAACGACATCTACCACATCGAATACGTGGTCAACCTGTCCCGTATCGCGGAGCCGCTCGTAGGGCTCGTAGCAACGCCGCTTCCCCTGGTCAACCTCGACGGCTCGCCAGCAAGAGTGCTCGCATTCGAGGGCGACGAAGCGGTCTCCTTCTTCACATCGATTTTGCAACACGTCGTGCACTGTCCGGTTGTCGCTCGCGAACAAACACCTCCACAAGTCGAGCACAAACCGCAATGCCTGATCGATGGATCGGAGTTCGTCGCGCCTGACGCGGCCAAGCCGACATGCCAGGCGTTCATTGGACATCACCCGGAGTTGGTCGCCGCGTGCGTACGACGTGTGGTCCAACCCGCTGACCCCCGGCTCGACCTCGACGTGGCTTCGCAACCCGTAGGCAGCGGAGGTGATCGGAACGACAACCACAAGCCCGCCGGATCCGTTGTTGAGGATGTCGGCTGAAACCACGACGGCGGGTCGGGCGAAGCCGGGTTCGTGTCCGATCGGTTGGCCGAGGTCGAGTTTGTAGACCTCTCCGCGCCAGATCATGGCCGCATCAGGCCAGGGCGTCCCATTCCTGGCGCTCGGCCAGATAGTTCTGCCACGCTTGCGGATCGTCGCGTAGTCGCTGGTAGTCCTCGCCGAGTCCACGCAGGAAGTCCTGGCGCTCCAGGGCATCGATGGCGGAGTGAAGCACGTCGATCACCGTGGTCTGGTGATCCCGGGCGAGTGATTGGAGCCGCTCAGAGTCCGGCCGGCGAACCCGGATGGTCGTCGTGCCGGTGGAAGCCATGAACATAGTGTTGACGAATTGTTGATCAGTGTCCGCTTAGCGATCCGTGTCTGCGACCACGACGGTGTCAGGCGGCGCCTATGGCGACCGTGATGCGTTTGCGGATGCTCGCCAACTGCACCGCAGTAATCCGCGAGTCGGTGGGGTAGTCGTCCGGAAATAACCCGTGGTCCTCAACGACGACTGCGGGACGCAGCCTGCTGGGCTCGTGCGGCAACGCCCCGCCCCGCCCGTCGACTACCACGATGCGGTGTTGTGCCCGCCGGGGACCTCGACCCCCCACGGACTGGGTGCTGCCGTGCACCAGCACCACGTCACTCACCGGTGGGATAGCAGCCGCTCAACATACTTGGCGATCACGTCGACTTCCAGGTTGACCTGCGTCCCGACCGGGGCGCGGCCCAGGGTGGTCAGCTCCCGGGTGGTGGGGATCAGCGAGACCTCGAACCAGTCCCGCGGTTCGGCGCCGAGCCCGGAGACCGTGAGGGAGATCCCGTCGACGGTGATCGACCCCTTCTCGACGACGTAGCGGGCCACCGCCGCGGGGATCTCGACCCGCACCACCTCCCAGTGCGCCGACGGCACCCGGGCCACCACCCGGCCGGTGCCGTCGACGTGCCCCTGGACGATGTGCCCACCGAGCCGGCTGTTGACGGCCGCCGCACGCTCCAGGTTCACCCGGCTGCCGACCTGCAATTGGCCCAGGTTGGACCGGTTCAACGTCTCGGCCATCACGTCGGCGGTGAACTGGCCGCCGGGCAGCAGCTCGGCGACCGTCAGACACACCCCGTTGACGGCGATCGAGTCGCCGTGGCCGGCGTCGGCGGTCACGACGGGCCCGCGCAGCGTCAGGCGGGCGGCGTCGGCGAGGGCTTCCCGGCCCGTCACCTCCCCGAGTTCCTCCACAATTCCGGTGAACATCTCACCAGGCTAATCGGCCCGCACGCCGCGGCGACCACCCCGGTCCCGCGGCCGCTCCGGTCCCGCGCTGCCCCGGGTGCTCGCCGACACCCACTACGATGCAGGGTATGCAGACCCGCCGCCGACTATCGGCCGCCCTCGGTTGCCTGAGCATCGTCACCGCCCTGATCACCGGCTGCTCTTTCAGCTCCTCCAGCACCGCGGGCGGCCCATTGCCCGACGGCAAGACGTTGGTGCAGGAATCGGCAGACACCACCAAAAATCTCAAGAGCGCACACCTGGTCCTGACGGTGATCGGCAAGATTCCCGGCCTGCCCGTGAAGAACCTGACCGGTGATCTCACCACGTCACCGAACACTGCGGCAAAGGGAAACGCCCAGATCACCTACCTCGGGCAGGACATCAGCGCCGATTTCGTGGTCGTCGGTGGCGATCTCTACACCAACGCTCTTAACCCCGGAGATCCCACGATGACCGACGTCGGTCCGGCCTCTCAGCTCTACGACCCGTCGATGATCTTGAACCCCGACAGCGGCATGGCCAACCTGCTGGCCAACTTCCATGACGCCAAGTCCGAGGGTCGGGACCAGATCAGCGGCCAAACCACGGTCCGCATCACCGGAAACGTCTCCGCGGACGCCGTGAACAAGATCGCGGCGCCGTTCAAGGCGACCCAACCGGTGCCGGCCACCGTCTGGATCGTGGAGGGCGGTCAGCACCAGCTGGCTCAGGTCAACTTGCAGCACAGCCGGGGCAACAACGTCCAGATGACCCTGTCGAACTGGGACCAGCCCGTGCAGGTCTCCAAGCCCGCAGCGAACTGATGAGCAGGCTGGCAGGACGCCGCGTCGCCATCGGCGCCGGCAGTCTCGCGGTGCTGCTGGGCGCCCTCGACGCCTACGTCGTGGTCACCATCATGCGCGACATCATGCACGACGTCGGCATCCCGATCAATCAACTGCAGCGGATCACCCCGATCGTCACGATGTACCTGCTGGGCTACATCGCGGCCATGCCCCTGTTGGGCAGGGCTTCCGACCGGTTCGGCCGCAAGCGACTGCTGCAGGTGAGCCTGGCGACGTTCATGGTCGGTTCGGTGGTGACGGCGCTGTCGGTGGCGATCGGCAACTTCAACCTGGCCGACGTGAACGTGCAGATTCTCGGGCACCCGCTGCAGGACCTGCAGATTCTCGGGTACCCGGTGGTGAAGCTGCACGTGCCAAGCCTCGAGGTGCTCGTTGTCGGCCGCACCATCCAGGGGATCGCCAGTGGCGCGCTGTTGCCGGTCACCCTGGCCCTGGGCGCCGATTTGTGGGCGCAACGCAACCGCGCAGCCGTGCTGGGCGGCATCGGCGCCGCGCAGGAACTGGGCAGCGTGCTGGGCCCGCTGTACGGGATCTTCGTCGTTTGGTTGCTCCGCGACTGGCGCGACGTGTTCTGGATCAACATCCCGTTGACCTTGGTTGCGATGGCGCTGATCCAGATCAGCCTGCCGTCGCACGACCGCAGCGCGGCGCCGGAGAAGATCGACGTGGTGGGTGGCGTGCTATTGGCAATCACCCTCGGTCTCACGGTCATCGGCTTGTACAACCCCAATCCCAACGGCCAACAGGCGCTGCCCGACTACGGGTTGCCGCTGGTGATCGCCGCGGCCTTCACCGCGGTGGCGTTCCTGCTGTGGGAGCGGTTCGCCCGGACCCGGCTGATCGACCCCGCCGGGGTGCAGTTCCGCCCGTTCCTGGCCGCTTTGGGCGCGTCGTTCGCCGCCGGTGCCGCGTTGATGGTGACGCTGGTCGACGTGGAGTTGTTCGGGCAGGGCGTGCTGGGTCTGGGCCAGAACAAAGCGGCCGCAATGCTGACGTCGTTCCTGATCGCGCTGCCGGCTGGGGCGTTGCTGGGCGGCTTCATCGCCACTCGGGTCGGGGATCGCGCGGTTGCCTTCACCGGGTTACTCATCGCCGCCGGCGGCTACCTGCTGATCTCACGCTGGCCGGTCGACCTGCCCCACTATCGGCACAGCTTCTTCGGATTGTTCTCGATGCCCGCGATGAACAGCGACCTGGTGCTCGGGGGGGTCGCGGTCAACAACGACCTGCTGATAGCGGGCCTGGGACTCGGGTTGGTGATCGGGCCGCTGACGTCGGCCGCCCTGCGGATCGTCCCGTCTGCCGAACACGGCATCGCCTCGGCGGCGGTGGTAGTGGCCCGGATGACCGGCATGCTGATCGGGGTGGCGGGGCTCAGCGCGTGGGGGTTGTACCGCGTGTACCAGATCCTCGGCGAGAAGAATGCCCAGATCCCCACCAGCTTGAGTAAGCCGGAGCAGGCGATCGCCAAAGCGGAGAACGTCATTCCGTCATTCGCGGCAATGTACGGCGAGATATTCACCGTCACCGCGGGCGTCTGCGTAGTGGGGGCACTACTGGGCCTGCTGATCAGCGGCCGCCAGCAGCACGCGGAAGAGCCGGCAGTTCCCGAGCGGGAGCCCGTCGCCGCGCCGACGCCGTGACCGTCAGCGCGCCACCAGGCTGAGCAACAGATCCGGGCCCGTCCGGTCGACGCCGTCGAACTGCCAGCGCGATGCCCGCGCGAGCGTCGGCACCCCCAGGTCGCCGACCGCGGTGATGGGGCCGCCCAGCAGGATCGGCGCGATATAGGCCAGGATGCGGTTGATCGCCCCGGCCCGCAGGAAGGCGCCGGCCAGCGTGGGACCGCCCTCCAACAGCACATCGGTGCGGTCGGAGAGCGCCCTGATCACCTCGATGGGATCGTGGGTGCGGATCACCATGGTGCGCGAGTCGTCGTTGAGCACCTTGGCCTCGGGAGGTATTTCGCGCATGCCCACCACCACGCGCAGCGGTTGCCGCTGGGCCTGGGAGCCGTCGGCGAGCCGGGCGGTCAACGCCGGGTCATCGGCCAGCACGGTGCCGGTGCCGACCACGATCGCGTCGGCGAGGGCCCGGCGCCGGTGCAGGTCCGACCGGGAGGCCTCGCTGGAAATCCACTGGCTGGAACCGTCCGCGGCCGCGCTGCGGCCGTCGACGCTGCTGGCGTACTTCCATGTCACGTGCGGCAGGCCGGTCCGTTGCTTATGCAGCCATTCCCGCAGGGGTCCGGCGGCCACCTGATCGGCCAGCACGCCGGAGTGGACCTGCACCCCCGCCGCCTGCAGTCGGCCCGCGCCCCCGCTGGCGACAGCGTTCGGGTCGGCGACGGCGTAAATCACCGTGCCCACCCTGGCTTCGATCAGGGCGTTCACGCACGGCGGGGTCTTGCCGTAGTGGTTGCACGGCTCGAGGGTCACCACGGCGATGCCGCCCGCCGCCAAACCGCCGGCCCTGCGCAGCGCCAGTATCTCGGCGTGCTCGCCGCCGGCCGGTTCGGTGGCGCCGACGCCGACCACCTTGCCTTCGGGGTCCAAGATCACCGCCCCGACGGGCGGATTCGGGTATGTCGTGCCCTTGACCCGGTAGGAGTGTTCCATCGCCAGCCGCATCGCGGCGTCCAGGCTGTTGACCGACTGGGGCTGGTTCATGGGCGCAGGCGCGCAGACGCGGAGGCCGCTTGCCGGCGCAGGCGTTCGACGGCGGCCGCCGGATTGTCCGTGTGGTAGACCGCCGTGCCCGCGACAAAGCAGTCCACCCCCGCCTCGGCCGCCTGTTCCACGGTGTCGTTGTTGATGCCCCCGTCGATCTCGACGAGGATCGTCAACTCGCCGGCGTCGATGAACCGGCGGGCGGTGCGAACCTTGGACAGCACCGAGTGGATGAACGACTGGCCGCCGAATCCCGGATCCACCGACATGATCAACAAGGTGTCGATCTCGTGCAGAATTTTCAGGTACTGCTCGATTGGTGTTCGCGGCTTGACGCCCAATCCCGCCTTGGCGCCGGCGGCCCGGATGTCGCGGGCCACCCCGACGGGGTCCTCGGTGGCCTCGGCGTGGAAGGTGACGTTGTAGGCGCCGGCCTCGGCGTAGCGGTGTGCCCACCGGTCGGGATCATCGATCATCAGGTGGCAGTCCATCGGCATGTCGGTGTGTTTTTTCAAACTCTCCACCACCGGCAGGCCGATCGTCAGGTTCGGCACGAAATGCGCGTCCATGACGTCGACGTGCAGCCAGTCGGCGCCGTCCACGGCGGCGACCGCGTCGGCCAACCGGGCGAAGTCGGCCGACAGGATTGACGGTGCGATCAGCGGCCTACCGTTGTTGCCAGGCATACTCGCCAGCCTACTGAGGCTCACTGCCGGAATCACGGCAGGCGGCGCAGCGTGGCCGCGGCCGGGTCCTTTCGCAGCACGGCCGCGAACATTGCGTCGGTGCCGTGCCGATGCGGCCAGAGCTGGACGTAAGGCCCATCCCCCGCTTCGACGGGCGCGAACAGCGGCCAGGTGTCCACAGCGCTCACCGGGTGGCGGCGCAGCGCGTCGGCGACCACCCCGACGGTTTCGGCGAGGTGCGGCGAACACGTCGCATACAGCACCACGCCGCCGGGCCGGGTCAGCGCGATGGCGGCACCCAGCAGCTCACGTTGCAGTTTGGCCAGCGCCGGCACGTCGGCCGGCCGGCGCCGCCAGCGGGTCTCCGGACGCCGGCGCAGGGCGCCCAGCCCGGTGCAGGGCGCATCGACGAGCACCCGGTCGAATCCCGGCTCCAGACCGCTCTCGCGCCCATCGACGCGCAGCACGTCGACTCCCAGACCCCGGGTGTTGTGGGCTACCAGGTCGGCGCGGCGCGGCGAGGGCTCCACCGCCGTGACCCGCGCCCCCGAGCCGGCACCCAGCGCGGCCAGCAGCGCGGTCTTGCCGCCCGGCCCGGCGCACAGGTCCAGCCAGCGCCCGGCGTCGTCGCCGTCGAGCGGCGCCAGCGTCAGCGCGCGGGCCACCAGCTGGCTACCCTCGTCCTGCACCAGAGCAGCACCGTCGCGCACCGGCGCCAGCCGTCCGGGATCCCCGCCGGGCAGATACACCGCATACGGCGAATAGCGGCCAATCGCGCCGCCCGCCGCCTCGGCCAGTTCGGCGGCGGTCAGCACGCCCGGGCGCGCCGCCAGGTGCACCTGGGGGCGCTCGTCGTCGCTGGCCAGCACCGCCTCGAGTTCCATCGCATCGGGGCCGAGCGCGTCGGCGAAGGCCTGGGCGATCCAGCGCGGGTGGGCGTGCACCAACGCGGCATGCCCGACGGGATCGCGCGCCGGGTCGGGGGCCAGCTCGGCGACCCAGGACGCCTCGTCGCGGGCGGCGATGGTGCGCAGCACGCCGTTGACGAAACCCGCTCGGGCCGAATCGAATTCGATTGCGGCCTGTTCGACCGTGGTGGACACCGCGGCGTGCTCGCCGACCCGGGTGCGCAGCAGCTGGTAGGCGCCCAGCCGCAGCAGGTCGAGCAGCCCCGGATCGATGGCGTCCGGTGAACGCCCCGAGGCCGCGGCGATGACCGCGTCGAGCAACCCGCGAGCACGGCAGGTGCCGTAGGTCAGTTCCGTGGCGAACGCGGCGTCGCGCCCGCTGATGCCGCGTTCGCGCAGCAGCGCGGGCAGCGCCAGGTTGGCGTAGGCATCGCGTTCGGTGACGGCCCGAAGCACCTGCAACGCGGCGGCGCGCGCGGGGTCCAGCGGTCGGCGCCGGCGCGGCCCCCTAAAACTCGCGCCCCGGTTCTGGGGTTTCCGGGGCCCCTGGGGCCCGTTGGTGCTCATGACGCCCGCGCGGTGGCGTCGAGCCGGGCGCCGCGCGCCCAGTCGACCGCGTTCATGGGTTTCTTGCCCGGCGGCTGAACCTCGCCGAGCCGCACCGGTTCCGAGCCGGTGCCGATCCAGACGTTTTTGCGGTCAACGCGAATAGCGCCGGGCAGTAAGGGTTCTGGCAACCGGTCGACCTGCACCGACCCGAGTTTGATGCGTAGGTCGCCGATGACCGTCCAGGCACCCGGGTTGGGCGTGACGGCGCGGATGCGACGCTCCACCACCTGCGCCGGTAAATCCCAAAGCACCCGGGCCTGCTCGACGGTGATCTTCGGCGCGATGCTGATCCCCTCGGCCGGCTGCGGCCGGGGCGTCAAGGTCCCGTCGGCGATGCCGTCCAGCGTGGCCGACAGCAGTTCGGCACCCGAGAGCGCCAACCGCCCGAGGAGTTCCCCCGCGGTGTCGGTCGGCCGGATCGCCTCGGTGACCACCCCGTACACCGGTCCGGAGTCCAGGCTCGGCTCGATCCGGAACGTCGTCGCCCCGGTGAGGGTGTCCCCCGCGGCGATCGCGGCCTGTACCGGGGCGGCCCCGCGCCATGCGGGCAGCAGCGAGAAGTGCAGGTTGACCCAGCCGTGCGGGGGCACCGCGAGCAGGGCGTCGCGCAGCAGCGCGCCATAGGCCACCACCGGGCAGCAGTCAGGGGCCAACTCCGACAGTTCGGCGACGAACTCCGGCGAGTTCGGCCGCGACGGCCGCAGCACCGGGATGCCACGGTCGAGCGCCTCGCGGGCCACCGGCGACGGCTCCGGCTTACCGCGCCGCCCGGCGGCCGCATCGGGGCGGGTCAGCACGGCGATCACCTCGTGGCGGGGCGAATCGATCAGGCGGCGCAGGGCGGGCAGCGCCGGATCGGGGGTGCCGGCAAAGACGAGACGCACCAGCACAGTCTAAGAAGCACGGGATCGTCGCAGGGCATGTACAGGATTCACACAGTTTTGTAAGCATATTATTTCTAGAAAATACTGTTGATTGCAACTATGGTTGCCCGGAGCTTGCTTCGCATTGCCGGCTGACGACGACGAAGTCGAACGGCCCATTCCTTACATCTGCACGAGGAGGTCCGATGACTCTCGACACCACCGTGAGCGACGACGCGCTGGCCGCCACGCACCGCACGGTCTGGGCACTGGGCGACTACGCGCTGATGGCCGAGGAAGTGATGGCCCCGCTGGGGCCGGTCCTGGTCGCCGCCACGGGCATCGGACCGGGGGTGCGCGTGCTCGACGTGGCGGCCGGTTCGGGCAACATTTCCCTTCCTGCAGCCAAAACGGGTGCCGCCGTGGTGTCCACCGACCTGACACCGGAGCTGTTGCAACGCTCCCGGGCCAGAGCCGCCGCACAGGGCTTGAACCTCGACTACCACGAAGCCAACGCCCACGCCCTGCCTTTCGGCGACGACGAGTTCGACGCGGTGATCTCGGCGATCGGCGTGCAGTTCGCGCCGGACCACCGGCGCGCGGCACGCGAGCTGGTACGCGTCTGCCGCCCGGGCGGCAAGATCGGCGTGATCAGCTGGACACCGGAGGGGTTCTTCGGCCGGATGCTGGCCGCCATCCGGCCCTACCGACCCAGCCTCACCCCCGCCGTCGCCCCGGCGGCGCTGTGGGGGCGCGAGCGCTACCTCGCCGGGCTGCTCGGCGATCGGGTCGACCACCTCACCACCGCGCGCGGCACGCTGCCGGTGACCAGATTCGGCAGCGCCGAGGCCGTGCACTACTACTTCACCAATCACTACGGGCCCACCATCGAGGCCTACGCCAACATCGGCGATAACCCGGTACTGACCGGCGAACTCGACGCCCAATTGCTCGAACTCGCCGAGCACTACCTGGCCGACGGCGTGATGCGGTGGGAGTACCTGCTGGTCACCGCGGAGAAACGGCGAGGCGAGGCGAAAACTAACCGGGACGTTAGAAGTCCACATCCCGCTGAACGTCGGGCTCACCGCCGGCGGCGGTGAACGCCGTCAGCGCCCGCACCAATCCCTGGCGCTCCGGCGGCGGCATCTTCTCGACGATCGCGGCGATCTCGGCGCGCCGATGCGCGGTGACCCGGCGGACCACCTCACGACCGCGATCGGTCAGCGCGGCGAGCAGTTCGCGCCGAGACGTCGGGTGCGGCAGGCGGTCGATCAGCCCGGCGGCGACGAGACGGTCGACCATTCGGCCGGTGGCCGACGGCTGCACGCCCAGCAGACCGGCCAGCGTGGCCAGGTTCACCGGATCCCGGTTGGATAGGATCACCAGGGTCCGGAACTGCGGAATGGTGATGGTCTCGTCGACCTGCCCGATCGACCGGGCCGACACCGCCACCAGCAAGCGGGACGCCGTCAGCAACGCGTCGGTGATCACGTCGAGCGACTCATCGGCCACCGTCGCGTCGTCCGCGGCCATCGTGCCCCCTCCTGCCGGCCATCACCTGCACCGTCCGGGCCCGTCAGCCGGCTCAACAACATCTCCTCGGCGTTCACTAGCGAAGCGACGGACTATTTCCCACGCATAATATCGTCACAGCATATTTCCGTGACGGGCACGGCCGACGACGGCTACCCGATGTGCAGCGGGTCGATCTGGACCCGCACCGGCTCGTAGGTTTGCCGGGCGCTGAGCACCGCGACGCCGTGTCGCAGGCCGGCCGCCAAGGCCGGACCCTGCTCGCGGGGCACGCGCACCAGCATCCGGGTCACCGGGTGCGGCGGCCGGCGCACCCCCGCCGGCAGGTCCACCGGGCCCAGCACGTCGCTGCCATCGGGCAGCCGGGCCTCCTCGAGCAGCGCCATCATTTCTCGGACGGCATTGGGCGTGCCATCGACGGCCGCGATGTGCACCGCGGGCGGCAGGCCGACGTCGGCTCGCGCCGTCAACTCGGCTTTCGCGTGCCCGACCGGGTCCCAGCGGATCAACGCCTGCACCGTGGGAATCGACGCGTCGGCCGCCACCATCACCACGCCGCCGTCGGAGCCGGCACGCACCAGGGCGGTGGCGGACATCCAGCGCCACAGGGCGTCTTCGGCGGTGCGCAGATCCCGCACGTCTACCGCAGGCGGTTTGCGGCGGGCAGCTCCTCGTTGCTGATGTTCTAGGTGGCTGGTTGAGCAGATGAACCGGTCCGTACATCCTTGACGAGAAGCATCAGCGTCATGTCGTTGACGGGAGACGCCTCGAAACCGTACCTGAGGTAGAAGCGCTTGGCGGCGTCGTTCTTTGCGTGGACCAACAGCAGCCGAACACCCGTAAGCTCTGCGATCTCAAGTGACTTGAGGACGAAGTGTTTGAGAAGCGCGGCGGCAAGACCACGCCCTTGATACTCCGCATCGACGGCCAGCCGGCCGAGTAGGACCGCTGGCAGCGGATCCGGCTGATTGCGACCTGCGCGTTTCGTCGCGTGGCTGCGCATCAGCACCGCTGTGCTGGAGGCATAGCAGGCCACGACCCGTCGGCCGTCGAGCACGACCCAGGTGCGGCTGCCCCCGTCGCGCTGGTTGCGGAGAGCCTTTGTCCGCAGCCACTCGTTGAGTACAACTTCGCCGCAATCGAAGTCTTCTACGATGTGATCGGCACCGAGGAGTACGGGCCCCTCATAGCTCACCGTTCTAGTAGCGAGGGATTCGTCAGCAAACGTGCCAACTCGGGCTTGGGGCTCGGCGGACGGTCGAGCACCGCCTGAAGATCGGCCCAAGCCGCGTCAGCTAGAACGAACACCCTCCGATCGGCGAGGTCGGCCTCGGCAGCCTGCACGGCGTGACGCACCACATATTCGTTGAGCGACTCGCCCGTGACGTCGAGCACCCGTCGCACCATCGCATCTTGCGCCGCCGTCACCCGAATGTTCCAGCGGCCACCCTTGGTCTCCACACCGCAAGTGTACGCCTAAACGATGTACAGGCCGCCGGGCACCCAACGTCGACGTGGTACCACATCGCCGACGAAGGTCGGATCGCCAAAGGTCTAAACCGATGCGGCATGCCTGGCGCCGAGGACTGTGCCGCGGGAGGCGATTCCGCGTCGAATGTGAATCCACTGCGAGATTTGTTGCGATTTTTCGCAGTAGTTTCACGTTCGGCGTGTCCGTGTCCGTCATGGTGGCGCCCGAAGAATTCGTGGTCCTCGTTGCAGCCGCCGTACCCGCTGCCAAGCTGGCGGTGGTGCGAGACGAACTCAATGCCGACGACGGCTACCCGATGTGCAGCGGGTCGATCTGGACCCGCACCGGCTCGTGGGTTTGCCGGGCGCTGAGCACCGCGACGCCGTGTCGCAGGCTGGCCGCCAACGCCAGGCCCTGCTCACGTGGCACTCGAACCAGCATTCGGGTCACCGGCGCGGCCGCCGGGGGACCGGCCG
>Ga0080006_1153873_pt1 | contig 15651 bp, 14 predicted proteins | sample RS3BMetagenome_FD_69209 | JGI IMG/M metagenome (GOLD analysis project Ga0080006, IMG submission 69209) | Ferric oxide microbial mat and aquatic microbial communities from Rainbow Spring, Yellowstone National Park, USA - RS3B (SPADES... ... | reverse complement strand
CACGACGACGACGCATCGATACGTAGCAATCGGAAGAATCGGGAAAGATAGGTTGTGGGCGCGAGATTCACCTCGTGGACCTGTCAAGATACATACTAGATTGGGTACTCTTGCATGATCCTGAACGCGACAGCGCGGGTGGCGTCGCCGGTGATTGCCCACATCTGGAGGTCGCCGCGGCCGCTGCGGCGGCGTGCAGCCTTCCGCCCGCTTCCGGGCGAAGCGCCCCGACGTCCAAGAATGATGACGGAACGAGGCATCGCCGCAGTTTCGTGCATAGCGGACAAAAGTTTTCGCCATTGTGCACTATTTCGGAACGGGCTGGAGCGCTTACGATAAAAGTATCGATCAGGTGATATCCATGTTCGTTCAGGGTAGCATTCTGCGACACAGTTGCACGCTCGGAAAACGGAACTCGAGCTTCACTGGTGGTGTTGCGGTAAGCACGGCGGCGCCAACCGCAGGGCTCGCCGCTGCCCGGACGCTGCGGTTGCGGACGCGTGGCTTCCGGTCGCTTGTTGCCGTGCATCAAGCAACGAGTGGCACGCACTCTATCAATTCATATACGACGGGCGGCCCAGTCCAGGCGCTCGGGCGATATGTACTTGTTCGACTGGACCGCAAGGAGACACAAACCGTTGGTGGTATCGTGCTGGCGGAGAGCGCACAGGAGAAGCCTTCTCGGGGCACAGTGGTGTCTGTTGGCGGTGGTGCTTGGCACCCGAACGCACCAGTCAAAATGCCTATGGCTGTCAAGCCGGGTGATGTTGTGCTCTTTGGAAAATATGGAGGAACCGAGGTAAAAATGGACGACGAGGATCACGTCTTTGTCTCGATGGATGACATCCTCGGTGTATATGATGGAGGCAAAGTCGACGACCCGCAGGCTTTGAAACCTGTGTTCGATCGCGTGCTCGTTCAAATGGAGAAGAAAACCGAGAGGCGGAGTGCAAGTGGTATTATCGTTGCACCCACAGCGAGCGTTGATGAGGACGCCAAGGCCGGCCGAGTCGTCGCTGTTGGCCCGGGTCGTTTTATGGTGAACGGCGAGTATGAGCCAGTGCCCGTCCAAGTCGGTGAGTGGGTCATGTTTCGCAAGTACAGCGGCTCTGAGGTGAAGTTTGGCGACCAGGAATACAACGTTGTGCGGATTGCAGATCTGCTGGCCAAATGGAAAGCGTAGAGCAGGTATTGACTTGCCGATGAAGAATGCGCCCTTAGGAAATTGAGTGCACGCCCACCTATCCAAGAACTTAGCCGTGACCGATGCGGCCTTTGGAAAATCTCACGTAAAGCTGGATGTCCGGTTCAGGCTCTACGCAGGAGCGAGCTGCGCATTCCTGTGAGGTGCTGCACGCCCGTACGGAGACTCCGGTCGGCGGACTTGCCGTCGCTGGTGCATACAGGGAGCCGCTTTATCTGTTTTAAAAATGCGGTGCAGCATGGTCTGGTCCGGTCTAGAGCAGGGCGCTCCTCGGTTAGAAGCGTCTCCTCGTCCGCGCACAGGACGGCGCTGGCGAACCGTTACCGTAGCAGCAAGTCGGCCGCAGTGCCTCACCAGACCAGTGTCCCCCACGACTGACCGAGACGCAGTCGGTGCTTTCGTCAAAAAAGCTGCGGACAGGCATTGCCTATCAAGCAGATAATCCAAAGGTTTCCGCAGCTGCATCGGATGCGCAACTGAATCAGCATACTTTCTCTATCTTATGATTCAGATTCCAACAACCGGTGCATCTGCCTGCGCAGTCTCCGCCTGGAGTGAGGCGGCCCCGCTGATCGCCGCGCCCTGCTCGAGACGAACGCCAGTATCTTCGGGAGCATCGCCATGCACTTCCATGAGCTTGGTCAGGTCAAACTTCGGAGCTCGAATCAGTTTGCATTTGCGAATGTATACGTTTTGTAAGGGATAAATGTTTTTGCATGCCTTTTCGATCTCCTTCCCAATAGCCTCTGGAATGATATTGGCAACGAAATCTCGTAGAGTGCCCTTCGATGTCTCTTGGACCATGATATCCACCATCTTCTTCCGGATGGCGCGCTCCTGTGACTTTTTGCAGTAGCTTGTTTTTCGGATCTGCCCCTGCCGCCGCTTTGTGAAACCAATACAGAACAGACGCAAAACGTAGTCATCCAAGGTCTTCACATCGACATGAGCTTCGATGGTGGTCTGCCACTTTCGCATCATCGAAGACAGCTTATCGCGCGTAAAGTCGAAACCATAGAACTGTGTCAAGCAGTTCCGTCCCTGAACATCCTCGCAACGAAGCTTGATCTTGCGATATGCGAGGTCTTCATCTTTCTGCAGGTCCGCCAGGGAGATCTCGAAGACACGTCCTTTGAGTGACTCCGATGCTATTCGAGTGCCAGAGGTTTTCGACACGATTGTCTTTCCCGCCTGTCGGACAGAAAAGTAGGAGGGCGCCTTCACGTCATACCACTCCTTGCGGGAGTAGGGATCCAATATCTTTTTCTTGCTACCCTTCTTTCCCTTGGAGAGACGCTTGTTCTTGCCCTGGGCCATGGTGTTCGCTTATTGCCTCTGAGCGAGTAGTGATTCGTTCCGTTAACAACACAGCGTTGCCGCGGACACAACGCTCGATCGTTGGTCTATCCAGAAAGAGGAGATCCGCCAGCCTGCAGCGAAGCGATGTTTCCTCCTGTCGTGTGCAAACACTCTGAAGCGCGACTCGTGGACGATTGGAGACCGGCGCGAATGCGACGCTGCGGACGGCACGACGAGGCGGTGTGTCCATTTATTACCATCTCGTACCATCTTTTCCTTTTATGGACTTATTTGGATCAGATGGAATCGTCCTGCACGACGAGGTGTCGTGTCCTTTGATTGCAAGTTTATCTGATTTGTTTCGTTCATTACAAAGATGTAAAAGATATCTTTCGTAGTCCCTGCATGTGCGTTCCGCTTATGCGTGTGTGACACCGAATTCATGCCGACCTGTGAGCTCAGATCGCGCACTCGATACCCGTGGTTGGGAAGGTGTCCATGATTCTAAGCCCCGCCTCCATGTTCGATGACCTACACTTCTCCTCGGCGACACTAACTGTTTCGTATGCTCCATTGTACGCCGGGCCTTCACGAAGCGGTCTCATGAGCGCCTAACAGCGCCTGTGCGGAGGTTGCTCGGAGACAGAACGGCTCTGCCGCACGACCGGGGAGGTCGGCTCGAGCATACATGTTTCATGAATGGCTCATTCGGATCCGCATTCATCGCTGCGATTGCCCATGAAGAGCTGCGCTGCGCTTGGTGACTGATTTCTATGCACTCTCTCAACAAACTGAAGAAAACACGCCTGCAAGGTTGCAGTGACGGTGTCGCATTGATAAATAGCATACATTCTACTTTGCACCCGTCAAGCCGTCACAACGCAGATGATGCCGTACCGGACACCTGAGGTCACTGGCATCAGGACGCATAAGGAGCGTGTAGCTAATCTCAGCGCGCTATGCGCAACCGCGCGGCTCGCCAAGAGAGCACCAACGCTGCACGAATCGGGAAGATGCGGCACGCGGGTACACATGCACGTGGCATCGCGATGACTCTGTCCGCGAGTGGACAGATCGAGTATGGGGAGACATGCCCCGCCATCGCACCTAATGCAAGGCCTGTATTAGGGATCAATACCCATTTCTGCGCCCGTGGAAGCATGTGCATATTGTCCAGGGCGTTTCTGTAAAAGCTCTGAGAGCGCACAATTGTGCAACCATCCTGTACATGAAGTCACCAGTCAATAAGTCCCAGTACGAAGTATCGACCAAGACTCGAACTGTGCAGGATCGTACATGCTATTGGCGTGTTCGTCCTCGTTTTTCGTGCGGCAGAGCCGTGGAACTTGCCTCACGAGTATTCACGCTGCCAGGTACATCATATCTGCGAGGGTTCCAGTCAAGCCCAGCCTACATCTATGCCGGGATCAATCTTGACAGGTCCACGAGGTGAATCTCGCGCCCACAACCTATCTTTCCCGATTCTTCCGATTGCTACGTATCCATGCGTCGTCGTCGTGCCCTTTCTGTGCCTGCCTCTTTCTTTTCTCCGAATTCCCTGCAGAGTGATAAACGCCGGTACCTCCCGCACATCCAGCTCCGACGTCAGCTGTTGAACGATGTTGAGGCCAACGTGCACGTCCCGATTTCGCAGCTCCCCGGTATCGTCGACGCACTTCATGTACAGGCGCAAGTTGCGATTCACGAGCCTTCCTGGGGTGCAGCCGTGACTCCTGACTCGTATCACGAGTTCCTGTGTGCGCGCGGCACGTTCTCCGCCACACCCTGCACTGCGTCATCTGAAGGCGCGCTTCATCGCTCGATACACGGTCTTGACGGGTACCGCGGGATCCCCTGTATGCGCTCCGCCGTTTCCGCGCCCGGTGCCGTACGCTACGATCACGGGCGCTAGTCAGGGCAGATCGCATCGGCGAGTACGGTGTCCGCTGCACGCGCAAGTGCAGCGCGTTCCATCCGAAGGAGGGTTTAGGGAACGCGATGCCGTCCACCGTGCAACAAGTACCGTAAGCGTCAAGTCCAGGCCGGCGAGCAGGCCAAAACGCCTTGGATCCGTCAACGTCCCGCTCGTGCCGTACGGTACCGAGCGCTCCACTGGCCGCGATTCCTGCGACGTCTCGACTCCGAGTCCAAGACCTCTGTTCATGCAAATGAAAGCGATGGGAGCCTTCGAATGCATATCCCGTGAGAGGCTCGTGTTGCTGCCGGACGATGTTTCGTCGATAGCCGTGCAGAGCGGCGGACTCGTGCTTCGAACGGAAGCGATCGTTTGACCTGAGACCATTGCGGCGAACTATGGGCATCAGCTGGTGCACAAGCGTCCAGGAGACGACATCGCGTCTCTTGAGCCGTCGTGAATCCGGGGGCGCGAATCGCTGCATCCACCAATGGCCCCGAAACATAGAGATCCGACATATTGAGGAATGCGCGATTTGAGCATCCCATACTTGAAAAAATCAGAAGAATGGATGCTTGCCCCAATGCATTCGATCATAAAATAGGTTATGCCAGGGACGCTGGTTCGAGGGTGGCGCGACTCAACATGAATCTGGCGACGGAACGCATTCCAGCGGTGAATGGACGACGAACAGGTCACTCCGAGAGAAAAACGCCCGACCGAGAATCCCGAAAACTACGTTTGAGTCCGTAAGCCGTTGTTGCTGCACTTGGCGTATCGATGCTGTGCATCCAAGAACTTTTGCGAATCAAATCGCAAGACGAGTGCAGAGCGAGCGGAACATTGTTCCAGTTTCATTCTACGCGGGTGTAGACTCTTGATAATGCAAGGATCGGATTGCGCGCAGATGTGCAACGCGATACAGCTCGAAAGGCGCCGCATGGATACGATGAAGACGAATCATAGCGCAATCCGCTGTTTCATGTAAGCAGCACTCTGCTTCGACTCCCTCATGACGTCGGGAGGCAGCATTCTGTGCAGAGATGACAGCGGCCTCTGAATCGCATCAATTCCATACGAACGCAGAGCACGATTCGCTGTGCAGACAAATGTTATGAAGGGTGTTGAGATGCTTGGAGGCGTGCTGGGCTGCCTTTGCTAGAGTGCTTACTTCCGTGCTGGTATCGAAAACATCATACACATTGTGTGGTGAAACGCAGTCTTGCAGCACCACTCCCTAGGCGAATACACATTCTGTAAGCGCGAGGCATCGAGTCCGTCTGGTGCACCCGTGGATGCACCCGCTCATCACCATAGCGCATCTTGTGTAGGGACACGGTATAGGGGCGGGGGTTCCGAACGCGGTGCTTTTGCTCGATTGCCACCGTTTCGCGGATACGTGAACGTAAACTGGTCAGATCGACGAATTCGATGTGCCTTGGCGGTCCGGTTCAAAACCAATATTTGCTGATGCACAGCGGAAAGACCTGTCCACAAGAACCAATCCCAGAAGGTGTTTGAATGAACCCCGAGGCAGACATCCAAGACAGCTCGCAAAAGCCACCACCAAACATCACTAGGCATCTTATTTGCAATCTTCATCGCATCTTGCATTCTACATTTGACGCCATTCAGTACCGACGCGCATGTCATCCCGAGAGACATGCAATCGAAGGAGCTGGACCCAGTTCGTATAGAGACGAGCCACTTCGCCTTTGCCCCATGGGAAGGACTAACGGATGCTTGCGTTTGTTTTCCCGAACTCATGGTTGGACTTCCGATACGCTCGATGCCTCCGCATGACACTATAAAAACCAGATCATGACGTCTCCGAGCGCGCACCTCGTACGCAGGGCTCCATACCGACCTCCGGCGCCAAGAGAGAAGCTCACATCTTCCAGGTCGCTCGACTTGGATCCGATCGTCCTGCTCCAGCCTCCATAGTTTGCATGGCGACACATGGGTGTATCACGATTTTCGTGAGCATTTGTGGTAAGCTGCGGATCCGTATCCAGATGTCTCTGCTTGTCAGACGTTTCGCAGATACTCCATGGCCGCTTCCTGTGAGAGAAACACCGGAATCGATCGACTTGCCGAGACGCAGCCAGGCGGTGGTTCTGCTGGGCCTTGAGCCGGCATCCATGACCATTCGACCGTCCATCGGAACGGGACAGCTTCCTCGCGGGTAACGCTCGGCTTTACCCAGAGACAGAGAAAACGCACACCACAGCAGGCAGCGTGTCGCATCGCTACCGCAAATGCCGGATCGATCGACTCTGCCGGGCAGAGCGCTCGCGGCGGATCACTGCGCTGAACCACAAAGATGACCAGAGCCTGCACCGGCATCTCAGGTCGTGCTCTGGGATATTTCGCTGACCCACGGGCAATGCTCGCAAGTTCCTGCAAATGGCGACTCGCTCTGTCCGATACAGCATCTGGAAAAAGCACTAAACCCTCTGCGGAACCACGCATGGTAACCGATTTGACCTCGATGAAAATGCGATGATCGAGGCAAAAGTCGCAACGACTTGTTTTCCTTGTTTTCGTTGTGGAAGCTTGCCATGCTCCAGTGTCTGGAGGAGCGTTTTCGCGTCGTCTGCGTTCAGTATCCGGATCCTGGCGTGGGAGGCTCGTCTCGCGTTCGACCTCATGGAAATGGAAACGTGGAACGGCACGCGGCTCCATGGCGTTATCTCCCGCCTCAACATCGGACAGCGCTTCACCGATGGCCTCCATGAGGCATGGAGCACGACTTTCGAGCGCCTCCCCAATGAGTCGGTTCGCCGCCAATGTGTGGACACAGACCAAGGCCCCTGTGCTCGGCTCGGTGGCGATAATCCAGCGAAATGGATGCTTGGCTTTCGCTCCGCGATCAACTGCCGCCAGATAGACAGCAGACTCGTTCGGAACAGCGTACCCCTTGGCTGGAGCGCCTTCGTCGCCACCGGTCATGCGACCTGGGTTCAGCACGCTGGCAGTGACCTCCGTCCCGTCATCGAGGCGCACTCGTGCGAGGAAACGTTTGTAACGTTCGAGAAGAACGCCCCGAAGAAGCGCTGACATTCGCGTGGTCTGCATATTGGAATCACTGGAGACTACCGGCGAGAGAGCAGCTGGGCACGAAGCCCCGGCACGCTTGAAACTCGTTTTGGTCAAACGAGGTGGCCCAGTCGAGTTTCGTTCAGGAATAGGGTGTTTTCGTATTCCACGACATCTCTGCATATAGTTGGTGGTGTTTTCAAGCGACCCTTCTCCTTCACAGGCACGATTTGTGCACTTGTTTGGCTCAGGTGTTTCAGCGTGCCGCGGCGCCAGCGCCCCGTGGGCACCCAAACAGTGACGCTTGGGTTCTCTGTTTAAACGTTGCCCCGGGTACCAGTCCTGTTTGGGATATTGTTCCACTCTGCGGAGGCGTTTCCTTCTCAGCCGTTCGGTGTTGCTCCTGAAAAGATTCCCTTGTCAGCGACGTACACCGACTGCATACTCTAAACTGCGGCAGCAACAGTCGACTGTACAGAAGTCGCATCAGAGCCGCTGTTCGGTCGTCCCGCGCCAGCCATGAAGTCCGTAATGGTGACAAGAACCCCATGGCGCGGCGATATGCCTTTTCATCGTGGAGCATTGATCGTTCGATGGATCTTATCGTCTTTTGCCGAACACGCGACTGCTACCCCAGACCAGTAGGTAACCTCGGTTCTTCAACTGATGATTGGGCGTCTTTTCCAGCAGCTATTTCGACTTGAGAGCTGCAGTTTCAACCAACGCTGCTCTAGGCAGCGCAGCATGGGTCGCGTTTCGCCACTGTAGTCAAGGGCGCCATCGCTAACGTGCTCATATTCGGATGCCACACTTGCTGCGGGGATGCGCCTTGATTCACAGGGTGCGCAAAACGACACAGAAACGTTTCGCATCACTGGATGGGCTTCACTTCAGAGATACCGTACGATACTTTCTGGTAGATTCACACAATTCATTCATAGAAACGCACTGTGCCTAGCAAGTGAGTCATCGTGGGCTTTCAAAGTTTTCATCACGCTGAGGCATGAGGAATCTGAGCATGCCCCTATCCCATTGGCGCTGATACAATCGAGCACGGCGATGAAGAATCAGCCCTCTGTATTCATGGCGACGGGCATTTAGCGTAGGATTGCCGCCTAGTTCGTGACTTGTTGTTTCACGACTACCTGCGAATGCAAGCGCAGGACACGGTACCCAAGGATGCGAGCTGCCAGGGCACCAACTCGCACGAGCATCCTCGAGCAGCTACCATTCCTGGTATTGCAAGTGGCCCTGCGCCTGAAATGCATTCGCTGTAGGCTCAGCAACCGTGCTTCTGCTGGATCGATCAACTCTCTGTTTCTGAGACGAAGACGGTCTCACACTAAACAACAAAAATGTACAAGAATCGGGCGACGCAGTTGAGTGCACCTCCCCGTTGACTTGTGGCATGTGCTCATCCGCAGGGGTGCTCAGTTTCCGGATCAATCGTACTCCAGAGGAAATGTCGCGTCCACGCGCGCGCAGCATCGACGGTCGACGCCTTCCAGAAGGCGACTCTGGATGAACGTTGCATCACTACCCGCGATATTGACGGCTTTCGTCCGTTCTATTCTAGGAGTCATTGTTTACTTTCTAAAGTGTGTTCGCTTATTGAGGAACTTAAAAAAGTATTCACTCGTGTGTACCTCGACTTGAAAATGACCTGCCGTGACAATAGCGACCTGTCACCTGATCAACCGGTATACTGGCGTGACCGCTGGGAGAAGGGCGTAACACCGTGGGACTGCGGCTGTGCGCACCCGTTACTCGTTCACTTGGCACCACGCTTGCCGTCCGGACGAGCTCTTGTTCCGGGGTGTGGCTCTGGATACGATGTGATTGCGCTGGCTAAGCAGGACCCGGCGCGTCAGGTAACCGGCTTGGATCTTTCGGAACTCGCGTGCAAACGTGGTGAGTCGATGCGCGACGAGGCAGGCCTCTCTAGCAAGCAGGTACAGTTCATCGAAGGTGATTTTTTCAAATTCGATTATGAAGAGCCCTTTGATCTCGTGTACGACTATACCTTCTTCTGCGCGCTGCCTCCGCATCTGCGCAAGCAATGGGCAGCTCGCATGGCGGAGCTCGTGAAGCCAGGCGGCATCCTGTTCACGCTCATGTTTCCTGTACGGGATTCGGGGACGGGCGCGGAAGGAGGACCCCCTTTCTCGGTTTCTCATGAGGCGTATGCCTCTGTGCTGGAACCAGCCGGTTTCAAGTTGCTCGAATGTGGCGACGTTCCATCTGCGTATAGACGTCCGAAGACACCCTCACCGGGTGCTGAGCTCTACGGTCTCTGGCAGCGCGTTGGTGCGTAGGCGACGTCTACGTACCTCGCCGGGGAACCAGCAGCAAGCATCGTTGTGGTGTGCGTCGGACCGAACGCTTCTCGATAGACGGGCTAGATTGGGTCCGCAGCGACGCCTTGCGAGCACCTTCACCAGAGGTATCTGGACATTAAAGGTTTGTATTCGGGAACGGAATGTTTGGATTGTACAGCACGCGGAGAAACTGCTGCGGCACGTATAGGGCTTTGGGGATAAGCGCAAAGGCGGGACCTTTGGTGCCGTTGCATTAAGAATGATAGTTTATTTTCTTATTTGCCGCGAAGGATTTGTTCTCCGTGGCCTAGGATGAGATCATACGATCTGTAAAGCTTCACACATGTTGAGCATGTTTCCAGGGCGACCGTGCTCGAGCGCCGAAGAAGGGTTTCGCAGGGTACTTGCACCGCAGCATGCATGGTCCGCGCTTGCTGCTCACCAATATTAAAAACCTCATCCATTGCCCATAGTGGCATTGAAGGATCCAGAAAAAGCAAGTCCTGTTGTGTGCGTCTTGTGCCGATATGCTGCGGACGCGAACCTCCATGAGGAACGCGCTCAGGGAACGGAGAAAATTGCCCTTGCTCCGCAGTCATTCTAGGAAGGATTTATGGTTTTGGTCTTTCTGGCCTCTAGGTTGACACCTTTTGAGGATGAAAGACCTCGTACGCACGGGTCGTTCTCGCGGTGGTCCATGTGATTACCATGTCCATAGGTGGGATCGTTCCAAATCCAGCATCCCTTTCGGATGCGAAACGCTGCGGTTCGGAGCACTGATCTGGTGGTATGCATGTGGATACCGCGTTACCCGGTGACAACCAGGCTGTGAATTTTCACTTTATGAAATCTGGCTCAGCATAGCACGCGAGTCGCTCATTGATGCAGACGCTCACCCACATAGGTTCAAGCCACGTCAGGCAGCAGTGACGGGAGCGTTGCAGGCTATCGCGGCGGGACGCAGAAGCTGATGTGGCATAAACGTCCGGGAACGGCCTTGATGCACCGATCAAGGCTCCGTAGGTCACGCGTGGTAGATATGTATATGAAGTTGTAAAAGTTGCGAGTCTGGCGTCCGTGATCCATCTACAGCAGCGCCAGATTTGCATAGAAGACTGCACCGCTAGCGCTTCTTCTGCTTTTCGATTTTTCCGAACTGATGTTAGATGCAAAGCCTCGATATTTGAAGTGTAGCAATGAGGGCGTACGTTTTCGTGCGTAGTGCTAGAGATCTCTGACCCATTCACGGAGAAGCGCGTTCGACGCTTTGCTGGCGGGATTCGTCACGTCACCGCTATCACGAAGATTCGCGATGTTCTCGAGCAAAAGATTCATATCTATGTGGTGCAATTATTCAATGCATACGCACAAGTGTCCACTTGTCTCCCTTGAGTACGTCTAACATGCTCAAAACATGCATTGTTCAAGATTTGACCTTCTGTTTCAGGGAAACTTGAGGGCGCAACAGTTCGCACCGTTGGATTATCATGGAAAAAATACTCGACGTCGTTTTTTGAGGAATTCCTAAAAAGCTCATCCCGAAAGCTCACTGAACCCGTCACGTAAACTGCTCGATTCCGTTCGAAAAATGATTCTCTTCCCTTGGTAGTCATCAATGAAACGGCACTCGACAGCCGTATGATACCCCTCGCAGGGCATGTTCTCAGAGACTATCTTCTCGACTGTTTCCATGGAAACCAGTCTTGGCACCAGACTTTGATCGCAACGATCGCTACCAGTGGAGCTATCGTTACTGCATGGCACGAGGAAAGGGTATACGGATCGACACTTTTCGACCTGTTCTCTAGACTGGATTTTGCCTCCGGTACTTGTTCCATCATGGACAACACCGCGTTCCGAAAAATCCGTCATCGAATGGAGCGGCATGCGCTTCCATGTGCAGCGAAGTGAACACTTGTTAGGTGAATCGTCCAGAAGAAGGCCACGATCGCAGGGCACGGCACCGGATAAGAAAGCAGATCAGAGCAATGAGAGCAGCTTTCTGTAACCGTGAACTGTGCGTATCGAGCAATGGAGCAAGCGTTCACGCGCTACATTTGGGCCGGTTTGGAGGAAGTTTGACGGATATACTGTAGAGCTTGTCCACATTCAACTGTCACCGCTGTGAACGGCGCACCGAGGCTATGCATAAAGGAGATCGACCTGACGAACGAAGCATAGACCACAACTACCGCCTATCCGTGGTATGCATCAACAACCTCCGGAATCAGCGTCATTGAAACCTGAGCGCTACCGTCAACTTCCCTCGACTGCGGGCAACAGATCTGTAGTGGAAGAGGCGACCGGCTGATTGAATGCCGAAGATAGTAGGGTTGAAGCGCAGGCATTCTTAGAATAAAGCTCTTAAATTCTTATGTTGATGATAGTGGGAAGATAACCACACATTCGTGTGTTCGTCTGGGGAAGAGCCTATGTCCTAGTTTAGAGTAACATGGCAGTGAAGCGAAAAATGTACCATGACGATATGGGGTAAATTAATATCCACTCACAGGCACCTCGCAGCCTTTTTCGACCAGCCCCCTGCTATCGGCTTCAGCTTCTCTCCGTACACTTCGAGCCCGAGAGGCTACCCCACAGAGTTGGATGGCGCCAGCTCCTCGGATCTCGTCTTCAGCACTAGACATCATCTCATCTTGATGGCGGCGTTGAAGTCTCGGTTCACAAACTCCTTGCATCCATTGCCGCTGGTGGAACATATTCATGCAAGGATTCCTTGAACTCGCGCCCTCTATGCCATTACAGTCTCGTAATCCTTCTATTGGGCAAACATATTTTTGTTTGCCTATCTCCCCTCCCCCTCTTCCTTTTCGATATATGCTCTTCTTCACTCGTTAGTCGGCAAGAACAGAAACGTTTATGTGTTTTTCCTGCAGCCCGTAATGAAGGCCCTCCACCATCCCCGACTTCCATGTCCATACCTCTCCCTTGTATTTTTCATTTCTTCAAATGAACGTACTTCGAACACATCTGCTATAAACAGCGAATAAGCGTTTGATGATACGCTTCTTGAGATGGAACCTAAATGAATCGAAAGAGTAGAGGAGCCAGACGGGTATGAGGTCGAAACTAATATGAAACAATTTAGTATAAAATTTGCAACTGCGGTACGCTGGACCCCCGCGATCGCTATGAAGCGTTCCCCGAAATCATTTTCATACCAGTAATTCTCTTACTTTAACCAGAGGCCAGACTTGGCGCGGTACGAGATTCTCAGGCTCTTCCTCTAAGTTTCTCAGTGGAACAGGGACCGACGGCGTCACTGTTGCTGTTGCGGAAGAGTCCGAGCTCGTGCTTCGTCTGTGGCTTTCGGACGCGAAACACTTGTTGCTAACAGGCAGCTCACACACACGCACAGGAGCGTACCAGTGCTCCGCGACGTACGGTGATACTCGACTGCATGGAGCAGCGTGCAAGGGGACTGGCGGCGCAGCAGCCGTGCATATCGGGCTTTGTTTTGGTAGCACAAAGTCGAATGCCCTTTTTGCGAAGTCTGACGGGTCCGCTGCAGCCCCGAGGGGCGTTGTTCGCCCGCACTGGGTCGCCAATCGCACGGAGCGTAGCACCACAGGCGGCGCTTCGCTTCGAATCCCTCCGTGGTACTGGCACTCGAGCAGTAATGGGGTTTGCCCCTGTCTCAAGTGTTGAAGCGGCTCTCCCTAGACCACCTTCAAGGTACGCAGGCAGTATCGCTGGGAGCCGATCATCGTTTACAAGTTGCGAAGAGCTTTGCAGGAAACCCGTCTGGACTAGGCTTCCATCGCCCGCTACTTTAGGCAGGATGCCGCGATATGCATCGATAATAGTGCGTTCCCGCTCCAGCAATACCAACCGAGCCCTCCGATTCTTGGACATGCATCGCGGCGGTACCGCTAAGGCCAGCCAGGAAGTGACCCCGTGGTATCAGTATGATGCTCGCTGGTCCCAGGTTTTATCGAACCCTACGAATGTTCTTGAACTTCCGCCGCTGCCGCCGCATCTGGTGCGGGTGCGCTTTGCGCCATCCCCAACAGGGAACCTGCACGTCGGCGGAGCCCGCACCGCGCTCTTCAATTGGCTCTATGCACGCAATCAAGGGGGTTATTTCATCATACGGATCGAGGACACTGATCAAGCTCGTTCGAGTCGTGCCTCTGAACTCGCCGTTCTGCGGGACTTGCGATGGCTTGGCCTCGACTGGGACGAGGGTCCAGCTTATCCCGATGAGCCGACCACCGAGCCGTACCGCGGGGAACGCGGCCCCTACCGCCAGTCCGAGCGATCTGCCATCTATGAGGCTGCAGCAGCGAAACTCATCGAATCGGGAGCAGTCTATCCCTGCTTCTGTACCGAGGAACAACTGGAACGGAAACGTCGTTTGGCTGAGGCAGAACATCGTGCGCCCCAGTACGATGGTACCTGTCGCGATGCAGATCCAGCCCTTATCCGCAAACGGCTGCAACGCGGGGACCCGTACACCTTACGGTTCCGAGTACCTGCTGGGAGTCGTGTAGAAATCAGGGACGTTATTCGTGGCGATATTGCCTGGGACGCGAACGCAACGATTGGTGATTTTATTATCGTGCGTTCTTCAGGTCTACCGGTCTATAATTTTTGCGTCGCAGTAGATGATGCGCTTATGGGTATCACCACGGTCATCCGTGCAGAAGAGCATCTGACGAATACGCTGCGACAGGCTCTTATTCTGGATGCGCTTGGCTATGACCGACCCCAGTATGCGCATGTTTCGCTGATTCTCGGAGCGGACCGCCAAAAGTTGAGCAAACGGCACGGGGCCACGTCAATCGATCAGTACGCACGTGAAGGATTTCTTCCAGAAGCCATGATGAATTACTTGGCGCTCCTTGGATGGAATGACGGTACGGAAAGGGAAATCTATTCGGTGGAGGAGCTCATCAAGGCGTTCTCCCTTGACCGCATCACCAAGTCGGCGGCTGTTTTTGATACAAACAAACTTCGATGGATGAATGGACTTCATTTGAGATCCATGCCTCCGGAGAAATTATGCGGTGTCCTCATTAGATTCTGGTTGGATGCGAACGTCATTCAGCGACCTGCAGAGGAGATTGACGTTGATGTGCCAACACGAGCTGCCGCAGGTGTTGCCCAGTCTGCGTCTGCGTTGCGGTTCTGGGTTTTCACGAGCAGGGCAACGGAGCTGTTACGTGGTTCCATAGAATTAGCTAAGGATTGTGTGCCCTTGCTACAAGATATCCTGGAATATCCACTGGAAGAAACAATTGAAAGTGGCGATTCGGATGAATTGCTCACTCCACAGGGCGGATTCCTTGACATTGCCACCGCGGTGCTGGAGCGTTACAGAAAGGGCGAAATTCCTTTTGGAGATGAAATTGAGCCTGACCCTGAAATGATGGTTCCAAACGCGCCGTCCCTGACCTCGGAGGATCCCTTTATCGAAGACTGGAAAGCGTGGGTCAAAGGTATTGGTACGCAGCTTGGGCGCAAGAGTAAGCGCCTGTTTCATCCTATTCGCTTGGTCATGACGGGCCGCATGACTGGCCCGGACGTTGGTGAGATCATGCGCATATTAGGACTTGCGAAAGGGGTTGTCCAATTGCCATATGTACCACTGTCAGAGCGAATGCGTATTCTGGAGCGCGTCGTGAAGAAGCTACGGACTGAACGTGAAGCGACTACGTCAAGCCCAAGTTCACCGAACGCCGCGAGGTAGGCAGGCAACTTGGCCGTATGCTTGATCATATAAACGAGTCTCATGGTACCGAATAGCTCATTGTTTGACTCGGAATAATGAATTCTGAAACACCTGCATCAGCACGCCCTGTTTGTTTTTTCTACAGGTATTCAAGAGGAGTGTATCTTGCACACCGGAGAAAGGT
>Ga0080006_1157777_pt1 | contig 15668 bp, 14 predicted proteins | sample RS3BMetagenome_FD_69209 | JGI IMG/M metagenome (GOLD analysis project Ga0080006, IMG submission 69209) | Ferric oxide microbial mat and aquatic microbial communities from Rainbow Spring, Yellowstone National Park, USA - RS3B (SPADES... ... | reverse complement strand
CGTACGGAGCAAGGCGATAGAAGACCCAAAAAGGGACTACGCCAGCTCCAACGACAAGAACGTACAAGGAGGGCGCACGGCGTTTCGTTACGATACCTGTAGATGAGTTCCGAACCTCGTATACACACCATGAACTGGGGTGTACACTTCAGAGGGTCGAGATGGAAAAGTGCCAGATGAGCACTGAGGATATGAAAAAGTATGGACCGCTGACGGAGGAGCAAATGGAAAGGAGAGCGAAAGTTCGAGGGCTACTCGCATGAGTACGTACAACCAACGATGGCAGGAAACGTATGGAGTTTGTGAACCGAGACTTTAATGCCGCTACCAATATAAGGAGATGTGCGGTGATAGAGACGAGACCTACGGAGTTGACACGGGAGAACTTTGTGGAACACCCTCCAAAAGACGAACTATATGAGAAGAAGTTGGGAGCAGTAGTCGTAGGTGGCCGGTCGAGAAAGATCGGATGGCGTCTGCACGTCACTTGGAGACGTCTTGTCTAGGGCGGGTCACTCGCCACTACTGTACACCGTTGGCGTCGTTCGACTTTCGAACGGCGTTTGGTGGCGGTATTCCCGAATCGATGCAAGTCGTGCTCTGCAACAGGCGACCTGGTACGCTATCGCGGTCGAGTGCTTCATCGGAATCCAGGCTCGCTGGGCTGCAAACCTGGTATGTACAAAAGACTACAGATGATCCGTCAGGCTAGCGAGCGTGAACCATCGAACTGCTTCCATCTGGCAGGATGCATGCTGCGCCAGTTCGGCAAGCTTATGCACCGGGAACTTGACACTCGCTGAAGGAGCATAAGTCACTCACTTGGGTATCTGGATCTGGAGAGAGTGTCACTGGCGTTTCATAGCGACCTGGTGACACTGACGCGCTTCGGCATGTGCTTCGAATCTGAACTGGCGGGCGCCGACCAGTGCGGCACTCGTTGGAGACCTAGGCGGACCCCTGCCTGCACTGTCCGCACTTGAGTACCGTAACCCGGGTTCCGATAACAGCGGCTCTGGGCAGAGAAGCCCACGACAAGCTCGCGTTGACAGCTACCAGCGGGAACGCGCCAGCGAGGCGTGTCGCGCTTGCGGGCCCTGCGGCCGTCCCGGAACTGCAGCGCCGACACGCAGTATTCGCGTCCACGACAAGCGGATACGCGCTTTGGAGAATGCCGCAGCGGACGATAGCAGGCATCTTGAGGGTATTCACTTTACGTGTCTAAAAGGCGCCGTTTTCGTGAGCGCGCACGTGACTGCGATCCCCGGCTCCACCTCTGTACCGCGAGCCGCCCCCCGAGGCACCGTAGCCTGCTGCTGAGCCCCGACGTCGAGTCGAGCGAGCGCCATTGCGCACATAACCACGTCCAAAGCTATGCTCGTACGTCCGCTTTCGATTCCGACGATTGACGAATTGGTTCAGCTCCGCTGGCACCTCATTCTGGGACTCCTCGAGTATCTGCACCAGTTCAGATGCGAGGCGCGCATTTGCCGGTGTGAAGAAGGAGTAGGCGGTTCCGGTTGAGCCGGCGCGCCCTGTCCGTCCAATACGGTGCACATAATCCTCTATGGTTCCCGGAAAATCATAGTTCACAACATAGGAAATGTTCTTGATGTCGAGGCCGCGAGCCGCAACATCGGTCGCAACCAGCAAGCGCGCCTGCCCCGAACGGAAAGATCCAATCGCCCGATCGCGCTCCATCTGCGTCTTGTCGCCGTGCAGGGCAAGCGCTGCAAGTCCCCAGTGCTGCAACCGACGGCTTAGCTGATCCGCTTTGCGCTTTGTATCTGTGAAGACGAGGACCTTGGCGTTCGAATCGGTGTCGGCGGAAGCGTTCAGCAACGTCTTCAACAAAGACTGGAGCCGTTCGGGTTTCTCGTCCTCATCGAGCACCTGCACCACCTGCCGAATGCTCTTGTTGGCACTGAGGTCGAGCCCACCGATGTTGATTTGAATCCAGTCGCCCGCGGTCAAAAACTCACGGGCGATGGCTTGGACCTGGCGGGGCCACGTGGCCGTAAACATCAGTGTTTGGCGGTCAGGACGAATCTGGCCAACGATCTTGCGTAACTGGGGTTCAAAGCCCATGTCCAGCATGCGATCCGCTTCATCGAGCACCAGGTAGGTCACGCGCCTGAGGTTGGTGCGGCCGCTCTCCAGAAAATCGATGAGGCGCCCCGGCGTGGCAATGAGGATCTCAATACCCCGCGACAGCTCACGTGCCTGCGGACCGCGACTCACCCCGCCATAGACGCAGGCGTTGCGGATGCGAGACGCCGTGCCGAACTTGGTCGCTTCTGTTTGGATCTGGACAGCGAGTTCACGCGTCGGCGCGAGCACCAGGCAGATGGGTCCATCGCCACGGCGCAGTGGCGGCTGGCCGTGAATATGTACAAGCGCCGGAAGCAGGTACGCGCAGGTCTTGCCGCTGCCAGTTTCCGCTATGCCTATGAGATCGCGTCCTTTCAAGGCGACTGGCCATGCCTGGGCCTGGATAGCAGTCGGTGCTGTGAACCCGGCCCGCTGGATACATTGGACGATCGCAGGCGGGAAGCCTGCCTCGAGAAAGGACTCACAAGGATTCGGTACATTTTTACCCCGAACAGTGATCTCCATTCGTTGCCGAAACGATGCGACGTGCTCCGGTGAACGGCCTGCCACCTCGGGGTGCTCCTGATAAAAATTCCGCTCAAAAGGTACAAGATTGTCTAGATTATTTGCCTGGGTCCAGTCAATGTCTGAGAGGTTCGCCCCCAAGCTGCCCATTCGATCACGTGTTTCGCCCCGGCTGGCGAACCGTGCCCGGTTCTGAGGCTGAGCACCTCGCCAGTTGTTCGGGCGAGTGCCCTTCTGCGCGTACGAGTCATGCCCGTGCACGTCCTGGGTTGCAGTGCGCCCGCGATACGGCGCAGTGCTGTGGCCCCAGTCTCCGTTTCCATATGAGTTTGATGCGTCTGGGTAACGAGCCCCCGGCGCTTGCGGTATCGTCGCTGACCAGCCAACCGGCGCTGCGTGAAACGATGGAGCCTGGCCTTCAAGCGAGTGATCGTTTCCGTGCCAGGTCTTCGGCCCGCTCTGTGAGCCGTTGCTTGCGTAATCAAAGGACGGAGCGGTGTAGTCGTTTCCGTTGAACCATTTGATGTGTGTCGGCTGACCCATTGAAGAACAAAGCACCCAAAATGCAGAGTATTAGGGATCGGTGCCCGATGAAGTTTGCGTGTGCACGACTTGCACGCTCAAAAGAGAGCGCTGGAGTGTATACAGGTTGGTACCGTCGCTGATCAAGTCGTGGTACGCTGTACGTCTCTGCGTTCGTTCGTAGTAATTTCCGTCGGTTCTCAAGGTTCGTAAGCGCAAGGTTTGTTGATCTGCACCACAGTATCTATAGGGCCCAGCGAAACCCTGCAAGTTTGTTCTGTATGTGAGGGATACCCCAAAAACAACTACAAGAACAGTAGCTACAGGTTCGTAGGCGCTGGATTTGACGGCGGCGGCAGCAGCGGCGGCGGCGGCGGCGGCGGCAATCCTTCGATTCTGCGCTCGGCGGCAGCGGTGCGCAGCTGTCGGGCGCGTTATCGATGCCGCCACCGCCGCCGCCGCCGCTGCTGCTTCGTCGGGCATTGATGATGCCGGGACTCGCCGCCGGCATCTTCAGTCGGGTCACGGAGCGGCGACACGGATCGATTCTGGACATTGCTGTACCTGCGCATTCATTGCTGGCGTTGCGATGCTGTTGCAGCACTGGAACACACGCATGCATGCATGCGTGCGTGCATGCGTGCGTGTGTGCGTGAGGACACGAAAAGCGCTTCAGAGGCGACTTTTGATGGTGCAAATTTGCTGAGTCGATTGCGTACTTGGGGCGTCCATGAGCGGGAAAGAGACAGACTCCATGAAGAGAAAGTCTGCTGGATGGTTGCTGATCGCTTTTTGGCTTTTCTTCGAGAGGACGGCGTCTATACTACTGGATGCATCGGGGAATAGCACGCTGACAGCACGAGCTCGCAGCTCCGAACGCTCACCCAAGTCTGTGGCAAACGCACCGCTTTGATGAGTGAATCCTTGCTGCCCGAACGTATCGCCACAAAAGCGCTAAGAAAGCGCTATGGAGTCGTGCACGAGCTGCGCCGGATACGGGCGCGATTATGTCGACGCCAGCGCACCCATCGAATGATACTCACGCACATCGAACTGACGCCCGTAGTGGTAGCGCAAATCGACGTAATAGAGTTGGTACTCGGAGAGTCTCTGAAACGCACCCACATACCCATCGGAACTACTGACCTTGTGCTGATAGTACGGTGCAAGATTCGAAGCGGAGTTGTGTGCTCTTCCCTGATTGCCATCACCGATTCCGCATTCGTCGAAACCTGGGCAGACGCTTCAGTCGCACAGCATAGAACACGTCGTGCATGCATCTTGTCTTCGTGCGGCATTGGCGGCGACACGCCCAGCGTCATGGCAAGCGCCCCATATAGGCCTGGGCACCCAGAGTGCCCTGTGCATCGCGTACAGGAAAGAGGAGGATCATATGCTGGCCCTTCAGTGTTAGCAGCTTGGTGCAGGCAGCACGATGGCCGGGTTCTCTGGAATGCACCCGATGCTCGCAATACGCCACGGGAGCCGGTGTCGTTGCCAATATGCCGTGCCAGGATGCCGAGTCTTTCCTCGTGGACCGGGAGACGATAGGTCACCCCGCATCCAGCATCAAAAGCCTCATCGGGGATACACAGAGATCAAACGATTTTTGGTCGAGCTTGCTTACGCTTTTAACTAGACTGAGCGATGCACATGATGCAGCAGCGCAGCCGGTCCATGAACTGCAGCGGAGCCTGATCGCCGGCATAAACCGAGTCCCGTGGTGCTGCGATCGTCGGCAGCTTCACGACGGTGCCGAAGGCATGGGACGATCGCAATAACTTACTTGAATAGTGTTGGATCGATGAGACTGGGGTGGAAGTGCCCATTGCGTGATGATCATCGGCATCCAGGGAAGGGACCACCATTCCGTTCCGTTCTAGGACCCCAGAAAGTAGTTATTGATGTAGGAGAAGTGATAGAGGTGGGAGTAGTCATGGATCGCCCTGGCTAGCGCGTGTATCCGGCGTTGCAAACGCCACGCGAGCGCGAAACGTTCCGTGTTTGCGTCTCGTGAGCGCCTTGCTGGACCGGCTGGGCAGCAACCAGTCTTTAAACTGCTAACCTACTTGGATCAAGGTGAAACAAAATAGAAGCGATAACTCTTGAGGTAGGACGTACAGTACGGTGAAGATCAGTACCTAAGCCGCCAGCCGAGGCGTGCTCCGTAGGGGAATATCCTGGTCGTGCGATGAGCGACGCAACACCGCAGCGTACTGCAAAAGCAGAGCCAGATGCGGGCCAAGCTACAACGGAAAGCATTCGGGGAGGGAAACAAGATGCAAACACCGCCGCTAACCAGCCGGGGGTGTTTTACGCTCACTACCGGGCCTCAACAATTGGCCTGACTCTTGAGGACACCCTCGACGAGTTATTGAGCGCGGGACACTTGCAGGAGTCAGAGGCTGCTTTGGTGTGGACCCAGTTTGACCAAGCAGTTGCTCGCTATCTACGACGGAAAGTCCGCCAGCGTTCCGTGCTCAGGGGACGCCTCGCACATTACAACTTGCGAGATAACGTGTGGACTTTTCTCGTCCGACATGCACTGCTTCGACTCGAGCGCAAACCGGAAACCTACGCTGCTGTGGAGCGACTGCCGCGGGCCAGTGACCTAGGTAGCGCCACGGATGCCAGTATACGCGTTGAACCGGCAGTTCCCGCGAGTGGGAGCCTGAAACTCGAGGGCCCGCGACTTGCTTCCCATTTACCGCCTCGGCCGGACTGCCTGGACGGACGCGCTGTTCCCGCTGTGACCAGTCATGCACGCTCCGCTGGAGACGCGACTACCGAGGCCTACGTTTACGCTGATCGTTTGCGTCTTATCTGCACGGCCGCCGACGCGAACATCGTGAAAGCCACCTCGGGCTCGAGTCGCCGAAAGCGTAGCGCTGCACCGCTGCGCTTTCGGCCTCGCTCTCGACCGGCGTCATCGGCGTCCGCTGAGGAATGAATGATGCGGTCATGAAATGAATACCTGTACGGGGCATGACTGGGCATTGGACAGGAGAACGCTGCGCTCCGCATGTCAACGAGGATGCGTCGGTGCCTAGCGGCTACATATATTCGATGCGTCGACTACATGAAATCGCTTATCATTAGGATTGGGCCTGTATATGCTTCTTCTCAAAATTATGTCGTTTCCTGGCGCAACGATCGCGCGGTGGTCGTGGCATCTGGAGCGTTTCTCACCTGTACGCATCGTTGCCCGCCCATCACTGAAACCGTTGGTATTTCGCGTATGGAGAGCGCTCGAAGGCGAAGCTCCGAAATAAACCCCCGAAGGTGCCGCTCGGAAGCACGCCAAGCACGCCTTTGAACGTATCTTGTGTTGCTGCTCTGTGCTGCCCCTGGAAACCTGCCTCTCGTTACAGAATGCCTCGCAACGCGCTGCAGCGAAAAGAGCGCAGCAGCATTCCCGCCAGCTCTCCATCTGGACTCGGGATCGACGCCATCAATCCCGCCAGCAAAACGAGCAAACGAACGCACACACATCAAGCCGATAGCGTTGATGTATATACGCCAGCGTGCAGAATTCTCCCAGGGTTTTTGGACCGGCCATTTACTACTGGCTTCAGCTTCTTCTCGTACAACGCCATCTGCAGAGGTTGCCCCAGAAAGTTGGCTCTGGTCAACTCTCGGGGCCTCTTCTCCAGCACCGCCTATCTGCTTATACTGTTGGCGGCATTGAAGTCTCGGTTCACGAATTTCATATGTTTCTTGGCATTGGTTGTACTCACCAACGGAAGTAGACCTCGAACTCGCACCCTCCATGCCGTTAGGTGCTCTGTCAGCGCTCCGTAGTCTGCTACATCCTCAGTGCTCTGCTGGCACTTTTCCATCTCGACACTCTCAAGTACACACCCCAGCTCATAATGGATGTATACGACGTTCGGAACCCATCTATCGACATCGTGACGAGGCACTGTGTGCACTCCTTATACGCTCGTGTCGATGGAGCTGGTGTGCTACCTTTCCGTGTCATCCAATGCCCTGCTCTGTATGCCACCACGAGTCTCTGACTTTTGTCCTCTTTGAGAGCGCTCAACTCGTTGAAGAAGTTGGCAAATGCGCGCTGCTTCCCAAAGTACAAGATTCTAAGCAGACGAGCCCACCGGGGCTTTGTAGATTCTTTCGACAGCGGCGCGTCAAGAGCAGCGCGGACTTTCATGAACTCTCGAAAAGCTTCAAAGTCCGCTCCTCGGCTCGTCACCTGGCTGATCGCTGCCTTGTGCTCTTTCACTCCTGCATTCCACGTCTCATTTCTTTTCCTTGCATTCAGTTTTCCTGATTCTCGGTAAGATGTAGCTGTCGTGAGCTTTCAAAGACGGATGTCCTTCTGACGTAAGTTGCCGTCGATATCATCTTCCGCACGCTTGGGTACTGCGATGATTACGATATTCGTGTTCCCAGGGTCCGTGCCAACAACAAAATCGTTCTCCTGTACCTCCTGCGTTGTAAGGCCAGCCTCCTTGTTTTCTTCATGCTTCGCCACGGGCGCAGTCGAGGACGGAACTGGACGATCTGCCTTCAAGCGCCGAGAGTGTACACACATGGCTACTCCATCGGTTCCGATGATGCCAGTGAATACCTTTTGCTTGCACGTATTGAGACGTTTGAAATTGAAGATATTCTTCCAGTACGTCTCCCGGTTTTCACTGGTGAACTCTATCTTCCTTACATCGAACTCCAGACAGACCTCCTTCATGATGCCGTTGAGGACTCTGGAGTCGATTGTTACAAAATGTAACTTGGTGATGCATAACGCAACAACGCTAAAGCGCTTACCCGTTAGGATACCCTTCCGTTTCTCTGACTCTACATTTTGTTCCACACCCAGCTCCATATTGGCCTTGGGATCGAGTTCGCGGTCCAAACACACGAAATAGCGCAGGATTAGGAGATAACATCTTTGCTTTTCTTTTTCCATACCTGATACATTTCCTGCTGGATTGACCAGCTCCGAGACCGGACGGTGCTCTTGAATTGCCGTACGGATTGCAGAAGCTTCATTCGTTCTCCTGTGTGATGTCTTCTCGTCGAGGAATTCGATCTCCTGTTCATTCTTACTATCGTTCCTGACGCCATTGATGATGGCCCGTATCCCTTTGCGAGAGAGGCCCGGGTAGCGCGCAACGATGGAGCGTGTCATGAAACGTTCGAGCTTCATGATCATATGGTTGTTCAGGTTCGTGAGATACTTTTTTGCCCTGTATTCGTAAATACGCGAGTCACCCCTGTAACGAGTACCTTTGAGACCCTAGTAGGGGTATTTTTCATGGAGGACGCACATGCGCTCATTTTCCCTCGAGGTCCCCCTGTGCCAAGCATCAAGTGGCGGATGAGGGTCTTGTTAAAAAAAACGCTTCCGGAACCTCGACTGTTTTGATGTCGGTAACGTCATCGTATATCTCCTTCACCATATGCTTCAGTCCAAAAAGAAGTGTTACGCACGCTCCTGGAGTACGAATCGACACGGCTTCTGGTGGTCTCTCGCATCTTCTGCTCGTACGGATCCTTGATACATTCAAGAAGGCAGGCGTTCACTATCATCTCGTCATACTGTCGCCTTTCTTGCAGCCGTTGAGGTCTGGCTCTCGCTTCTTCTTCTTCTTCTTCTCCTGTTCATCTTTGCTCGGCACTATTTTTCGTTCTTTTCGCCAGCTGGCGACACCGTGCCTCCAGGATCCTCCACTTCTTCGTCCAGAACTTTCCTTTTTTATTCTCGAAAAAGAACACACTTTGAACGCTTCTGCTATAAACCACGAAAAATCGCTCGTATATACTTGCTTTGGGGTTGGAACACAACTGAACTGAAGACTATACGTCATTACGACTTCAACGCAAATACACCTTGTACGGTATACAACACGCTAATGATCAGGATCGCGTTTCTCTTCAATGGCGATATCCACGTCGTACCTCGTGCCTGGCAGATCTCCTGGGTGCGCCTATCGACTGTACTCTATAGAACGAAGAGCAGAGACTCACTACTGACTGGCAGCGAGATAACAATTGCCTTCCCTGTCAATGATAAAAATTCAAGGGGAGCAAAGATTTCCATATTGGCGAAAGTTTACCTTCTGGGCGGAATGTCCCGCGAGTCGGACGATTCTCCCAGGCTCGTGCTTCATAGACCTCTCGGAGCATAGTCCTGCAGAGAGATCTGAGCAACTCGTCCGCAATGCAGTTTATTCTGGGACTCAGAGCGGGTATGCTGCGTCTGGGCGTCGCGCTGGTCGTGGTGTCCTCGAAGAATATCGCTCTGCGCTGCCGCAGGCAGTACGCCTGCCTGCGCAGCTTCCAGACTCCCAGAATGATAAGTAGCCCTGATCCCGTGTCAGGTGTAGCATTCCTCGAGCCGACGCCCTCAGTGGTATGACAAAGCTACTCTGTCTCCGTGTAGCATCCGCACAAGCGGTTTAGGCGCTGCGGTGGATGCTCACTGCAGGCACTTGGCATACGATAGAACAAAGGAAAAGACCAGTATACCTGAGAGGAAATATGGGTAATGGAACATGGAGATAGGTTGTGTCTTGATGGAGAATTACATGAATCGTAGTACCCATCCCGCTATTGGGGATTCATGGTCAATGGAAACGCTCTGTCATCGAAAAAAACTCGATGCAGCAACGACTCCAGCCGGCTTACGCGCCTGCGCGGATCAGAAGCGCGACGCTACCGCGGGTGAGCGTCCTTCGTTCCGATGCAGGATAGTAGCTCATGCAGCCTGAGCAAACTGTGCCGCGGCTACAGAGCACGAGGTCTGTTTCGAGTGCGTTCACTTGTGCCATCTCATTGGCTAGGGGCTTCGAGGGCGCAGGAACCGCTCGAACGGAAACCGCCTTTTCTGTGACGCTGTGGCGACGCCCTTCTGCTGACCCCAGTCTTGGGCGGCGGTCTGTGAGGCGGAAGGTTCCACCTACGCACGCACGATTGTCTGGGCAGAGCCAAGAGGAAGCTCGACACGTAGCGATCTGTGGCGGCGGCTCTTTTGGGAGCGCTATGGCGTTTGCCTTGGCTAACAATGGTCACCAGGTTGTGCTGCTTGTTCGTCGAGCGGAGGTCGCAGAGACGATCAACAAGGAGCGCACAAACCCTCGCTACACTGCGTTAGTTCCAGGCTTCCGGTTTCCAAAGCTTGTTCGAGCGACCACGGACCCCGAAGATGCTCTGAATGGCTGCTGGTTATGTGTTCATGCTGTGCCGGTCCAAGCGAGCAGAGCTTTTCTCGTGGAGAGCGTTCGCCCGAATTTGGCGCCCGGAACACCGATTCTGTCCACAAGCAAGGGTATTGAGGTTAGCACAGGCAACTTTATGTACGAGATTTTCGACGACGTATTCGGTAAAGAGCGTCCGGTGCCATGCATGTTTCTCTCGGGACCCTCTTTCGCCCATGAGATGTTGGCCGATCTTCCGGCAGCCGTCGTCCTGGCCTCGCATGACGCTGCTGCATGTGCGAGTATTGCAGCCGCTATTAGCTCACCAGCACTGAAAGTATTTCGCTCGAGCGACGTTGTTGGCGTTGAAATTTGTGGCGCTGTGAAGAACGTTATCGCCCTTGCTGCCGGCATCTGCGAGGGACTTGGTCTCGGTATGAACGCGACAGCTGCGCTGGTGACTCGCGGCTGCTCGGAGATGCGGCGCCTTGCGCGGAGTTTTGGTGCTCGTCCGGTGACTGTGGCCGGCCTCAGTGGCGTAGGCGATACGTTTATGACCTGCTTCGGCACGAGCAGTCGGAACAGAACGGTTGGCTACCGCCTGGGTCAGGGTGAAACCCTTGCTCATATTTTAGAGACTTCGAGTCAGGTCGCTGAAGGCGTGCCGACGGCAAAGGCAGTTGCGAGTCTCATCGAAAGGCAGTTTCCGCACTTGAACCCCATGAGACGAGCGTTGAAGTTTCCGATTCTGTTAGGCGTCATCGACGTCCTAGAAAATCGTCAAAGTCCGAGAGAGAAGCTCGAGGAATGGATGGATCGGAAAGCACGAATCGAAGACTGAGCGTCTACGAGCTCTGCACGACTGTTCTCTGTGCGTTCGATGCTATCGTATTCTGCACAGCGCAAACGTTTCCATCTGTTTCTGGATGTGAGTGCTTATATCTAGCCTAGTCTTCATCTACGCGCCGCCTCCAGCATTCTGAATTCTACATGGAATGCTGATCCTCTGAGGTTCGCGTGCTGGACTGTTGGGCAACGAGCGATTGCGAGCCCCCGCTCTGGAGTACAGTTCCTTAGCCGATGAAGACGCTTTGCCTGATCGCCTTGACGTATGCCGAAGCTCATCAGAATTCGGAACGAAGAGCGCGGTTGAGGCGTATCCAGTGTTGACAGATTAGCTAGTCATCGGTGGAGCTGTTAAGGACTCGCAACCAGTTCACCATTTGCAAACGCGCCTCGCTCGGTCCGTGGTACTTGACGAAGGTGACACTCAGGCATTTTCCAGGCGAGGCATTTGACATGGTTCGCGTCCAGTCTATTTCGGATCCGGGGCCCGAGTTAAAAACTTCCTGTAGACTGACCGCGCAGCATTCGTCGTAGAATCGGAGGTAGCGGAGATACCGGACGTCAAATAGCGGGAGTCTCGCACATGGAGCCTTCCAGGCATTGATGCCCGTGTATCCAGTTTTTGCGGGCGCAGGATACGTCTGGCTCGACATTTATTCGATTGATGCGCACCTCGTCTTGTCCACGGATGACGTTCACGAAGGTCTCGGGGTTTAGGAAAGCGCCAGGTCTCATGCGCGAACAGCCTAGCGCTGGTCGCTCTGCTGAACAGGGCTTGCGGAATGCTACCGCGCCGTCGTTTGGCGCAGTTGCACGTCCATGCCGCTGTATTGCGAAGCTTGTATCGATGCCCACATACCTGAATAACGCAACAGTGCCTGTGTCCGAGAGACTCAGTGGTGGAGGCGCACAACGTGTAACGTGCCCGCTTGCAGCTTGAGAGGTCTGTTGGCAGGCCTCCGCGAATCCACTCAAATTGAATAGAAATGAAAATGACGGAGGATAGAGCGCCCAACTCAGGCTGGTTCGCCTGAGCGGTGCTTGTGCTGGCTTTCCCAGCATAAAATCCTCATGAGGACGCACGATCGAACGCTAGACGGTACGTGAGCAACCTCGTATTTGCGCCAACAGCCAATCGGGTATCGAACTACGAGACATATGGGCATTTCACTCGGATCGAGGAGCGTCTATGAGCTGGGAGTCGCATTGCGGCAACCACTTTCATCGACTTTGCAGCTTGTTCACGGATATGAATACCCGTATGCGGTCTGAAATGCCGCAGGATTCCAGCAGAAAGCGTAATGATCCGCAAATCTGCATATACTGTGGATCTTGTTAGATGACATGATGGCACAATCATCTCGAAGACCCCTCGTGTCCATGAGCTCGAACCGCGTCGCTCTACGCTCCCCAGAGTACATGCCGTATAGCGCTCGTACTTTGCACCGCGACCACGTTCCGCACGACCTACTCTGATAGTGGCGTCTTAGATGAGCCTAGGATCCCCAAAGTTTGGATCCAATGGCGTCCCCGAGAGACATTAGTATGTGCCATCGTACCAATACTCCATCAAAACATTCGCAGTCTTCTTACGGGATTTCTCGTCACCAAAGTTTCGGCGTGTCTTTGTTTGGCATCGCGGTATAACTAAATAGGAGAGGTCATCTAACAGGGGCATCCACGCTCAAGTTCGGTTCTCGTTCCACTGTCATCAACAACAAGCTTTGCGCGTTTGTTTAGCGACTGCTTCATTTACTCTCTCGTATCTCCCGCTTTCAATACGCCGGTCTCTCCGTTCGCCCCAGCCCTGTTCTCAACAGTCAAAGGAGGCTGATTGGCGCCTTCAAGTCTCAGTTTCGCAGCTTCCGGCTCCTAGTGCCGCATTTCATGCACAGGCGGTAGTTGGAGCGTACCCTTCGCGTGCCACTTTCAGTTTCATTTTATCCAGCCGCTGTGCGCCCTCTGCAGCGGTCACGCGTGGTTGAGGTCGAATCTTCCCATATGCACACCAAATGACCTCCTCCTAGGGCCGTCCTGTGGCGCGTAATGGTTGCCTCATCGCCCCGTAGATGCCCTGGACGGATGCAGAGGGCTTTCACAGACTCTCTTACCCGATTGCGCGCTCGCTACCGTAACCTACAGCTATGGGCTCCTTCGGGGCGACCCCGTCAGCGAGTACTCTGTTCGCTGCAAACACAAGCGGACAACATTGCATTCGATAGAATCCCCGGAATGTGACGTTGCCCACGATGAACCAGGAAACGGAAGGGAGTCCAGGATGAAGGTTCGCTTGGGTAATTTCGATCCCTCGACGTCTGCTCCATGCCAAGCGATGAAGCACGCTCCGCTGGAAGCATTCACAGCGATGAATCAGTTCTGAATCCAAGACCCTTTTACCTGCAAACAAAATAGACGGGAGCCTCTGGGAGCATATCCCGTGAGAGATATCATGTTGCTGCCGAATGCAGCTTCGTGACTTGCCGCAAAAAATAATTTGGCCTTCGAAACGAATCAAGTATCTAATATGAGAATTTCGGTGAACTTTCAGCATGTACATGTGCACAAGGCGTCAAAAGGAAGACGTTCGGGTGTTTTTCCCCATCAATCCAGCGGTGCGAATTGCAGCGCCCACGAGCTGCTCTGTAAGATAGACACCTAAAGGTTCACGAGTATTTGATTGGAGCATACTCAACTTTTCGAAAGGAGAAGTGTCGAAGTTTGTGCGATTGAACTGGATAGTAATATGGGTTATATGACGAATTCTTGGTGAATAACGTGGCGAGTCACCTTCATAAAGGTCACGTGCAACCAATGGCAGCAGCAAAGCGTCGAAGGTGCCACTCGGAAATGACGACGAAGAATCCTAAAACTGTGTGTGCGCCCAAAGGCTCCCATTGCTGCCCATCGAATGTCGAGTCTGTACGTCCAAGCAAAATTTCGGAATGCACTGCAAGGAAGCAACAGAGCGAACAGTTCGGCGTTCCAGTTCTGAACCTGATACTGGTTTAGGGGCGATTGCATTCATTCCTAGCGCATGCGTATATCGACTTCGCTGAGTTTCACTGGTCGATTCTCCTTGACACTTCGGGCTGCGGCCAGCGCAGCGAGCACCGGCGCGCGACCGTCTAACCCCGAGACAGGCGGGTCTGTGCCGCGCTCGATCATCTGCACAAATGCGGTCATGATGTTCCCGTACGCCTCCAGATAGCGATCCATAAAGAAATCAAAAGGTCGTCCATGATGATACCCATCTTGACCGGCGGCTACTACGGAGTGCTTGCTCTTGTTTTGACCGATTAACGAACCGTCGGAGCCAAACACCTCGATACGCTGGTCGTAGCCGTATGCGCAACGACGAGAGTTGTCGATGGTGCCCATGACCCCGCCCGACATCCGCAGTACCGTTATGTGGGTGTCGAGATCATTTGCGGCCTGTGCCTCGGGATCGAAGGCCTTGCCAACCACGTAAACCTCCTCGATTTCCTGGCCCGTCACAAAACGCGCCATATCGTAATCATGGGAACACATGTCCAGGAAAATACCTCCGCTTTTCGCCAAGTATTCCGCCGGAGGTGGCGCCGGATCCCTTGAATGGATGTGAAACATACGCACTTGCCCAATGGTGCCACGCTCAATCTGGTCACGTACGTAGCTAAAGTTACTATCGAAGCGCCGCTGGAACCCCACCAGGAGTTTGACGCCGCTGGTGCGTACCACCTCTAAACAACGGTCGATCGTCGCGAGATCGTTGCTGATAGGCTTTTCACAAAATATATGCTTGCCGGCTTCGGCTGCAGCTATCATTTGTTCCGCGTGAAACGGCGTTGGCGAGCCGATGACGACACCCTGTACATCGGGGTCCTCTAGCAGCGTACGATAGTCTGGAAAGTACGCTGTCTGGAAACTCTCGGCCACCTTACGCCCAGCTGCTTCAATTGGATCAGCAATACCTCGTAGCTCTGCATTCATCAGACGAGCTATCGTTGCTGCATGTACCTGTCCTATGCGGCCTGCACCGATGACGCCGATCCCGACCCGGGCGACGAGAACGGGTCGGCGGCGGCCCCGAAACTGTTGCCGTGACCCGCTCACGCGCAACTGGAACTTGCGATCTAGGCCCAAGGGTTGTAGTTTGCCACTCAGAAACGCTGCTGTCTGTTCCATACGCATCGTAGGCTGTGCCAGAACCTTAGAAGCTGCTGTGGAGCACCTCGGACGCGCAGCTCGAGTGCCGTTCTTCGGATAGTGCGATGCTCGCGAGGCAACGCCGAATCCCGCCGCGCCCTGGTACAACTCACGTCGATGCTGGATGAAAGTGCGTATATATAGGAGAGAAGATTGCCAAGATCAAGAAACGCTCAGCTCGTGCATGCACACTGGATGAAAGTGTGTATATATAGGAGAGCAGATTGCCAAGATCAAGAAACGCTCAGCTCGTGCATGCACACTGGATGAAAGTGTGTATATATAGGAGAGCAGATTGCCAAGATCAAGAAACGCTCAGCTCGTGCATGCACACTGGATGAA